>MDTG01137413.1_pt1 | contig 25672 bp, 12 predicted proteins | sample 811421 | NCBI WGS metagenome assembly MDTG01 (sample SAMN05326645, study PRJNA326480) | marine metagenome | isolation source: seawater | place: Pacific Ocean: South East | collected 2011
GTGTCTAGAGTTGCTAATTATCTTTGGCAAAGGGAATGGGTGGAAAGAAATGGAGGCAACATTTCCATGAATTTAACCTCTTTTTTTTCTGATACAAATATACCTGACACATCAAATTTTGTAAAACATCAATTTCCTATTGAAGCAGCAGGGTTATATATTTTTGTTACAGGTGCCGGATGTTACATTCGCAGCTTAATAGATGATATTGAAACTGCATCTTGTATTATTTACATTAATAAAGAAGCTAGTGGCTATTTTATTATTTGGGGTGGTAATACAGAAGGGTTTAGACCTACTTCAGAATTAGCATCTCATTTGAAAATTCATCTCTTTAACAAAAAGAATAATCCTAAAAATTTAGTAGTATTGCATGCTCATCCTATAGAATTAATTGTTTTAAGTCATCATCCTATATTTAATGATGAAGAAAAACTCAATCATTCTATTTGGAAAATGTGTCCAGAAGTAAGTGTTTATGTTCCAAGAGGCATTAATTGTACTCCTTACGCTATAACTCAATCAGATGATTTAGCAAATAGTACAACACATGCCTTTACATATCGAGATATTGCTCTTTGGGAAAAACATGGAGCCACTACGACAGCCGAAAATTTTGAAAAAGCGTGGGATTTTCTAGATGTAGCAAATAAAGGAGCTAAATTATTGCTTGCTTCTTGGGCAGCTGGTTTTGAGCCCAAAGGTCTTTCTAAAGAACAGTTACAGGAATTAAAAGAACATTTTAAACATTAAAAAAATAAGATAGATATGAATAGATTAATAGGTAGATTACCAAAAGTAGGCATTCGACCTGTAATTGATGGCCGTGAAGCAGGTGTGAGAGAATCATTGGAAGACCAATGTATGGAAATGGCAAGAGCTGCTGCTAAATTAATTGAAAACAATTTGCATTTTCCTAGCGGAGAAAAAATAAAATGCGTTATAGCGGATAATACTATTGGTGGTGCCGCCGATGCAGCTGTATGTGCAGATAAATTTAAAAGAGAAGGTGTAGAAGTGTCCTTAACTGTTACACCATGTTGGTGTTACGGAACGGAGGTAATGGATACAGATCCATTAATACCAAAAGCAGTTTGGGGTTTTAACGGAACTGAAAGACCTGGCGCTGTATACTTAGCAGCTGCTTTAGCGGGTTATTCTCAAATGGGATTGCCAGCTTTTGGTATTTACGGAAGAGAAGTTCAAGACGCTGGTGATATGAGTGTCCCTAAAGACGTTGAAGAAAAGTTGTTACGCTTTGTTAAAGCAGCTTTAGCTGTAGCTCAAATGAAAGGTAAATCCTATTTGTCGATAGGTTACAGTTCCATGGGAATTGCCGGCTCTATGGTAGATGTTAACTTCTTGCAAAATTATTTTGGAATTCGCGCAGAATTTGTTGAGTCTATTGAGCTTTTAAGAAGAATAGAAGAAGGTATTTATGATAAAGAAGAATATAAGAAAGCATTAGCTTGGACTAAAGAAAACTGTAAAGAAGGTAAGGACTATAACAGTCCTGAACTTCAAAAATCAGCAGAAGTAAAAGAAAAGGAATGGGAAAAAGTTATTAAGATGACACTTATTTGTCGTGATTTAATGATTGGAAACCCAAGATTAGAAGAATTAGGTTTTGGCGAAGAATCAAAAGGCAGAAATGCAATCATGGGCGGTTTTCAAGGACAACGTCAATGGACAGATTATCAACCAAATGCTGATTTTACAGAATCTATATTAAACTCATCTTTTGATTGGAACGGTGTTCGTCAAGCCTTTATATTTGCTACCGAAAATGATTGTTTGAATGCTGTTTCTATGTTGTTTGGACATTTATTAACCAATACAGCTCAATTATTCTCGGATGTAAGAACATATTGGAGTCCAGATTCTGTTGAACGCGTTACAGGTAAAAAATTAACAGGCATTGCTAAAAATGGTATAATTCACTTAATTAATTCAGGTTCAACTACACTGGACGCTACAGGTCAACAATCAGACACTAACGGCAATCCTACCATGAAACCATATTGGGAAATTACCAAAGAAGAAATGAAAAAATGTTTGGACAACACCAAATGGCCACCTGCCATTGGCGAATATTTTAAAGGTGGCGGATTCTCTTCCCAATTTAAAACAAAAGGTCAAATAGCAATGACTATGAGCAGAATTAACCTAATAAAAGGTATTGGTCCTGTATTACAAATTGTTGAAGGATGGAGTGTAGAATTACCGCAAGCTATTCATACCGCTTTAGATGAAAGAACAAATCCTACATGGCCAACAACTTGGTTTGTGCCAAGATTGACGGGTAAAGGTTTTTATAAAGATGTATACTCTGTAATGGCAAAATGGGGAGCAAACCACGGAGCTATTTCATCTGGACATATTGGTGCAGATTTAATATCGTTGTCTTCTATATTAAGAATCCCTGTGAGCATGCATAATGTGCCTGATGAAGATGTTTTCCGCCCAAGTGCATGGTCTTCTTTTGGAGAAAATATGGAATCAGCAGATTATAGAGCATGTGCAACATATGGCCCATTATATGGATTTAAATCATAGCATTGTTTTAAAAAATGCAAAAAGTAATCGCTGTTTTTGACGTTGGCAAAACCAATAAAAAGCTCTTATTATATAATAAGGATTTTGAAGTTGTTTATACGAACTCCATACGTTTTGAAGAAATTGTAGACGATGATAATTATCCTTGTGATGACATACAATTAATTGAAGCTTGGATAAAAAAGGAGGTTAAAACTATTCAAGAGAAAAATGAATTTACAATTAAAGCCATTAATTTTTCAACACATGGGGCAACCCTAGTCTATTTGGATGAAGAAGGAAATAGAGTAACTCCGTTATATAACTATTTAAAACCATTGGATTTTGATTTCACCCCATTTTACCAAGCAAATGGTGGGGTAGAAGAATTTTCTAGAAAAACAGCCTCACCTGCATATGGTATGCTAAACGTTGGTTTACAAATATATTGGTTGAAAAATAGCAAGCCTCACTTATGGTCGAAGGTGGATTCCATTCTACATTACCCTCAATACCTAAGCTATTTATTTTCAAACAAAATAACTACAGATTTTACATCTCTTGGCGCTCATACAGCTATTTGGAATTTTGATACTATGCAGTACCATAATTGGTTGAAAACAGAAAATATTACATTACCAGAACCGAAGTCTGATAAAAAGGCAGCATTATCATTAATAAATGGGCAAGAGATATTTGTTGGTAAGGGTCTGCATGATAGTTCCTCTTCAATTATTCCTTTATTAGAAAATCATCAAGATTCTCAAAGTGAATTTATTTTACTTTCAACAGGTACTTGGGTTGTTTCTATGAACCCTTTTAGTAAAGAAGCTTTAACGTCACATGAATTAAAAAATAATTGTCTGTGTTATATGACGCCTGATAAAAAACAAATAAAGTCCTCTATGCTTTTTTTAGGACATATTCATGAAGTAAATGCCATAGAGTTAAGCACTTATTTTGGGGTTGATAAAAATCATTACCTCGAGTTATCTTTAAATAAAAAACTTTGTTCAGATATTATTTCTAAATCAAAATCTACATTTTTTCCAAGTAAAATAGCTAATGATTTCAAAATTGATTTACTTCAAATCGATAAATTTTTCTCCTACGAATACGCGTATTATCAACTTATATATGAAATTACGCAACGTGTTTATGATGGTATAAATCTCATTTTAGATTCTAAAAATAATTTGAAAGAAGTTTACATCTCCGGAGGGTTTAGTAGAAACCACATTTTTATTGAATATTTAGATCAAATAATGCCAGAGCAAAAAATTAGATTTCCTAATGAAAAAAATGCAAGTGCTTTGGGTGCAGCTATGCTAATGAGGGAGTATTTATAATACTTTTTCTCCACTAAACTAAGTATTACTTTTGATTTAAATGTTACAAATAGACATAATATTGTTTATTTTAAATATTTTAATTAAAGCTAATTCTTTGATTATCGTTTTTTATTTATGATTATAAATAAGCTTATAATACATAAATTATAATTATAATATTTATTTAAATTGTTTAAAATCAAATTATTAAGCGTATTAAAAAAATAAAATTATATCTAAGAGCGTTTGTAAAAAGCTTATAGAATCTTTGTAAGAAATACAAAAAATAACGCATCAAATGTTAGAGATAGACACACAATAGATATTTTTTATATTCACAAGACATTCCTTTTCTTCGCATCTTTAATCATGATAAAAAATAAAAAAAATCAACAATTTTAAGCTTTTGTTTTATGAAAAATACAATTAATCTTTTTTTGTGTCTGTTTTTATCTGGAGTATTATCTGCTCAACAAATTAGCGGTAATGTTTCAAGTGATGACGGACCCTTACCTGGAGCTACGGTTCTGGTCAAAGGTACCAATACTGGTACAAGTACTGATTTTGATGGAAATTTTACCATCGAAGCTGATTCAGGAGATGTTCTTGTGATATCTTTTGTTGGATTTAGCTCGCAGGAAGTTACTGTCTCAGGACAGGATCAAATAAATGTAGTCTTAGTTTCTAGTGAGGATTTAGAAGAAGTTGTGGTCACTGGTTATGGTACACAAAGGAGAAAGGATGTAACAGGCTCTATTTCTTCTATCAATGCATCAGAAATAGTTTCAAGACCTATAGCTTCGGTAGAGGAAGCTATGCTGGGTATGATGCCAGGGATTAATCTTGCTCAAAGAGCATCTTCTCCAGGTGAATTGAGTACGGTTTCCATTAGAGGGCTTGGATCAATCACTGCAGGTACTCAGCCATTATGGGTCGTAGATGGATTTCCCACTGACCAAAGAAACGCTCAATCAATCAACCCCGCAGATATCCAATCTGTCGATGTTCTTAAAGATGCGTCGTCAACTGCTATTTATGGATCTAGAGGGGCAAACGGTGTGATTATAATAACCACAAAGACTGGAAAACCAGGAAAATCAACCTTAAATTTAACAGTAACTAATGGTTCAGCATCAGCACCAAAAAGTGGTCGTATGACAATGTTAAATTCAGAAGAATATGTGCAGTTTCACAGGGAAAGAAATGGAGGTACAATCCCTGCTTTTATCTCAAATAATTGGGATGGGGTAACAGATACAGATTGGCAAGATTTGATTTTTAGAAATGGACAGTTCCAAAATTATGTATTGTCAGCGTCTGGCGGTAATGAAAAAACGACTTACTTTATATCAGGGAATTATCTTGATCAAGAAGGGATTGTAATAGGAGAAACACAAAAGAAATTTTCTGCCAGGGCTAAAGTAGATTATAAAGCTTCAGACAAGGTGACTATAGGAGTAAACGTTGCGCCAAACTTTACGGATCTTGGAAGACTAAGTCCAGGCACCGATGATAGTGACTGGGCATCTTTATATGCACAGTCCCTTATGTTAGCTCCAATATTACCAGTGAGAAGGGCCGATGGTACTTTTTCTATGAATTCCGATTTACCAGGATCGCTTCCTGTAGGTAATCCATTGGAAACCATGGGGAACTGGGACTTTGATGAATCAATATTTACACTTTTAGCAGGTATGCATGTAGAGTATGAGATAATTGATGGGCTAAATTTTAGGGCTTCATTTTCTGCAAATATAGGAACTAACGAAAGTGAAACGTATTACTTGCCAACAGTAGGGCAAACTATACCAATTGCAATGTCTGCCGTATCTTCATATGCCACTAGTAAAAATCAAACTTCAAGCTGGTTGAATGAAAATACTATTAATTACAAGAGAGCCTTAGGCGAACATTCTTTTGACATCTTGGGAGGATATACATTGCAAAATAGTGTATCTGAGAGTGTTAGTGCAAGAACCTCACAATTAAAAGTACCAGGTGTACGAAACGTGGATATCGGAAATCCCGACAATAGAACCGGGTCAAATAGTAGAACTGAAAGTTCTTTAATATCCTATTTGGGGCGATTTAATTATGCTTTTAAAGAAAAATATTTATTAACTGCAACGGTAAGAACAGACGGAAGTTCTGTTTTTGGAGAAGATGATAGATTCCAGACCTTTGGTTCGGCTGCTTTAGGATGGCGATTTTCTGAAGAATCTTTTTTTCAAGGACTAAATTTATTAAATAATGGAAAATTAAGAGTTTCTTATGGTACTACAGGAAGTAATGCTATACCTCCTTTTGCCTCAAGATCAACTTATAATACTGTGCAGCATGCTTTCGGAGGGAGTGCTGTTTTTGGGACAAGTATAGGAAGCCCAGGGAATAGAGGTTTAACATGGGAAACTTCAACACAATTAGATGTTGGATTAGATTTAGACTTATTTGACAATCGCCTCAATCTTGTGTTTGATTACTTTAATAATGAGACTACAAGTTTATTATTAACTAAAAGTATTGTTCCTTCATCTGGTTATTCTACTTTTCTAACCAATATTGGTAGTATGAGAAATAAAGGTGTAGAAATTGCATTAAACACTCAACTAATTAGCACAGAGGATTGGGAGTGGACGATAGGTGGTAATATTACAACTAATGATCAGGAGATCCTTGACTTAGGAGGAGAGGATGAAATACAAAACTTTTTTGGTGCCTTAAGAAGAGTTGTTGGCGGCGAACTACAACAAATTAGAGGACCAAAAATTTTAAAAATTGCTAGAGTTGGTGATGATCAAACTGGGCAACCTTTGACGACTCCTGGGGCTTATATTTATGACGATGTTAACGGAGATGGTGCAATTAGTAATTTTTTAGGAGCTGATGGGCAGTTGGTAGGAGATACTAACGTAGATATAATATATGGAATTAATACCAATGTAAGATATAAGAATTGGGAATTGAGTGCTTTACTTAATGGCCAATCAGGAGGGTGGGTATATGACTTCTTTCAGATTCAGTTAGCAGCTCCTTTCAGACAGACAAATTTATCTAAAGAATTTTGGTATGATGGCAGATATATAGACGAGGCTAACCCAGGAAATGGAGTTACCCCAGCCGCTGGAGGATTTGACACAGCGACAGGTCCTGTTTCAAGTGCTGGATCAGTCAAAACAGATTACATGAGAATTAGAAATCTCACACTTAATTATACCGTGCCAAGTACTTTTTATGACAGATTAGGTTTATCAAGTGCTAGAATATATACTTCAGTAGAGAATCTACATACATTCACTGATTTTGTTGGTGGTAATCCAGAAGCACGTAGAGCGTCTGCTGGAGGTGTAGCATTAATTGGAGGATCGCAAATTCGTTCGGTTACAGATGGTAGAGAATTAGGGTTAAATAGCCCTCCTGGTTTACCAATGCCAAGAACATGGACTTTAGGAATTAATTTAAACTTTTAATAAAATGAAAATAAATAGATATAATTTAATAGGTCTTTTAAAACAAGATTTTTTTAAATCTCAAATAATAATACTTTGTTGCAGTGTATTGTTAATTTCAACATCATCATGTAGTGACGATTTCATAGACGTCGCCCCAGATGACAGAATAGATACTGGAGCATTTTTTTCAAATTCAGATGAATTAGTATTTGCAGTAAATGGTGTATATGCTTCCCAAAGAGGAATTTATGGAGGCTTAAATTTTTATAATTTGCAAGAAACTCGTTCTGATAATGTAAAGAATAACGGAGCAGATCAAAAAGAAAGAACAGAAAATGATACGTTTGAAGAAACTTCTGGTAATTTGTTATTGGTTGATGCATGGGTTAAAAACTATATTTTAATCAATAATGCGAATACTATCCTTGCACGAGCATCAGATATTCCTTTTGATAATAGTGTAGAAGAGGCTTTGATAAATAGGTCGATAGGTGAAACAAGGTTCATAAGAGCCTTGGCATATTTCACATTGGTGACAATGTATGGTGACGTTCCGTTAAGGTTGGAGCCAACTACCGATTTTAATGATGCGATTCTGCCTAGAAGTAGTATAGCTGATGTATATGCAGCTATTGTAGCCGATTTAGACACAGCTATTACTTTACTTCCAGATAGTTATACTGGGGGTACGTTTAATGAAGTTGGGAGAGTAACCAAATTTGCTGCTCAAACCTTATTAGGCAAGGTGTTATTGCAAATGGGCAATAAGGGTGAAGCATCATCGGCATTGCAAAATGTAATAGGGAAGTATAGTTTGTTAGCTAATTACGCAGATATACATGCTGCAGGTAATGACAATACTGCAGAATCTATTTTTGAGATAACTTTCAATCCCTCAAACCAAACTGGTCTGGGGTTAAATAATTTATTTATTCCTGCTAGTGAAGCATCTCGTCTTGGTATAGCGGCTGGTGGATTTTCTGGAGTATTACCTTGCGCTCCTAGTATAGATGTGACAAACATTTATGAAGTTGGTGATTTAAGAGCAGCTGCATCTTTTAGTTCATGGGATAATAATGGTAATATGGAGACCTATATTAGTAAGTTTATTGATATAGCTGCTGCTGGTGCTGGAAGTAATATCAACTTGGTGTATTTAAGATATGCAGATGTATTGTTAATGAAAGCTGAGGCAGACGGAGAAAGTGCAGCGTCTTATGAATTAATTAACCAGGTGAGAAGAAGAGCTTTTGGCCAAGACCCTGGTACTGCAGATCCTGCCATAGATATTAATGCAACTTCTCCTGGAACTTTTTTAGAAAAAGTAATGTTAGAAAGAAGGCGAGAATTTGCTTTTGAAGGTCATAGATGGATGGATATAATAAGATTACCAGATTCTGAAGCTTTAGCAATTATCAATGCACACATGGTGGCTGAATATAGCGGTGTGTTATATGGTGGTGGGGTGCCAGTTGTGCAAGCATACAGGTTAATTTATCCTATTCCTCAAACGGAAATAGAGGTTTCAGATGGTGTCGTAACACAAAACCCAGGACATTAAAAATTTGTTTAATAATAGTTTTTTCGGTTCTATTTAAAAAAAGCTGCTCATTTTTAAATTAAAAAGAGCAGCTTTTTTTTTACTAATTTAAAAATAAAATGAAAAATATAAGTTTACTGGTAATGTATATAATATGTACAACCATTATTACTGCCCAGGAACAGAATAATGAAATCAGTTACAAATTTTCCAAAGATGGTACGGAGTGCATAGTTTATGATGACAATTTACCAAGACCATGGCTTAATCGGCTCAGCAATGATGTTTTTTTTACCTGGGTTACTCATAATGGATATATTGAAAGTTTCTTCCTTGACCCGGAATATTACGGATTAGTAAACCCTCAGAATGTTTCTGGTCATTTTTATCTTAAGGACAATAATTCAAAAGAATATTTTCTTATAAATGAATCTGATGGAAAGGGTAGTTGGCAGGCAATAATTGGGCTAGGTTATAATCGGGTAATTAAAGAGGAATTAAACCTTAAAACGACCCTTACGTATTTCATTCCTCGTGAAGATAATGTATTGTTAATTCTGGTAGAAATCAAAAACACATCCGAGCGTAACAGGAAGTTATCCGCTATTGGACAGGTTGAGTGGAATCTCGGGGATAAAGCAAAAGGAGAGTTCCGTCCAAGCCGTGGTATTGGCGGTAGTCAACACAATTTATATAAGAAAGTGTATGTAGAAAAAAATATAATGTACGCAGAGCAATTAAACTGGAAGAAACTAAATACATCTGAGCCCTGGCCATTTACTGGTTATTTCACGACAGATGGTAATATAAAATCGTATGAAACTGATGCAGGAAAATTTTTAGGATATAAGAAAAATTGGCGCAAACCAAAAGCTCTGGATAGTGGCCCTTTGAGTAACACCAATTTTTGGAGTTACGATGAATTTCCTATGGGTGTTCTTGAAAAAGAGATTTTATTGGCTCCAGGAGAAACGAAGAAAATGGTCTTTATGCTGGGAATGGAAAGGGAAAAAAAAGAGATCAACTTTATGAAAGAGAAGTATGGCAAATTAGAAAATTCTGAAAAAGCTCTTGAAGAAGTTAAAAAATATTACAAGGATTTTTTATCAAATAACCTAACGATAAAAACACCTGATCCTAACAACGACAGAATAATCAATATTTGGAGTCAATATCATTGGAGACAATTTTTAAAAAAAGATCTAAATACCCAAGCTTTTGGGGCAGGTTTTTGGACATATGGATTATTCGAACGTTTAGATCTTCATCCAGAGCAATTCTTAGTTGGACAGGACATGGATTTACTAAAAAACAGCCTTGAAAACCTTATACTGATTAACCAAAATCCTGACACATCAAAAAACATTATTAGTCTTAGGCCAAGGGCTCTATTACACTCGGATGAGGGTGTGCATTGGCCTCCAAAGGAAATTCCTCAGGGACACACACCAATACATCACCATGAAATATGGATTAATTTGTTTTCTATGTATTACTATTTTTTGAATAGTGGAGATTTTGAATACCTGGACAAAGAACTACCATTTATAGATGGATCTACAGGAACAGTATTTGAGCATATAGAGAAAGCTTTTGATATTACTTTAAAAGGACTGGATAATAGAGGATTATTCAAAATTCCCAGGAATGTTGGAGACTGGATGGATGAATTTACAATGATAAGTAAAGATGGAAATGCAGAAAGTATAATGCTTAGTGCTCAGATCGCATATCTACTTAAAAACTTTTCTGAAATTGCAAAAAAAATAGGCAAGGATAATATTAGTGCAAAATGGATGGCTGAATATGAGCGTATAAAAGAGGGAGTGAATAAATACGGATGGGATGGTGATTGGTATATACGGGCTTTTTCGGATCGAAAACCTGGATTTCAACCAGTTGGGAGTAGTCAAAATAAAGAAGGAAAGATATATCTGAATGCTCAATCATGGCCGATACTTGCGGGTATTGCCACACCCAATCGTTCAAAAAAGTCGCTTTCATCAGTTCAAAAATACTTGTCAAGTAAATACGGACCATTGGTATTTTGGCCTTCCTATAGCAAGTATGTTGATTACGTAGGCACCCAATCTATTTATTCACCAGGTTTCCGTAACGGGAATATTTATTTCAGACCTGTGGGTTGGGCTGTAATTGCTGCCGCAATGGCTGGAAAAGTAGATTTGGCCAACGAAATGTATAAGAATGCCAGTATATCAGAAAGAAGTCGTGATATCGACACCTATCTTCTGGAACCTTATGTATATCCTGAAAATTATATTGGGCCCGACCACCAACGTAAAGGAGAAGGCCAGTTTCATTGGTGTTTTGGTGAAGGTACAGCATGGATGTGGTATTCTTATGTAGGATACATATTGGGCGTAAGGGCAGAACTGGATGGGCTGTTGATAGATCCCAAAATACCCAGAAATTGGGAGGGTTTTAAAGTGACGAAACCGTTTAGGGGAGCAACTTATGAAATTAATGTAAAAAACCCTGATAAGGTTTCATCAGGTATAAAATGGATTAAGGTTGATGGTAAGAAACTCAAGGGAAGATTAATAATACCCTATGGGGATAACCGAATACATGAAGTTGAAGTTATGATGGGATCAAATTAGGAGTATTAAGAGTATCATGAAACTATCTAATCAAAATCCTTTATCTTATTAAAAAGAAAAGAATAATGTACAAACTAATAAAATACGGATTAATTATTATTACTATGATGAGTTGTAAATTTGATAATGTTAAAAAGGAAAATGAAGAAAAGAACAGTATAGGAATGCAAGTCAATTCCTTTAAAACCGATTATGATTTTCTTCGCAAATATATAGATATAGTGCTTTTAGAAGATGAGAAAGGGAATGGAAAAGTAGCTATTTCTGCTGCACTACAGGCTAGAGTTATGACAACGACAGCAAATGGTTGGTCAGGAAAAGGGTACGGTTGGATTAATAAAAAACACTTTATTTCTGGCGATACTTTGGAAAATATTAATGTTTATGGAGGTGAAGAAAGATTATGGTTTGGTCCTGAAGGAGGTCAATACTCTATTTTCTTTAAGAAAGATGCAGCATTCAACTTAGATAATTGGTTTACTCCAAGATTGATTGATTTGGAGCCTTTTAATTTGGTTGAGAAAACATCTAAATATGCCATATTTTCTAAGACAGCCTCATTAACCAATTATGCAGACTTTATATTTAATTTTAATATTGAGCGTGTTATTTCTGTCTTATCTAAAGATGAAATTAACAGTGTATTGGAATTAGATGTTTCTAAAGAAATTAGCTCTATTGGATATCTAACCAAAAATACATTGAAAAACACTGGGGAAAAGCCTTGGCAAAAAGAAAACGGACTATTGTCCATTTGGCTTTTAGGGATGTTCAATCATACGCCTACTACTACAGTGGTTATCCCATATAAAAGTGGTGAAGATCAAGAATTAGGACCCGTTGTGAATGATGATTATTTTGGAAAGGTACCTGCAGATAGATTAAAAGTTGATGAAAATGCTATTTATTTTAAGGGAGATGGGCAACAAAGAGGAAAAATTGGTGTGTCCCCGCAACGGGCTACAAATGTTATGGGAAGTTACGATGATGTTAGTGGGACGTTAACAATTATAAAATTTAACAAACCAGCAAATGAAACGAATTATGTAAACTCTAAATGGGAAATTCAAGATAATCCTTTTGAAGGTGATGTCGTTAATTCTTATAATGATGGGCCGCCTGAACCTGGCGCAGCTCCGTTAGGACCTTTTTACGAATTAGAGACATCCTCTCCAGCAGCAGCTCTTGGTATTGGAAATTCAATATCTCACAAGCAATATACTTTCCACTTTGAAGGAGATAGGACAGAATTAAACACAATTTCAATGAAAATACTAGGAGTTTCATTAGAAGAAATTAGTATGATTTTCAAATAATAATAGATGATATTTAATAAACTATTTGGCAAGACATTTAAAGTTTGGTTTTTATTAGGCAGTCTTGCAATATTATTATGGAGCTGTAAACAACAAGAATCTACACATGAAATTACTCAGGATAGTAATAGGGTAGAAATTGAAAATTCTAAGGTAAAAGCTGTTTTTAAAAAAGAAAATGGTCATGTTTCACAAATTTTTTATGCCAAAAAAAATGATCAGTGGCAGGAAGTAGTTGCTGCTTTTGTTCCACCAGCAAAATTTTCTAGTGAGGCGGTTAAATTGTTTGATCAAGATTTAGTGGCACATAGGTACTTAAGTAATTCAATATTAAGTGATTTTTCATTGGAAGTTAATGAGAAGCAAAAGACTGTAGTAATGTTTACAGGTTCAAAAGGTAATGTGCCAATAAAACAGTCTATTACATTATTAGGAGAAGATGACTATTTTCATTTTGATGTATCCCTTACTTTATCAGACAGCCTGCCTAAGCTAGATTATTTCCTTTCAACTTTTACATTCAATCTAGATCACGCTCCTTATTTTGTGCATACCCCAGGGTTAAAATTTGACAATGAAGATTCTAAACAAAACAGGTTTAAATTATTGCCGGGCAAAGATCATATAATAGGTGATCGTTCTTTTCATGCGCCAGCTGTTATTTTACAAGAAGAAGGTCTTTTTGCGGCACTTGTACCTGATTTAAATGCCATAAACGAAAACAAAATTACCTCCCCTGATGCACGAAAAACGATAGACATTGGTCGTAATAAATTTTCAGTCCCGTTTGAAGATGATAAATACACCATGCCTACAGGGTTGGATCTAAATGTGATGACAGGGTTGACAAAAAGACCGGTGATAACATATGGTTATATGGATAATATTATTGCACATCACATTCATTACCAAAGAGTAAACGATTCAAGTATGGTCAGAAGTTTAAATAGTAACGAAGTAAAATATGAGTTTGACCTTTTTGTTGGAGCTGATATTGCTGATAATAGAGGATTTCAAAAGGTTACAAGACACCAATGGAAAAAATTTGGTAAGCCTGTATTTGATAATAGGCCTCATTTGGCTATGCCATTTGATGAGTATTTTAGAATTATCGACTCCATTACTTTTCATCCAATTACCTCTCCAGATAAGCTGTTTTCACACAATACTAGAATTTTGGGTAATATTGACATGCCTTTAAAGGGTTATAAAAACACAGGCTCCTGGTTAGAATGGGAAAAAGATGGACAAAAAATTGGCGGTTATCGCTCTGCGATTACCTGGTGGAATGATGTGATGCACAATTCAGCATTTTGGAACAATGCTCGAGATGCGCAAGGATTTTGGTATTGGGGAAATAAGTTGAACAGGCCTGACTTAATAGAAAAAGGAAGAAGTATTATCAATTGGTGCTTGTCTGCTCCACGAAATGAGCAAGGTTTATTTGCTCTATTATACACTGCTAATGATAAGAAATGGGGGCTTAGTTTTACCGATCCTGTAAATAAGAAGTATGAATTCTTTTTAAAAGAAAGTGATTCTTATGATGTATCTACGATGAGTAAAACGGGAGCTCATTTGCTAGATTATTATTTGCGTATTGAAAAAGATCAGCGAATTGTTGATTATTTAACCCCTTATGGTAATTGGCTTTTAACTGTGATTGATGAGAGTGGTGCACTACCATCCTATGTCAATCAAAAAGATATGATAGCCAGTGATGTACTATACTTTAGTGCCCATCCAGCATCTAGTATGTGGTTTTTGGCAGAATTATATAATTCCACGCAAGAAAAAAAATACCTTGAAGGAGCAAAAAAAATCTCCGGCTATTTGGAGAAGGAAATTTTACCCGAACAAAAATGGGTAGATATGGAACAGTTTTTTTCTTGTGGTAAAAAACCCTTTGAGTTTACCAGAGACCGATGGCAAAATCAGATCGCGAGAGGTAATCTAGCTTTATTTTGGGCTATTGAAGGTTATGCTGCTCTTTATAGAGCAACTGCTGATAAAAATATTTTGGCCTTAGGGGAGCAATGTATTGATTATGTAACTTTTACTCAAGCTTGTTGGGAGCCACACTTTATCTATACTGCTTTTCCGTTTGGCGGTTTTACTGTTGATAATTCTGATAACGCAACAAATCTTGATGCTCGTCAGGCAGAAATGGTAAGATCCTATATTTGGTATGGAAAAGCACTTGGAAGACAAGATCTTCTTGAAAGAGGAGTAGCAGCAGCACGTTCTTCAGTAGTATTGATAAACCACCCAAGACATAAAGCAAATAATATTTATAGGCATACAAACATTTATCCATTTGGTTTAGGCCCTGAGAATATAGACCATGAAGCACATCCACAATCTGCCATGAGAACCCATCCAGGTTGGGGTGAAGGCTCAGGCGTGTTTACAGGTTTGGCAGAAGCAGGGAGAGCACTTGGAGGTATCTATATCGATTTTGAGAAAGAAATGTTTATTGGTGTTGATGGAATTAGGGTAGATAAGGCAGTTTTGCAGGATAATGAAGTCCATTTAAAGGTCACGAATATGTTAGCAAATTTAACATTATCATGGGAGAAATCATACACTACTAAATTACACGTGAGAGGTATTTCCCCAGGAAATTATAAACTAATCATTAATGGAAATAAACCTCAGCAAGTTTTTAATGAATTAGACTTAAATCTTACAATTATTGTTAATAAGCAAAAGATCACTTTAAAATAGAAACTTGGTTTTAAAAAAAGCTAGGGGGAATAACTTTTGATATAATAATAAAATGAAAAACAAAATAATTCTAAAATTGAAATCAAAATGAAACTATCAGTAAAAGCCTTAATCTTTTTCGTGTTATCTACATCGGTGGTATCAGCACAACAATTAAATAAAAAATGGCCTGTATTAAAAACCTATGAAGGGAAATATGTTGACGAAGTTGCTATGCCTCTTGGAGGGATAGGTACGGGTACAGTGTCCATTGGAGGGAAAGGAGATTTAAGAGATTGGGAAATCATGAACCGGGGTGCATTAGGATATTTACCAGCCTTTAAGTTTGTACGCCCTACCATTGCCAATGGGCCGTTTTTCGCATTATACTATAAAGAACAAAATAAAGAAGCTGCTGTCAAAGTATTAGAAGGACCTGTTTCAACCAAAGATTATTACGGAGATTGGGGAGCAGATGCTGTAAATTCTGGTTTTCCACGATTTGAAGAAACCACGTTTTCGGCAGCATACCCTTTAGCGCAAGTTAATTTTAAACATAAAGATGTGCCTGTAGATGTACGTTTAGAAGCGTTTAATCCTCTTATTATAGGTGATGCAGATAAAAGTGGTATTCCAGTTGCTGTACTACGTTATGTGATTACAAATAACACAAATAAGCCTATTGAAACTTCAGTGGTAGGTATGGTTCCTAACTATATTGGCGTTGACGGTTGGACAGGGAAACCTAAAGATAATTATAATGATTATAAAGAATCAAATGGAGTAAAAGGGCTGTATATGTATTCTGAAGGCGTAGATAAAAAAGACACGAATTGGGGAACCATGGCACTAACGACCACTTCAAATGGAGATATTAGCTATAGAACTTCTTGGGCAAGATTAGGGTGGAATTGGACGTTTCGTGAGTTTTGGGACGATTTTATTGCCGATGGGAAGTTAACAGATCACCCTGAAAGTAAAAAAGTAACCAAAAATGATGGTAAAACAACTTTTATTGGAGGACATAATGTAAAAGACAATAAAAAGATAGAAACACCTCCAGCTACTTTAGCAGTTAAGCAAGTGTTGCAGCCAGGAGAGTCAAAAACGGTAACATTTATGTTGACTTGGCATTTTCCAAATCGTAGAGCTTGGGATCATGGAACACATAATGGCGGTGGCGGTAAAGAAATTGTTGGTAATTATTATACAACTTTATACCAAGATGCTTGGGCCGTAGCAGAGCAAACAGCCACAAGTTTAGAAGCATTAGAAAATAAAACAGTAGATTTTGTAAGTAGCTTAGCTAAAAGTGATATACCAGATGTATTGAAAGAAGCAGGATTGTTCAATTTGAATAATTTAAGAAGCCAAACGGTATTTCGTACTGCCGATGGATTACCTTTTGGTTTTGAAGGTACAGGAAGTATTAAAGGAACAAAAATTGGTGCAGATAAATCTTCTGGTTGGGGATTTGGAACCTGTACTCATGTTTGGAATTATGAGTCTACTACGCCTTTTGTGTTTGGTGATTTGGCTACCAAATTCAGGGAAGTTGAATTTTTGCACAGTGTAAATGACAATGGAGGTCAAAGTCATCGTGTTGGTTTGCCTATAAAAAAAAGAGGGATAGACTATAAAAAATGGGCAGCTGATGGGCAAATGGGAACGCTTATAAAAGTATATCGCGATTGGCAACTATCTGGTGATGATGAAAAACTGAAAAAAATGTGGCCAAATATAAAAAAAGTTATGGCATTTGCATGGACTGGTATTTGGGATGTAAATAAAGATGGAGTTATGGAAGGCAGTCAACATAATACCATGGATATTAAATATGTAGGCCCTAACCCTCAAATGGCAGCTTGGTATCTAGGAGCTTTAAAAGCTTCAGAAAAAATGGCACATCATTTAAAAGACAAGGCTTTTGCCAAAGAATGTAGAGGGCTTTATGAAAAAGGGCGTAAATGGATAGATGGTAATCTTTTTAATGGAGAATTTTATGAACATCATATTCCAGAAGGGGCTAGTAAAGTAGCGCAGCTGGGTAAAGGTTGTTTGGTTGACCAATTAGTGGGGCAGTATTTATCGCATACAGCTGGTTTAGGTTATGTTTTAGATAAAGAGCATGTACAAACTACCTTGAAAAGTATTATGAAATATAATTATGTTGATAATTTTAATGAACATTTTAACACCTTTAGAAGCTTTGCTTTAGATAATGAGGCTGGACTTGTTATGGCATCGTACCCAAAAGAAGGAACTTTATTAGATTTCCCATTTCCTTATTACACTGAGTTAATGACAGGTTTTGAGTACAGTACAGCCGCTCACATGATTTATGAAGGTCAAGTAGAAAATGGATTACAGATATTTAAAGATATTAGAAATCGTTATGACGGATTCAAAAGAAACCCCTTTAATGAAGGAGAATACGGTCATAGATACGCTAGAGCTATGGCAGCATGGGCAGGCATATTAGCCTATACTGGTTTTCAATATTCTGCCGTAGATCATTCCATGAGTTTTAACGCTAAAAACGGAGTTTTTTTCTGGTCTAATGGTTATCAATATGGAACTTTAGAAGTGCTTGATTCTGCTTTGGGTAAAACAGTGATTCTCACTTCTAAAAATGGAGATTTGATGCTTAGTTCATTTATATTGAATGATTTTGGAAAAATTGAATTTAAAAAAGAAAAAACTTTTATTAAAGGAGAATCTATAACGTTTGTAGTTTCTAAAAAATAATAAAAAAACAAATAGTTCACATAAAAAAATTTGACGATAGACGGAGTATTTTTTTTGACAAACTCTTTTTAATATGTGGAAGTAAAATGGAAATATTAGTAAACCGTTAAACAACTAAAAATGAAGAATTTAATCAGAATAATTGGCTTATTTGTTTTTGTGACAATTTACCTGACAACAATGTCAGCTTGTGTCAACAGTAAAAATAAACAACCAAATATTATTGTGATCTTTGTAGATGATATAGGCTACAACGACCTTTCTTGCTATGGTGCTAAAGATCCAGCAATACAAACACCAAATATAGATCGAATGGCAGAGGAAGGAGTTAGATTCACAGATTGGCAATCTGCCAGTAGTGTTTGCGCTCCCAGCAGGGCTTCTTTACTTACAGGAAGATATCCTAATCGATCTGGATTACCCACAGTCCCTAATGCCATCCCTGTTTTTGGGGATGAATATCAACAAAATATTGGCTTACAGCAATCAGAATTAACAATTCCTGAAATACTTAAACCTTTAGGATATAGTACTGCCATGTATGGGAAATCTCATCTTGGATGGGATTCAAAATTTTATCCTCTACGCCATGGTTTCGATGAATATTATGGAAGCCTTGGAAATTTTCCTATCGGAGGTACAAATCCTGTATATGAAGGTGATGAAGTTGTTGAAGATTCTGTTCGTTTTCAAGATATTCATCATAAATTGACAGAGAGAACAATAGGATTTATGAAAAAAAGTCATGACAAGGGCAAGCCATTTTTCATCTATTTAGCCCATTACCTTGCTCATGGACCTTGGCAACCTAATAAGCAATTTGCCACAGAGGCAGAATGGGAGATTTATCAAAATCAACCTATAAAGGGGCACCTGCGAGATGGTGGAGATGAGATCTATCCTGCTCTGGTAAGAGAACTTGACTGGCATGTCGGGGAAGTTTTAAAAGCAATAAAAGATTTGGGAATTGATGAAAACACTCTTGTATTTTTTATTTCAGATAATGGGCCATGGCTTCCTGCAGGATCAGCCTGGCCATTGAGGGGTTCCAAGTATAACACATTCGAAGGTGGCCATCGTGTTCCATCCATTGCCAGATGGCCGGGTGTAATACCTCCGGGGCAAGTGAGCGATGCGGTTTGTTCAACTATGGACATATTTCCAACAATTGTTCATCTTTCTGGTTCGAAGTTGCCAAATGACAGGAAAATTGATGGTGTTGACATAACCCAGGTTTTAAAAGGAAAGAGATCAAAAACAGAGCACGATATTTTGTATTATTATAATGGTCTTACACTTGAAGCTTTACGTGAAGGGAACTGGAAACTTCATCTGCCGAGAATTCCTGAGAGCAAAGTTTTTTGGGCGCGTACCCGCCATATAAAAGATGGCTCAGGTCTGGGGGGTTTTCAAAAGCTTGACAAGCCTCTTCTTTTTGACCTTGGAGATGAAATAGGAGAACAAACTGATCTGGCAGATAAATATCCTGAGGTTGTTCAAAGGTTATTATCTCATGCCCAAAAAGCACGAAAAGAACTGGGAGACTGGAACATTAATGGAAAAGATCAGAAAAGACTTCTCAATTATACTGGAAATATTAATAATCCAACCAGAGTAATTGGGGTGAATCCGCACCTGAAAGAATAGAAAACAGAAACAAGCATATTAGCTATGAAAGCTAAAGAACATTTTAAAACCTTAATAATTAAGGTGGGTATTAAAAATATAATCAATTTTTTCATCTGTCTTTTTTCATTTGGAACTTTATCTGCTCAACAAAGTGAAAACGTTTCTAGTGACGACGGGTCATTACCTAATATTATTTTTATCCTTACAGATGATCAAGGATATGGAGATCTAGGAAGTTATGGTTCTAAGACTATAGAAACCCCTAACATTGATCAATTAGCAGTTGAGGGGGTTAAATTTACTGACTTTTATGTTCATCCTATCTGTTCACCTACAAGAGCAGCTTTTCTTACAGGTTGTTATGCACCTAGAGCAGGGTTTCCAGATGTTCAGCTTTGGGGATCCCCTTTTGGGCTAAATCCAGATGAAGTTACTATTGCGGAAATTCTTAAAACTAAAAATTATAAAACTGCATGTATTGGAAAATGGCATTTAGGTAATGAAGATGTTTTTGCTCCTAACCAGCAAGGTTTTGATTATTTCTATGGCATCCGATTAGTCAATGGAACACAAAAATTCGAAAATTTTGCAGTTCCTCTTTATCGTAATGATTCATTACTTACTATGCGTCCAGATCATTCAAAAATGACACGAGACTTTACAGAAGAAAGCCTTTTTTTTATTGAAAAAAATAAAAAAAAGTCTTTCTTTCTATATCTAGCATATACAATGCCTCATATACCAATTTACCCTGGAGAAAGTTTTAGAGGTAAAAGTGGGAACGGACTTTATGCAGATGCTATAGAGGAAATTGACTGGAGCGTTGGTCGTATAGTTGAAAAATTAAAAGCGGAAGGATTAGAAGAAAATACTTTAATCGTTTTTACCTCAGACAATGGCCCATGGGCAGGACATGGTGAACAATCGGGAAGTGCTGGAAAACTAAAGGGAAGTAAACTGACCACATGGGAGGGTGGTATTCGTGTACCAATGATTATGAAATGGAAAAATGTTATTCCAGCCTCTAAAGTATACAGTGAAATAACTGGCATTATTGATATGGCTCCTACTATTGCTGCAGCAGCGGGAGCCTCTATGCCTGATGATAGAGTGATAGACGGCAAGAATTTATTTCCATATATTTTGGATCAAGAAAATACGAAAATACCACATGAAATATATTATCATTATGCAGGCACTTGGTTGCAGGCAGTTAGGTCAGGTAAATGGAAATTACATTTTGCTAGACCTAAAGTTCGACCTGGAAGATATGGCGAATCAGCTGATTGGATTACTAACTATGCAGGCATATTCAAAAAGGATTTATTATATAATCTAGAAACAGATATTGGAGAAACAAAAAATCTTGTGAATGAATTTCCTGAAATAGTTCAAGAGCTTAAGAGCATGACAATGAAGGCAAAAGAAGATATTGGAGATTACTCAATACAAGGTAAAAATAGTCGACCAATAGGATCTACTTATCTAGAATTAACTGATATTACTCAATATCCCAATAGTAAATATGCTAGAAAAGTAGGTAAAGAAATGATGACAGAAATGTTAGCTTTTCAGAAAAAACGGTTTAACAAGTTGTCAAAGTCTAATAAGCCATTGAATAATCAAGAAGCTGAGGAATTAGAATTTTATATAAAGATATTTACCAATGAAAAAAACAAATGAAACAGATTGAACCATTTAGCAAACAAAAAAAGATTACTAATTTTATCCTATGTGTTGTCTTTATCATTTTTGGGCTATTACAAATAAATGATCCTGATGGGTTTTTATGGTTTTCAATATATTTTATTGTATCAATTATATGTTTATATAGCAACTTTAAACCCATTTCTAAATCGCTTTTAATTTTAATAATAATAGCTTTATTAGCATACTCTGCATTTTATTTTCCATTATTTATTGACTATTTAGAAACAAAAAACAAAGAAGAGATTTTTGGCGAAATGGTTTATGACAAGCCCTATTTAGAAGGTACTAGGGAATTTATTGGACTTTTAACAGCAGCTATTGGCGTCATATATCAATTAAAGATTAGAAAAAACAGAAATCAATAATATTGAATTAATCCGCTTTTTTAAAGAGCCAAGCATCTCTTTTTTTAAGACTTCTATTTAATAATTTTACATTTTTCAAATATAAACATGAACAAAATTATAATGCTTTTTCTTTTTACAATAACAAGTTTGTTTTATCATAAAGTTTTTTCTCAAAGTAACATTAACGGAGAAGTAAAAAATTGTTATGATAATCCTTTTTTAAAGTTTTTATGAGGATGGGTGTCATTTTCAGACACAAAGTTGAGTGGATTATCTAATAATCAAGTCTATTCATTTTTTACATTTGAGTTTGTTGAACTAAATAATTTTCCAATGAAAAAAAATTTCTTAACTCAGCTTTCAAAATCAGCAGTATTAATTTTAATTTTAAGTAGCTTAAGTTGTAATGCACAAAAAACAGTTACAACAACGTCACTATTTAATGGTGACTCATTAGAAGGTTGGAAAACTGTGCAACAATCTAATCAAAGCATCTGGTCTGTAATAGATGGTATCATTACTGGCGGAGATGGAATTAAAAAAATCACTTCAAACACTTATTTACATACAGTCAAAGAGTATGAGGATTTCGAATTTCGTTGTCTTTTTAAACTTACTGGAGATCATGGTTTAGGATTAATTAATAGTGGAATTCAGTATCGCTCAACAATTAAAGATAATAAAATCATTGGCTATCAAGCGGATATAGGAAAAGGATATTGGGGAGATATTTATGATGAGCACCGCCGTGGAAAACTTATAAGTGGTGATTTAAGTACTTTAAAACATATCCTTAAAGAAGATGGCTGGAATAGTTATATAATAAGATGTGTTGGAAACAAACACGAACTTTACATTAACGGTGTTAAAACTTGCGAATATATAGAAACGGACAAAAATATACCTTCTAAAGGTGTTTTTGGTCTTCAATTGCATAGTGGAGGCAATGCTAAAATAGAGTTTAAAAATATTACCATTACTCAGCTTTAAAACAAGATTACTTGAAATAAAAACATTGTGAATAAAAACAAATTATCTCTATTATTAATTTTAATAGTTCTGCTAAATTTTGCATGTAAAAATGAAGGTGAATCAATTCCTGATATAGATCCAACTTTAACCAAAGATCAGTTATATAAATATGCAAGAAAAACGTTTTCTCAACGAACAAAAATATATTCTCCAAAGCAGGAGTTAGAAGGGTTTAAGGTGCCTGAAGGTTTTATTGTAGAATTGGTTGCAAGTGAAAAAGATGGTGTTATAAACCCCATAGATATGACCTTTGATGATGCGGGAAACTTATGGACTCAAACTGCGGAAATGTATCCGTTAGATCCCGTGGCAGATATTAAATGGAATGATTTACTCAAATTGATGGATAGTCCTGAAGAACAAGAAAAAAATGAAAACTTTAAGCGTATTCTTAAATTATATAGGGGAGAAATAAAAGGAACTGATAAAATAATAGTCCTTTCTAATCTATATAATAAATCGGCTGTAAAAACCAACATTTGGGCAGATGGTTTAGCCCTTCCACAAAGCATATTACCTTATAAAAATGGAAGTTACGTTGCACAGGGTTCAGAATTGTTTTTTTTAACTGACACCGATAATGATGGAAAGGCAGATAAGCGCACACCTTTATTAACTGGGTTTGGATTTACAGATACCCATACTATGGCACATTTATTAGTGCGTGCTCCTGGAGATTGGATTCATTTTAGTCAAGGCGCACTTAACAAGAGTAAAGTTTCTTCATTAGTTAATGATGCCAAATTGCGTATAGATTTCAGTAAAATAGCAAGATTTTCTTTAGATGCTAAAAAACTTGAGTTAGTAAATTCAGGCTTAAACAACATCTGGGGATTTCAACTTAGAGGCAATGGACAGTGGTATGGTACTGAAGCAAATGACTTAGGGTATTCTATAGTGCCTATGGAAGTAGGAACTGGATTCCCAGGAATAGGGAATGATCGTCTTCGGCCGTATCAACCATGGGTTCCTGAACTACATAATTTTCGTGTAGGCGGTACCGGTATTTCTGGAGTTGCTTTTGCAGATGATGAAACGGGATCATTCCCTGAAGCATGGAGGGATGTTGCCTTTTTAGCAAATCCTATTACAAGTACAATAAATTCTGTAAAGATTATACGTAACCCAGATGGAAGTATTTCGGCTAAACATTTACCAGATTTATTAACTTCTATAGACGATTGGTTTAGACCCGTTAATTTGGAATTTGGTCCTGATGGTTGTCTTTATATTGCAGATTGGTATAATAAAATCATTTCACACAACGAATTACCAACAACGCATCCAGATCGTGATAAATCACATGGACGTATTTTTCGAATTTGTCATAAATCACAAAAACCAAGAACTATTGAGAACTTTTATGAAATTAAAACTAAAGACCTTGTTAACTATTTAAAATCACCTTCTCTCTGGGCAAAACGTGCCGCATGGCATCAAATAAGTGATCGTCCAATTGAAGAAACTAAAAAACTTTCAAATGAGTTGTTGGCTCTAGCTTCAGACAAATCTCAAACTGAAATCACCCGTATTTTAGCATTATGGTCACTAGAAGGGATTCGTCATTATGATAAAAATTTGATAAACTCATTACTTGCCTCATCAGAACATGATTTAAGAAGAGAAGCTGTACGATCATTAGCGTCTTTTTCATTAAACGCAAGTGAAATTGCTAGTGCATTAGAGTATGTTTCTGAAGACAACAACCCTATGGTTCGCTCTCAAGTACTTAGGACATTAAACGAAGTAGGTGTTGCTAATGCAGAAACTATAAATCTATTGGTAAAAGCCTGTAAACCTGAACTTGAGGGCAATGAAATGGGAGGGTCTTATGAACGCAATTTCGAACGTTTTTTAGCAAGAAAAACACTTGAAAGTTATCCAGAAGAATTAAAAATGTTCATCGCCTCATCTAAAGCAAAACAGTTAAATCCAAGTAACCTTCTATGGGCAAGTCAAGCATTAGAAGAGAAAGAACGTGAACGTGTTTTTCTTGATTTATGGGGACAACAAGACCAAAAAATGAACTTAAATGAATCTACATTTATAATTGTCGCAAACATGCTTTCTAACCCAGCTATATTTAAAGCTGTTAAACCTACGTTAGAACAAGAAGAAAAGGCCGAAACTTACGTTGCATACGCATTAAAAAATTTAACTCAAGTACAATCTAGTCAATTAACTCAGTTGCTATCAAATCCTGTAAAATCTTTGCTGCAAAGCAAGGATGAATCTATTCAACGTCTAGGTCTGGAGGCCATTGGTAAGTTACGAGTTAAAAACCTTCAAAATTATATTATTCCACTAATTGAAAAAACATCTACTGCGGAGACCCTTGAATTAATAATTCTTGCTCTTGAAAATCAACCTAAACAAAATAAAAAATTTTTTGCCCAATTGTCTAAAAATGATAATTTAGAAGATGAGATAAGAGTTTCTGCATTGCATTCGCTTACAAAGGCTGATCAATCTCAAGCATATACAATTTTAAAAACTTGGTTGCCAGATTTAGATGAAACACAAAAAAAACTAATTACAAAGGTATTATCAGTGTCTAACAAAGGTGCTCTACTTTTGAAGCAATTGTTTGAAAAAAAATTGTTATCTCACAAGGCTTTTGATATTTCTAGCGCAGAAAAAGTGTACCTATCCAACAAAAAAGACACTATAGGAACAAAAATATTAGATCAGGTTAAAAAGCAACGAGA
>MDTG01173954.1_pt1 | contig 25670 bp, 28 predicted proteins | sample 811421 | NCBI WGS metagenome assembly MDTG01 (sample SAMN05326645, study PRJNA326480) | marine metagenome | isolation source: seawater | place: Pacific Ocean: South East | collected 2011
CCGATGCCCTGTGGAGCCGGGGCGACGATCAGAGCGCGGCGATTCTGGCGGGCCTGCGCGAGGCGGCGGGCAAATACGGCGTGCCCCTGGTGGGTGGCCACAGCAACGCCCACTGCGACCGGCCGCAACTGTCGGTGGCGATCCTGGGCCGGGCCCGGGCCCTGCTCACCAGTTTCGATGCCCGCCCCGGCGACACCCTGATGGTGGCCTGCGACCTGCGCGGCCGTTTCCGCGCCGTGGGCGACAACTGGGACGCCAGCAGCGACGCTCCCGGAGCGCGCCTGCGCGGCGACCTGGCGATCCTGCCCGGCCTGGCGGAGGACGGCCTGTGCCGGGCCGGCAAGGACATTTCCATGGCCGGGCCGGTGGGCACCGCCCTGATGCTGCTGGAAGCCTCCGGCGTGGGCGCGGTGCTCGATCTGGATGCCCTGCCCCGGCCACCCGGCGTGCCACTGGAACGCTGGCTGCATGCCTTCCCCAGCTACGGCTTCGTGCTGTCGGTGGCGCCGGACCGCGCCGCCGAGGTGACACGCCGCTTCCGCGCCCGCGAGCTGGCGGTGGCCGAGGTGGGCCGGGTCACCGCCGGCGACCGGCTTGAACTGACCCTGGACGGCCGCCGCGCGCCTTTCTGGGATCACCGCATCACGCCTTACATCGGCCGCCCCTTTTCCGCTTCTTCCCCACCCCGCCATCAAGGAGGTCACCATGCCTGAAGTGCATTTCGACGTGCGCTGGCCGGACCGCAGCGAACAAAGCTGCTACTCGCCGTCCACGGTCATTCACGATTTTCTGCGCGCCGGCGAAAGCTACCCGTTGGCCGAGTTCCTGGCCCTGAGCCGGGATGCCCTGACCCTGGCCGGCGACCGTGTGGAGCAAAAGTACGGCTTCCGCTGCACCAGCGCCGACAGCCAGCTGCTGGCCCTGGAAACCCGGGGCCGGCAATTCGCCGACCGACCGGATGCCCGCGTCACCGTGACCCGGGTGGGCACCGCCACGCCGGCGCCGTCCTCCACCTTCAACGAGGAAACCCCATGACCTTCGCCAAACGTCATTACCCGGTAATCGTGGTGGGCGGCGGCCAGGCCGGCCTGTCCACCAGTTACCTGCTCCAGCAACGGCACATCGAGCACCTGGTGCTGGAAAAGGAAGAGGCCTTCCACGCCTGGAAAAACCAGCGCTGGGACAGCTTCTGCCTGGTCACGCCGAACTGGCAGTGCCGGCTGCCGGACCATCCCTATGACGGCGACGATCCCCACGGCTTCATGGTCAAGGAGGAAATCGTCGCCTGGATGGAGCGTTTCCGCGCCTCCTTCGAGCCGCCCTTGATCGAGGGCATCACCGTCCAGGCGGTGCGCGCCCTGCCGGTGGGCGGCTACCGCCTGGACACCGATCGCGGCCCGCTCACCGCCGACCAGGTGGTGATGGCGGTGAGCAGCTATCACCGCCCCAAGGTGCCGGACTACGCCCGGCGGCTGCCGCCCGCTATCGAGCAGGTGGACGCCTCCGCCTACCGCAACCCGGCGGCCCTGCCGGAGGGCGCGGTGCTGGTGGTGGGCACCGGCCAGTCCGGCTGCCAGATCGCCGAGGACCTGCACCTGGCCGGCCGCCGGGTGCATCTGGCGGTGGGCCCGGCGCCCCGGGTGTCGCGCTTTTATCGCGGCCGCGACGTGGTGGACTGGCTGGACGACATGGGCCACTACCGGATTCCGGTGCAGGAACACCTCACCGAGGAACAGGTGCGCGCCAAGGCCAACCACTATGTCACCGGCCGCGACGGCGGCCGCGACATCGACCTGCGCCGCTTCGCCCTGGAGGGCATGCGCCTGCACGGCCGGCTGGAGAACATTGCATCCGGGCACGCCCGCTTCGGCGATGACCTGACCAACAACCTGGACCAGGCCGACGCCACCAACGCCCGCATCAAGAAAAGCATCGACGACCATATCGCCCGCCAGGGCATCGAGGCGCCGGCGGAGGCCCCCTATGAGCCGGTGTGGGAACCGCCCCGGGACGCGGAGCGGGAACTGGATCTGGAAGCGGAAGGCATCGCCGCCGTGATCTGGTGCATCGGCTACGCCCCGGACTTCTCCTGGATCGACGCGCCGGCGTTCGACGCCAGCGGCTATCCGAAGCACCGGCGCGGCGTCACCGCCAGCCCCGGGTTGTATTTCCTGGGCCTGCCGTGGCTGCACACCTGGGGCTCCGGGCGCATTTACGCCATCGCCGAGGACGCCGAGCATCTGGTGGATCACATCGAGACGGCACAGCTGCCCCTGCGCGAGCAATACCTGGCCGGCATCGCCTGATGCCTGAACGAAAAAAGCCCCGCCTTGCGGCGGGGCTCCGGGGTCGCGGAAAGCGGCGTTGTTGTTATTTGAAGATCTCACCTTTTTCCGCTTTTTCCACCAGCAGCTTCGGCGGCGTGAAGCGCTCGCCATAGGTGTTGGCCAATTCCTGGGCGCGGGCCACGAAGCCGCGCAGGCCACCTTCGTACTGGTTCATGTACTGCACCACGCCGCCGGTCCAGGCCGGGAAGCCGATGCCGAAGATGGAGCCGATGTTGGTGTCACCCACCGAATCGATCACGCCTTCCTCGAAGCACTTCACGGTTTCGATGGCCTCGGCGAACATCATGCGCTCCTGCATGTCCTGGAACGGGATCGGGTCCTGGGCCGGGAATTGCTCTTTCAGGCCCGGCCACAGGTGCGCCTTGCCGCCTTCCGGGTACTCGTAGAAGCCCTTGCCGTCCAGCTTGCCGGGGCGATCCAGGTCGTTGACCATTTTCTCCATCACCGCCAGGGCCGGATGACGCTGGGGCTGGGTGCCTTCCTTCTCGGCGGCTTCCTTGTATTCGCCGGCGATCTTCAGGGACAGCTTCATGTTGATCTCGTCGATCAGCTTGAGCGCGCCCACCGGATAGCCGGCCTGGGTGGCGGCCTGCTCGATGGAGTTGGCGTTCTGCCCTTCACCGACCATGGCGATGGCCTCGTTGATGAAGGTGCCGATCACGCGGCTGGTGAAGAAGCCCCGGGAATCGTGTACCACGATGGGCGTTTTCTTGATTTGCAGGGTGTAGTCGAACACCTTGGCCAGCACTTCGTCGCTGGTGTTCTTGCCACGGATGATTTCCACCAGCGGCATCTTGTCCACCGGGCTGAAGAAGTGGATGCCGATGAAGTTGTCCTGCTTTTTCACGCCCTCGGCGAGACCGGTGATCGGCAGCGTGGAGGTGTTGGAGCCGAGCACCGCGTCCGGCTTGACCACGTCCTCGATTTCCTGGAACACCTTGTGCTTGAGTTCGGTGTTCTCGAACACCGCCTCGATCACGAAGTCCACGCCTTCCAGATCCTTGGCGTCGGCGGCCGGGGTGATGCGCGCGAGAATTTCTTCTTTTTTCTCCTTGCTCATCTTGCCCTTGGACACTTCCTTGTCGAGCAGCTTTTCGGAGTAACCCTTGCCGCGCTCGGCGTTTTCCATGGAAACGTCCTTCAGCACCACCTGGGCGCCGGAGCGGGCGGTGACGTAGGCGATGCCCGCGCCCATCATGCCGGCGCCCAGCACCGCCACTTTTTCCGCCTTGTACTTGGGCACGTCCTGGGGACGGCTGGCGCCGGCGTTGATCGCCTGCAGGTTGAAGAAGAAAGCGTTGATCATGTTCTTCGCCACCTGGCCACGGGCCAGTTCCACGAAGTAACGGCCTTCGATGGTGAGGGCGTCGTCGAAGCCCACCTGGGCGCCTTCCACGGCGGCGGCCATGATGTTGCGCGGCGCCGGGTAGTTGGCGCCCTTGAGCTGCTTGCGCAGGTTGGCCGGGAACGCCGGCAGGTTCTGGGCGAACGCCGGGGTGCTGGGGGTGCCGCCGGGGATCTTGAAGCCTTTTTCGTCCCAGGGCTGCTTGGCCTTGGGGTTGGCCTTGATCCACTCGCGGGCCTTGGCCAGCATGTCGTCCTCGCTGTCGGCCACCTCATCGATGATGCCCAGGGATTTGGCCTTGGCCACCTTGAGCCGCTGGCCCTGCATCAGCACCTGCATCAGGGCGTCCTGGATGCCCAGCATGCGCACGCTGCGCACCACGCCGCCGGCGCCGGGCAGCAGGCCCAGGGTCACTTCCGGAAAGCCGAACTGGGCCTTGGGGTTGTCCAGGGCCACGCGGTGATGGCAGGCCAGCGCGATTTCCAGGCCCCCGCCCAGGGCGGTGCCGTTGAGCGCCGCCACCACCGGTTTGCCCAGGGTTTCCAGACGGCGCAGCTGCGCCTTGCCGGCTTCCACGCCCTTGGCGAATTGCGGCGCGTTTTCCTTGGTCACCTTGGCCAGATCACGCAGGTCGCCGCCGGCGAAGAAGGTACTCTTGGCGGAGGTGATGATCACCCCGGCGATGTCGTCCTTCTCTTTTTCCAGGCGGGTCACGGTTTCTTCCATGGAGCGCATGTAGCGCTCGTTCATGGTGTTCGCGGATTGCTGGGGATCGTCCAGGATCAGGGTAACGATATTGTCCGCGTCCTGTTCCCAGCGGATAGTCGATTCACTCATGGTCATTCTCTCTCCGTTGGGTCCTTACAGACGCTCGATGATGGTGGCGATGCCCATGCCGCCGCCCACGCACAGGGTGCACAGCGCGTATTTCTTGTCGCGGCGCTCCAGTTCATCCAGCGCGGTGCCCAGGATCATGGCGCCGGTGGCGCCCAGCGGGTGGCCCATGGCGATGGCGCCACCGTTGACGTTGACCTTGTCGTGGTCGAGGCCCATGTCCTTCATGAAACGCATGGCCACGGAGGCGAACGCCTCGTTGATTTCCACCAGGTCCATCTGATCCACGGTCATGCCGGCTTTCTTGAGCACCTTGCGGCAGGCCGGCGCCGGGCCGGTGAGCATGATGGTGGCGTCGGCGCCGCTGATGGCGGTAGCGACGATGCGGCCGCGCGGCTTCATGCCGTAGTCCTTGCCCACCTGCTCGTTGCCCAGCACCACCAGGGCGGCGCCGTCGACGATGCCGGAGGAGTTGCCGCCGGTGTGCACGTGGTCGATTTTTTCCACGGAGTGGTACTTCTGCAGGGCCACGGCGTCGAAGCCGCCCATTTCGCCCATCACCGCGAAGGAAGGATTCAGTTCACCGAGCTTGTCGGCGGTGGTGCCCGGGCGCACATGCTCGTCCTGTTCCAGCACCGCCATGCCGTTGCGGTCCTTGACCGGCACCACGGAACGCTGGAAATAGCCTTTTTCCCAGGCGTTGGCGGCGCGCGCCTGGGACTCGGCGGCGAACTCGTCCACGTCGCGGCGGGAGAAGCCCTCGATGGTGGCGATCAGATCGGCGCCGATGCCCTGGGGCACGAAGCCGGTCTCGTAGTTGGTGATCGGGTCCATGGCCCAGGCACCGCCGTCGGAGCCCATGGGAATGCGGCTCATGGCTTCCACGCCGCCGGCCAGGATCAGGTCGTCCCAGCCGGACGCCACTTTCTGGGCGCCGGTATTGACCGCTTCCAGGCCGGAGGCACAGAACCGGTTGAGCTGATAGCCGGCCACGGTGTCCGGCAGGCCGGCGGCCAGGGCGGCGGTCTTGGCGATGCAGGCGCCCTGGTCGCCCACCGGCGTGACCACGCCGAGCAGCACGTCGTCGATGCGGTTCACGTCCATGTCGGGGAAGCGCTCGCGCACTTCGTCGATCAGGCCCACCACCAGGTCCAGCGGCTTGACGGTGTGCAGGGAGCCGTCTCTCTTGCCGCGCCCCCGCGGGGTACGGATAGCGTCGTAAATATAGGCTTCGGTCATGTAACCTTTCCTCTCGCCTTGGGCAGTAACCGGCGCGGCGCGGGCGGGGCCCGGGCACCGGCGTCGATGAAAAGCAGGCGGCCAGAGTGCCCCAGGGCCAGGGCGGCGACAATGACGGGAGTGCTCAGGCCGGCTGAGCGGAACGGCCAGCGCGGCGGCCATTGCAAGCCGGCCAAGGCGGCCTCAGGGTATCCCCCAAACCGTAACAGGAGACCCCCATGCATTCCCTGGACGTGGCCCGTTCCCTGGCCTCCACCCTGGCCCAGCAGGGCCGTGGCATCGCCACCCGAGGCGCCGCCCGCCAGCCGGCGGAGCCGCTGGAACTATATGATATGGAAGGCTGCCCGTTCTGCCGCCTGGTGCGCGAGGCCCTCACCGACCTGGATCTGGACGTGCTCACCTACCCCTGCCCCAAGGGTGGCGACCGCTACCGGCCGCTGGTGGAAAAACTGGGTGGCAAGCAGCTGTTTCCCTATCTGATGGACCCCAACACCGGCGTGGCGATGTACGAATGCGCCGACATCATCGACTACCTGTATCGGGAATACGGCGGCCGGCCGGCGCCGGGCGGCTGGCGGCTGCGGGCACGCACCGCCGCTTCCCTGGCGGCCTCCGTGCCGCGCGCCGGCCACGGCCTGCGCGCCCGCGACGCGGCGGTGCCGGAGCAGCCGCTGATCCTCTATTCCTTCGAGGGCAGCCCGTTCGCGCGTCTGGTGCGCGAGCGCCTGTGCGAAATGCAGATTCCCTACCTGGTGCGCCAGTGCGGCCGCGACCAATGGCAGGACTGGGTGCTGCCGCCGGTGCGCAATGCCCTGGAAATGGAATACCTGCCCACCCAGCGCCACCGCCAGGAACTGATGGCCCGGGCCGGCCGGGTGGCGGTGCCCTATCTGATCGACCCGAACAACGGCGAGGAGCTGTTCGAGTCGGAACGCATTCTCGACTACCTGGACCAGCACTACGGCCGCTGAAAAAGCGTTTTTTGTTGGGCGGGTGCCTTCTCCGTGTCGGAATTCGGTGCTATATAGGGGTGGGAATCATCCCACCCTAACCCAGCTTTAAGAGTAGTGAACGATGAGTCGTCGCCACTTTGATGACTACGACGCCCGCGAGTGGGAAGAAGAGCACAAACGGGTCGTCAGCAAGGAACGCCGTAAACGGGACGCCAAGAAACAGCGCCACCAGGTCGACGACGCGGACGACGCCCCCATGGGCCGAACCCGCGCCCAGCGCCAGCCGCACTGACCCCTCCCCCGGCCGGGTCCGTCGACGGGGCAGTTCACTGCTCCGTGGGGCGGCTTTTGCCGCTGTTTTCGCAAGCCCTTTCACGCCGCCTTCCATGGCATTGCGGTTTAAGTGCCTCTAGTATGAAGGGTTCCTTGAGGGCATGTAGGAGGCGACGAGCCATGGGCGACTATGACGACGACCTGTTCCAACGCGAAATGACCGGCGTGGCGCCCCTCAAGGAAGACGACCGCGTGCACCCGGAGCGGCGCCGCGAGCCGACCCTGGCCCAGCGCCTGCGGCGCGCGTCCGCCACCGCCCGGCCCAACCGGGACCCCAACCCCCTTTCCCTGCCCGAGCGCGTGCCCCAGGCCGATCCCTATGACATCGTCGGCCTCAAGAAGAACGGCGTGCAGGAAGGCGTGTTCCGCAAGCTGCGGCTCGGCAAGTACGAACCCCAGGCGCGGCTGGACCTGCACCGGGTGCGCCTGGCGGACGCCCGCGATCAGGTCTACCTGTTCATCCGCGAGGCCCAGCAGAGCGGTCTGCGCACGGTGCTGATCAACCATGGCAAGGGCCAGCACAGCGAGCGCCCCGCCCTGCTGAAAAGCTATGTGCTGCACTGGCTGGAGGAATTCGATCAGGTGCTGGCCTTCCACAGCGCGCCGGCCAACCAGGGCGGCGCCGGCGTCACCCTGGTGCTGCTGCGCAAGACCGACGTGGCCAGCCAGAAGAACCGGGAGTTCTTCTACGAGCGCAGCCGCGCCCAGCGGTAAGCAATCGCCGCGACGCCCTCTAACGCTTGACCCGGTTAATGCCGTTGATCGCCGCCACCCGATAGGCCTCGGCCATGGTCGGGTAATTGAAGGTGGTGTCGATGAAATAGTTGATGGTGTTATTGGGCGCCGGCTGACGCATCACCGCCTGCCCCACGTGCACGATCTCCATGGCCTGGTAACCGAAGCAGTGAATGCCCAGCACCGCCAGGGTATCGCGGTGAAACAGGATCTTGAGCATGCCCACCCGCTCCCCGGTGATCTGCGCCCGGGCCAGGCTCTTGAAGAATGCCTGGCCCACTTCGTAGGGCACCTTGGCCTCGGTGAGCTCCTGCTCGGTGCGGCCCACGGAGCTGATGCCGGGGATGGTGTAGATGCCGGTGGGCACGTCGGTGACCTGCTTCACCGGGCCGCCGTCGACGATGCCGGCGGCGCAGAAACGGCCCTGGTCGTAGGAGGCGCTGGCCAGGGACGGCCAGCCCACCACGTCGCCCACCGCGTAAACGCCTTCCACGGCGGTCTGGTAACGCTCGTCCACGGCCAGCTGGCCCCGGCCGTTGGCTTCCAGGCCGATGTTCTCCAGGCCGATGTCCTGGGTGTTGCCGGAACGGCCGTTGCTCCACAGCAAGGCATCGGCGCGCAGCCGCTTGCCGGATTCCAGCTCCAGGGTGACGCCATCGTCATCGGCCACCACCCGACTGTAATGCTCGCTGTGGCGGATGGTGGCGCCCTGCTCACGCAGGTGGTAGCTGAGCGCGTCGGAGATTTCCGTGTCCAGGAAATCCAGCAGATGCTCGCGGCTGTTGACCAGGTCCACGCGCATGCCCAGGCCGGTGAACAGGCAGGCGTACTCGCAACCGATGACGCCGGCGCCATAAAGGATGATGTGGCGCGGCGTGTGATCCATGCGCAGGATGGAGTCGGAGTCGTACACCCGGGGGTGGTCGAAATCCACGTCCTCGGGATGATACGGCCGCGAACCGGTGGCGATCAGGATATTGCGGGTGTGCAGCAGCCACTGGCGGCCGGCGTCATCGTCCACGCGCACCTGGTCCGGGGCCTGGATCACGCCCCGGCCGGCGAACACCTTGACCCGGTTGCGGATGTAGAAATCCCCGCGCACCTGGACCTGGGCATCCACCACTTCCCCGGAACGTTTGATCAGATCCTGCCAGCGCACCTGGCGGGGGTTGATCAGGCCGCGCAGCAGCGGGTTGCGCTGCGAGCGGATCACCTGGCGCACCTGGTGACGCAGCGCCTTGGAGGGAATGGTGCCCCAGTGGGTACAGTTGCCGCCGATCTGGTCACCGCGGTCGATCACCGCCACCCGCAGGCCGCCCTTGGCCGCCTGCATGGCCGCCGCTTCCCCGCCGGGGCCGCTGCCCAGCACCACCAGATCCCATCCGGAGCTGATATCCATAGACGCTGCTCGCCTCCCTTGTTGCTGAATCGATACTGTGAAAGATTGGGGGAAAACCGCAAGGAGCCAAGTCATGGAACCGGATCCCTACGACAGCCCCCGCCCGGGCTCGAAACTGGGCCGCGCCGCCAAGGGTGGCGGTCGCTGGCTGCGCCGTCACCCGCTCGGGGCGCTGCAGATTCTGCTACTGATTCTGGTGCTGGTGGTGATCGCCCAGAATCTGGAACCCACCTCCATCGACCTGCTGTTCTGGACCGTGGCGGCGCTGCCCAAGCTGGTACTGATGCTGCTGAGCATGGTGGTGGGCGCGCTGGTCTGGGAGGGCCTGCGCCGGCGCTGGCTGAAACCCGGGCGGCGCCATGGCGCCACCCCGAAGGACACCGGCGCTACCAGCCAAACACGTCCTTGACGAACGGAATGGTGGGCGCCCGCTGCCGGGCCAGGGCGGTGCGGTCCAGGGTGGCCAGCCGCTCCAGCAGCAGCGCCGGCGAGCGCTCGCTGCGCATCACCATGAAGCGGGCCACCTCCGGGCCCAGCTTCAGGCCCCGCTCCCGGGCACGCTCGGCGAGCAGGGCCGCCAGATCCTCCTCCTCCATGGGCTGAAGCCGGAACACCGGCCCCGCCGCCAGGCGCGTGGCCAGGTCCGGCAGTAACCAGCCCAGGGCCCCCGGCGCCGCCGTGGCGCTGAACAGCAAAGTGCCGCCGCGCGCCATCATGCGGTTGTAGAGATGGAACAGGGCTTCTTCCCAGGCCGCCTCGCCGGCGAAGCGGTCCACGTCGTCCACCGCCAGCAGGTCGAACTGCTCCATGGATTCCAGCACGTCCGGCACCAGCGGCAGCAGCTCGCCGGCGGGCAGCAGGCAGGCATGGCGGCCCAGCTCCTGGGCCCGGCGCACGGCGCCTTCCAGCAAATGGCTGCGGCCCTGGCCGGCGGCGCCCCAGATGAACGCCTGGCGCTCTTCGCCCTCGGCGGCGGCGCGCACCGTGGCCAGGGCGGCACCGTTGGGGCCGGCGTGGAAGTTGTCCAGCGCGTGGCCCTCGCGCAGTTCCAGGGCCAGGGGCAGTTGGCTCATCGCAGGCAGTAGGTCAGCGGCGGCGCGGAGGGATCGCCGCAGTCGCGCAGGGCGTCCAGGCTGCTCACCAGGCGCGCCAGTTCGGCGCGGCCACCGGAAAACGCCATTTCAAACTGCACCCGGTCGTCGCTGGCCACCCGCAACGCCACGTCGCGCACCGGGCCCAGGCCGGCCAGTTGCGTCCGCAGACGATGCCAGGCGCTCAGGGTAGTCACGCCACGCACCGTGATCACCCGGTCGTCGCGCAGCAGGATGTCGCCACCGGCCGGGTTGTCGCCGCCGATCACCGGCGGCGGCGCGGGACCGTCGCCGGCCGGCGGCGCGTCGCGGTCCGCGCCGGCATTGTCACTACCGCCCACCGCGTAGCGCTCGGCCATCTGATCGGACAAGGCGGCGATGAAGGCGTCCAGGGCGGCGTCGGTGCCCTCGGCCCGGGCGCGCTCGCCGGCCACCGCCTCGCCACCCTCCAGCAGGCGCCAGTTCAGGGTGGTGGCGGCGCCGTCGTAGAGCACGCCGGTGGCCACCCAGTCGGTGTCGTAGCGGCGCGAGGCCTGCAGCAGCGGGCCGTCGAATTGGCCGCGCACATCGGCCACGGTGACGGTGTCCCGGTCGCGCTGGTCCCACTCCGGCAGCACCAGGGTCACGCCACGCCGGGCGGCCACGTCGGCCAGGCGCTCGGCCAGCGGGTCCCCGGCGGTGACCAGATCGCCACGGCCGGTGCCCTCGGTGACCAGCCACACCAGCACCGGCGGCTGGCTGCCGCCCCACACCGGCGCGCCCCGGTCGGCCAGATAGTGGGTCAGGGCCCGGTCGTCGAACACCGCGCTCAGCCGCGGCGGCTCGCCGGGCTGGTAGGAATAGCGGGACAACCAGCGCTGGGGCGCGTCCAGGGCCTCGGCCACGCCGGGCAGGTCCGCCACCCGGTCGCGGCCGGTGAGCCGCGTGATGACGGTTTCCAGCCCCTGGCGCAGGGCCGCCTGGCGCGCCTCGTCGCCGCGCGGCTGCTCTCCGCGCAGGGGCACGGACACCTGGCCGGCCTCCGACGCCCAGGCCGGCGTCGCCGCCAGCAGCACCATCACCAGACTCAACAACAAGCGATACATCGATACGTCCAAAACCGGGTTTGTGAGCGCGCGCCATTATCCCTGATATGACCGCCTCTGGCGAACCGGATTCCCGGGACCGGATAAATTGCCCCGGGCCGGCTCCGCCCATCGCATTTAGCCCGAACAGGCCCTAGAATACGCAGCCTTCAAGACCCCCAGGAGCCCCTTGCCATGAGCGAACAGAAACGGCCGTTGACCTACCGCGACGCCGGTGTCGACATCGATGCCGGCAACGAGTTGGTGAAACGTATCGCCCCGGTGGCCAAACGCACCCGCCGTCCGGAAGTGCTCGGCGGCCTGGGCGGGTTCGGCGCCCTCTGTGCCCTGCCCGAGGGCTACAAGAACCCGGTGCTGGTGGCCGGCACCGACGGCGTCGGCACCAAACTGCGCCTGGCCCTGGAAAACGACCGCCACGACAACGTGGGCATCGACCTGGTGGCCATGTGCGTCAACGATCTGGTGGTGGGCGGCGCCGAGCCCCTGTTCTTCCTGGACTACTACGCCACCGGCAAGCTGGACGTGGACACCGCCACCCGGGTGGTGAGCGGCATCGCCGAGGGGTGTGAACAGGCCGGCTGCGCGCTGATCGGCGGCGAGACCGCGGAGATGCCCGGCATGTACCAGGGCGAGGACTACGACCTGGCGGGCTTCTGCGTGGGCGTGGTGGAACGGGACGGCGTGCTGGACGGCGCCGCCGTGGAAGCCGGCGACAAGGTGATCGGCCTGGCTTCTTCCGGCCCCCACTCCAACGGCTATTCCCTGATCCGCCGCATCCTGGAACAGGCGGACAGCACCGAAATCGACGGCCGGCCGGTGATCGACCTGCTGCTGGAGCCGACCCGCATCTACGTGAAGCCCCTGCTGGAGCTGATCAAGCAGGTGCCGGTGCACGCCCTGGCCCACATCACCGGCGGCGGCCTCACCGAGAACCTGCCCCGGGTGCTGCCCAACGGCACCCGCGCGGTGATCGACACCGCCGCCTGGCAATGGCCGCCGGTGTTCCAGTGGCTGCAGGAACAGGGCCAGGTGCCGGTGCCGGAGATGTACCGCACCTTCAACTGCGGCGTTGGCATGGCCGTGGTGGTGCCCGCCGACGCCGTGGATCAGACCCTGGCGCTGCTCGCCGCCGCCGGCGAATCCGCCTTCCTGATCGGCGAGATCCGCGCCAGCGACGACGAGGAGCCGGAGGTGCTGCTGGAAGGCGTGGCGCCGTGACCCACCGGCTCGCGGTGCTTATCAGCGGCGCCGGCACCAACCTGCAAGCCATTCTCGATGCCATCGCCGCCGGCGACTTGCCGGCCCGGGTCACCCTGGTGCTCAGCAACCGCGCCGGAGCACCCGGCCTGGCCCGGGCGGAACGGGCCGGCCTAAGCACGGCGGTGATCAACCACCGCGACTACGACGGCCGCGAGGCCTTCGACCGGGCCATGATCGAACGCATCGACGCCGCCGGCGCCGACACCGTGGTGCTGGCCGGCTTCATGCGCATTCTTTCGCCCCTGTTCGTGGGCCATTACCAGGGCCGGCTGCTCAATATCCACCCTTCCCTGCTGCCCAAATACCCGGGGCTGGATACCCATGCCCGGGCCCTGGCCGCCGGCGACGCCGAACACGGCTGCTCGCTGCACTTCGTCACCGACGAACTGGACGGCGGCCCCCTGATCGCCCGGGCCGCCGTGCCGGTGAACGAGAACGATAGCGTGGAAAGCCTGTCAAAACGGGTTCAGACACAGGAACACAGCCTGTACCCTCGGGTTCTCCGTTGGCGCGCCGAGGGGCGCCTGCATCTTACCGACCAGGGAGTGGAACTGGATGGCGAAACCCTGCCCGCCTCGGGCCTTTCACTGGGCACTCCGGCTTAGCGGCCTGCTCGCCGCCCTGACGCTGGGCGCCACGGCCATGGCGGCGGACCCGCCGGTGGCCGCTTTCCAGAGCGAATACCGCCTCAAGGCCGCCGGCTTCCCGTTCTCCGTGGGCGCCACCCGCTCACTGGCCCCGGCCGCCGACGGCGGCTGGAAAATGGAAGTGAAAGCCAAGAACTTCATCGGCGAAATCCGCGAAACCTCGGTCTTCCAGTGGGACGGCTGCGTGCCGGTGACCCGCTACTACGGCTACCGCCGCGCCGGCCTGGGCCGGGTGAAGACCGCCGAACTGCGCATCGACCCGGCCAGCCACCAGGCCACCAGCGAACGCAGCGACCATGAGCCGCGCACCTACGACGCCGGCCCCGGCGCCACCGACGAGATCGCTTTGCCCCTGGCGCTGCAATGCATGCTGTCCCGGGGCGAGGACGCGCTGACCCTGCGGGTGGCGGACGAACGGGAAGTGGAGACCCACCGCTACCGGGTGGAAGGCCGCGAGACCCTGGAGGTCGCCGACCGCGAGGTGAAGACCATCAAGGTGCGCCGCGTGCGCGAGCGCGACAACGGACGCGAAACCTTCCTGTGGTTCGCCCCGGAGCATGACCACGCCCTGGTGCAGCTGGTGCAGCGCAACAATGACGGACGCCATGTTCTGCGCCTGGAGACCTTTCCGTAATGCGAGCGCCCTTGATCCTGGCGGCGCTGCTCTGGCTGGCGCCGCTGATCGCCGGCGCCGCCCCCCTGGCACCGTTCTCCGCCGAGTACCGCATCTACGTCAACAAGATCCCCACCCCCATCAAGGCCACCCTGATCCTGGAGCCGGTGGCCGGCGACGACCGCTACCACATGCTGTTCGAGGCCCATTCCTGGCTGCTCAACAACCGCGAGGAAAGCTGGTTCCGCTGGAACCGCTGCGCGCCACGCACGATCCGCTACGAGCATGAGTTCAACGGCTTCGGCAAGCACCGCTACTACCACACGGATTTCGACTGGGACAAACCCGGCGTGATCACCGAATCCGAGGATGGCGTGGAGGCCTTCGCCATTCCCGAGGACGCCCTGGACGAATTGAGCATGCTGCTGCGGGCACGCTGCGTGTTCGCCGGCGGCGACAAGGAATACGACGCCACCAGCGTGTACGGCGACGACCTGCGCCACCATCATTTCGTGGTGGTGGACCGGGAAACCATCGACACCCCCATGGGCGAACTGGACACCCTGGTGGTGGAGAAGAAGCGGGACAAGGACGAGGACGAAAAGCGCCGCACCCTGTTCTGGGTGGCGCCCAAGGTGGGCTACATGGTGGTGAAGGCCCGCCACATCGAAAGCGCCCTGCTCCATGGCGAGCTGATCATGCGCGAGTACAACGGGCCCTTGCCGGAATAAGACGGGTGCGGGATGCGGACGCGGAGGGGTTGCTCCGGCCCTGGTTATCTCGGCTGAAGCCGCTCCTACACGGGCTCCGTAGGAGCGGCTTCAGCCGCGATGGGTTTCAGGCGCGATGAGTTTCAGGCGCGCGGCAGGGTGACGCCCTTCTGCCCCTGATACTTGCCGCCGCGATCCTTGTAGGAGGTCTCGCAGATTTCGTCGGATTCCAGGAACAGCATTTGCGCCACGCCCTCGTTGGCGTAGATGCGCGCCGGCAGGTTGGTGGTGTTGGAGAATTCCAGGGTCACGTGGCCTTCCCACTCCGGCTCCAGCGGCGTCACATTGACGATGATGCCGCAGCGCGCGTAGGTGGACTTGCCCAGGCAGATGGTGAGCACGTTACGGGGAATGCGGAAGTATTCCACGGTGCGCGCCAGGGCGAAGGAGTTGGGCGGGATGGTGCAGTAGTCGCCCTTGATGTCCACGAAGCTCTTCTCGTCGAAATGCTTGGGGTCCACGGTGGCCGAGTGGATGTTGGTGAACACCTTGAATTCGTCGGCGCAGCGCACGTCGTAGCCGTAGCTGGATACCCCGTAGGAAATCAGCTTGTCGCCGTTCTGGTCGGCGCGGATCTGACCGTCCTGGAACGGCTCGATCATGCCGTGCTCCAGGGCCATGCGTTTGATCCAGCGGTCGGCTTTGATGCTCATGGGAATCCTTACATGTCGGTGTCGACGGTAATGTCGGTGTCGACGGAATCGGGCAATGGTACCCTGCTCAATGCTGGGTCACCACCTTGGGAAACGGGCGGCGGCCGGCGCGGGTCAGCGACAGCCGCGCCGCCATGCGCCGGGCGGTGTCCCGGTAAATACGCGCCTCGGCGCTGTCCGGCTCCGCCACCACCGTGGGCGTGCCGCCGTCGGCCTGCTCGCGGATGCGCAGCGACAGCGGCAGCGACCCCAGCACCGGGGCGTCGTACTCGCGGCTCATGCGCTCGGCGCCACCCTGTCCGAAGATGTGCTCCTCGTGGCCGCAGTTCGAGCAGATGTGCACCGCCATGTTCTCCACCACGCCGAGCACGCCCACGTCCACCTTGCGGAACATTTCCACGCCCTTGATGGCGTCCAGCAGGGCGATGTCCTGGGGCGTGGTCACCACCACCGCGCCGGCCACCGGAATTTTCTGCGCCAGGGTCAGCTGGATGTCGCCGGTGCCCGGCGGCAGATCGACGATCAGATAGTCCAGATCCTGCCAGGCGGTCTGCTGCATCATCTGGGTGAGCGCGCCGCTGGCCTTGGGCCCGCGCCACACCACCGGGGTCTGCTCGGTGACCAGGTACCCCATGGACATGGTCTGCAGGCCGTGGGCGGGCACCGGAATGAAGGTGTTGCCGTCGCGGACCTCCGGCCGGGTGCCCTTGGGCAGACCCAGCATCACCGGCTGGCTGGGGCCGAAGATATCCGCGTCCAGCAGGCCCACCCGGGCGCCCTCGGCGTGCAACGCCAGGGCCAGATTCACCGCCGTGGTGGATTTGCCCACGCCGCCCTTGCCGGAGGCCACCGCGATCACGTTGGCCACCTGCAACATGGCCGGCATGTCGTGTTGCGCGCGGTGCGGGCTGATGTGCACGCCGAGATCCAGGTCCAGGTCGCGACCGTCCAGCAACGGCGTCACCCTTTCCTCGATGGCCGCGCGCAGCGCCGGCAGCCGCGACTGGCAGGGATAACCCAGGCGCACCACCAGGCGCAGCGTCGTGTCGCTCTCGACGATTTCCTTCACCGCGCCCGCGGAAACCAGGTCCACGCCCAGATCCTCGGGGATCAAATCCGCCAGGGACTGTCTAACCGCCTGTTCGATTCGCATTTCAGGACCTCCTGCATCCGGGGAGGGAATGATAAAGTTGCAGGCTGGACTGGACCAGCCCTCGACCAAGGAGATCACCATGGTAAAACCCGCACCGCTGTTCGCCGGCCTGTTGGCCGCCCTGCTGCTTACCGCCTGCGGCGCCCCCGCCACCCCGGAGCAACGGGACACCGTCAACGTATCCGGCGAGGGCAGCGTCAAGGCGCGCCCGGATCTGTTCTCGCTGACCGCCGTGGCCCGCGAACGGGGTGACGACATCGCCGCCATGAAGAGCACCGTGGACGATCAGGTCCAGGCCATGCTGGACCTGGCCGACGATCTGGACATCCCGGAGAAGAGCGTCACCGCCAGCGACATCCAGATCAGTCCGGAATGGCAGTACCAGCCGGAGCGCAAACTGATCGGCCACCAGGTCAGCCGCGAGGTCACCTTCAAGGTGTCCGGCGTGGAGCGCTACGCGGAGCTGGCCGACGGCCTGGCCGGGCTGGGCCTCAAGGAGCTGCGCCCCGCCGGCAGCGAAATCAGCAACGCCGACGAGCTGGCCCACCAGGCCCTGGAAAAAGCGGTCAAGGACGCCCGCGACAAGGCGGAAATCCTGGCCCGCGCCGCCGGCCGTGAACTGGGCGAGGCAATACAGATCAACGCCCAGGGCTACCGCATGCCCCAGCCGGTGATGATGCGCGCCGCCAGCGCCAAGGAAGACAGCGCCCAGAGCTACCGCCCCGGCGAACAGGACGTTACCGCCACCGTGCAGATCACCTTCGAACTGGACTGACCACCGGCATGGATCCGCTGGGTTTCATCTCGGTGGCGGCGCTGCGCCAGTATCTGGCCAGCGCCCGGGTCCGGCGCGTGGACGTGGACCAGGCCCTGGCCGCCGCCGGCATCGATGCCGGCGAGCTCTCCGACCCGGAGGCGCGCATCCGCGGGGCCCGCTTCGAGCGCCTGCTCAACGAGCTGGTGCGCCGCAGCGACGATCCGCTGTTCGGGCTGCACACCAGCGAACACGTGCAGCCCGGCTCCTACAACGTGATGGGCTACATCGCCATGAGCGCCGGCACCGTGGGCGAGGCACTATCCAAGGTGTCCCGCTACGAGAAGCTGGTCGGCGACATGGGCACCACCGAAACCCGCCTGCACGATGAACACTCGGAAATTCTCTGGCACTGCCGTTACCCCCGCCAGCCGGCCCGCCGGCACCTGATCGAGAACGTGTTCGGCTCCTGGCTGCACTACACCCGCTGGCTCACCGGCGACCTGAAACTGGCCCCCGGCGAGGTGTGGTTCGAGCACCCCGGGCCGCGCTTCCTGCACCAGCAACGCGAGTACGAGCGGGTATTCCGCTGCCCGGTGCGCTTCAGCCGCCCCTACTCGGCGCTGATCGGCCCGCGCCGGCTGCTGGACTATCCTCTGCGCCAGCCCGACCCCACGCTGCTCTCCACCCTGGAAGCCCACGCCGCCCGCCAGCTGGAAGCCCTGGGCATCGCCACCAGCCTGGGCCAGCGCGTGCGCCAGTGCCTGGAAGAAGCCCTGGGCGGTGGGCGCCTGCCGGACCGGGACCAGGTGGCCCGCGCCCTGCGCCTGAATACCCGCACCCTGCACCGCCGGCTGGCCGCCGAGGGCACCGGCTGGCAGCGCATCCTCGACGAGGTGCGCCTGGAGCGAGCCAAACAGCGCCTGCGCGACAGCGACTGCCCCCAGGGCGAGATCGCCGAGGACCTGGGCTACGCCGACATCCGCTGCTTTCAACGCAGCTTCAAACGACGCACCGGCCAGACGCCGGGCCAATGGCGCCGCGCCCCGCGGGACGCCGGTTGACCGTATCGCCGGGTTTCCCGGTTTCCCTTTTTTGACATCGCTCGATGTCAATATTAATGTTTTGTCGGACAATCCAAGCCCAACAGCCGCGTCGCCCGCCGCTAGACTGGCCCGCAAACACAACAAAAGTGCCAGGGAGAATCGCCAATGAAACGCACGCTCAAGCAGCTTGAGCGCGCCATCGAGCACGCCAGCACCCATCAGGAATGGCTGGAGGCCAGCCGCGAGCACGACCGGCTGTCCGGCGCCGACGATTGGAAGGAAATCGACCGTTCTCCGCACTACGATTACGAACTGATCCGCAACCGGCTCTGGCAGATCCGCCAGGCCCGGGAACGCGGCGACGTCAACAAACTGGTCTTCCACCTCCATGAAGGCCTGCACGGCAACCTGGGTAACATCTCCAACCCGGCCCTCTACGGCCACACCCGGGTGGGCACCAAGCAACTCATCGAACGCTATCTGGACGAGGTCTGCACCGCGCTGGAGTACGTCTGCGACGGCGACTTCAAGGATTTCGGTCTGAAGCAGAAGCTGGATTTCTTTGAAACCACCGGGGCCGCCTTCGGGCAAAGCTGCCTGATGCTCTCCGGCGGCGCCGCCCTGGGCCTGTTCCACGTGGGCGTGGTGAAAACGCTCTGGGAGCACGGCCTGCTGCCCTCGGTGATCTCCGGCTCCAGCGCCGGCAGCATCGTCGCCGCCGTGGTCGGCACCCACAACGACAACGAACTGGCCGCCAAACTGGAGCCGGAGAATCTGTACCTGGAAGCGTTCAAGGCGATCGGCTGGAAAGGCGTGCTGCGCGGCACCCCGGTGCTCGACGGCGACCATCTGGAGGCCTGCCTGGAAGAGAACATCCAGGATCTGACCTTCGAGGAGGCGTACCGCAAGACCGGCCGCGAGATCAACATCACGGTCAGCCCCTATGACCGCAACCAGCACGCCCGCCTGCTCAACTGGCGCACCTCGCCCAACGTGTTGATCCGCAAGGCGGCCCTGGCCAGCTGCGCGATTCCCGGCATCTACCCGCCGGTGACCCTGTGGGCCAAGAGCCTGGACGGCGAGCGGGTGCCCTACATCCCCGGCCGCAAGTTCGTGGACGGCTCGATCCAGGACGACCTGCCGATCCGCCGCCTGTCGCGGCTGTTCGGCGTCAACCATTCCATCGTCAGCCAGACCAACCCCCACGTGGTGCCCTTCCTGCCGCGCAGCGAAAGCACCAACTCCAGCCTCAGCACCCTGGGCGACTGGGCGATCCGCAATGTGTCCATGAACCTGCACTACGCCCTGGAGCTGGTGCGCCGCCGGGTGCACTCCAACGACCTGGGGCTGATCGTCGACAAGGCCCAGACCGTGGTGAAGCAGCGCTACATCGGCGACATCAACCTGATCCCGCCGCGCCAGCCGCTCAATGCCCTGCGCGTGCTCAGCAACCCGTCCCTGGACGACGTGCGCGCCTTCGTCCGCGCCGGCGAGAAAACCACCTGGCCCAAGCTGTGGATGATCGGCAACACCACCCGCATCAGCCGCACCTTCCGCGCCTGCCGCGAACGCCTGGACCGCCTCGAGGAACGCACCCTCAACCGTCTGCAGATGGTGGCCACGGTATAAGCCGGCGCCGGGTACCCCCCGGCGCTATTTGCTTAGCGCGATTCCTTCTTTGCCGCCCCCTTTAAAGGTGGCGCGCAAGCCTCTATGTTTGGGACATTCGTATTCAACGGATTCGCGATTCCACTGACCAGGAGGCACGACATGGCACTGCAACTCGGCGATACCGCCCCGGATTTCAAACAGGACTCCACCGACGGCCCCATTTCCTTCCACGACTGGGCCGGCGACAGCTGGGTGGTGCTGTTCTCCCACCCCAAGGATTTCACCCCGGTGTGCACCACCGAACTGGGTGAAGTGGCGCGTCTGAAACCGGAATTCGACAAACGCAACGTCAAGACCATCGGCCTGTCCGTGGACCCGCTGGACGATCACAACGCCTGGTGCGGCGACATCGAGGAAACCCAGGGCTCCGCCCTCAACTTCCCGCTGCTCGCCGACGCCGACCGCACCGTGGCCAACCTGTACGGCATGATCCACCCCAATGCCGACAACACCCTCACCGTGCGCAGCGTGTTCGTGATCGACCCGAACAAGAAGATCCGTCTGACCATCACCTACCCGGCCAGCACCGGCCGCAACTTCGACGAGATCCTGCGGGTCATCGACAGCCTGCAGCTCACCGATGGCTACAAGGTGGCCACTCCGGTGAACTGGAACGAAGGCGACGACGTGATCATCGTCCCGTCCCTGAACAACGACGAAGCCGCCAAGCTGTTCCCGGAAGGCTGGGACGAGAAGAAACCCTACCTGCGCATGGTCAAGCAGCCCAAGCGCGGCTAAAGGCGGATCGCGGCCGACGCCGCCCCAACGGCGAAGTTTGATTCGCGGTAGGAGCGGCTTGAGCCGCGAACGGCGCCCGCCGGGTACGGCGAAGCGCCGAGCCGGAGGCTTCTCTTCCCACCCCCCTGGACAGCGGCCCGGTTTCCCGGTGTAATAGCCGCCCATCGCGGGTGTAGCTCAATGGTAGAGCAGAAGCTTCCCAAGCTTACGACGAGGGTTCGATTCCCTTCACCCGCTCCAACCGCCATATCTCCGCACTTATCCACACGCCTCTATACGCACCGCCCAACCCAGTAAATACGCGGCTTTCAGCCTGAATTGATGCCCTCATACGCTCACGAATAACACCGTACAGCACGGTTTTTCTTGTATGCCTATTTGTATGCCGCTACGATTTCAAACTTAGGCATACACGGATAGGGATGCACCCATGAAGCGATCCGAGGTCAAACGCCGCCCTCTGGCGGACACTGTTCTGGCTACCCTGGAACCGGAAGGAAAGGTTTACCGCGTGCTCGATGGCGACGGCCTTTACTTCCGAGTGAAGCCCAGCGGGGCGAAGTCTTGGGAGCTGCGGTATAAGACGCCGGCCGGGAAGTGGAGCTGGTACGGCATCGGCAGCTATACCGAGCTGTCCGGCGCCAAGGCCCGGGAGGAAGCGGTGAAGGTGCGCGCCCTGATCCGTGACGGCATCGACCCGGTACAGCGCCGCCGGGAGCTGGAGGCCGCGAGGTCCGAATCCCTGACCAACACCTTTGCCCGGGCCGCCGAGTACTGGTATCAGCGAAAGGTGGATGCCGGCCGCGCCCCCAAAACGCTAACGGGTATGCGCTTGGCCCTGGACAACGACCTGCTTCCCGCCATCGGTATGCGTCCCATCGAGTCCCTCACGCACGCGGACTGCTCCAAGATCCAGGAGCGGATCGAGGCCCGGGGCGCCTACAACACCGCCGAGAAGGTCCGCGTGTGGCTTCGTGACATCTTCGGCGTGGCCATGGCCAAGGGCTGGTGCCGGCACAATCCAGCCACGGAGATGCACCGTGTGGCCGCTGAGGGGCCGAAAGAGACTCAATACCCCCACCTGTACGAATCCGAGCTACCGGACTTCCTGAGGGCGCTCAGTGGCTCCAGGAGCCGCCTTATCGCCACCACCGCCACCTGGATGACCCTCTACACCGCCTCCCGGCCTGGGATTGTGCGCACGGCCGAGTGGTCCGAGCTCGACTTGGACAACGCCTTGTGGTCCGTACCCGCCGAAAAAATGAAGATGCGCCGGCCGCACCTGGTGCCCCTGCCGGCGCAAGTGGTGGATATGCTGCGCGAGCTGCACCGGGCCACCGGCAAGGGGCAATGGGTGTTCCCCAGCACTGGCCCCAAGCTGCCGTACATTAGCGATGCCACCATCAACAAATGCATTGCCATGATCGGGTACAAGGGCCGCCTGACCGGCCATGGCAGCCGCCACACCTTCAAGACGCTGGTGTCTGAACACGGCTGGAATGAGAAGTGGTCCGACCGGCACCTGGCGCACCTGAAGAAAGGCGAGGAAAAGACCTACAACAAAGCCGAGCACCTGGGCGCCCGCCGCATCATGAGCCAGTGGTACGCGGACTATCTGGATGCCCTGGAGGCAGGAATCACCGATGAGCAGCGCGCCGAGTTCGCCCAGCGTGTGGCGGATGCGCACACCAATAACGTGGTTGAGATGGTGAAAAGGGCATGAATGAGATGGACCACGCCATTGACCTTTCGCTGTTGCACGACTTCCAGGAAAACAAGGCAGGCGCTCGTGAGCTGTTGTTTCTAAGGCTTGCTGAGATGCTTCAATCTGGTGACTTGCACAAACATCCTGAAATCCGGGATTGGCTCGCCAAAAGTTTTGAGTCTATTGCGGAAGGTGATGATCTTTCGCCCGCCTTTGGCTTCCCCCAAGGGCAGCCGCAAGCGACCTTCCAAGTTTGGGCTCGCCCGATGTGTGAGATGGCAATACTTCGGGCTCTTTCCGATCTTACGCTTCAGGGAATCCGGTCTCTTGTGATGGACCGCCTGCCAACCTTCGGCCAGGCTTTGAGTGATGAATCGCTTAGGCGCTATTGGAGGCTGCACGGGCGTCGAGTCCCCATAAACAGCGACAACGTGCATGAGTACCTGGTCTGGATCAATGGTCATTACGAAACGCCGTGCGGCTTCAGATCTTCTGAGCTTGGGGCTCATGCCGAGAGATTTGAGGCCGAGCTTTTCCGGAGGGTAAAGAAATAGCGGATTTAATTACCCTGAAAATCACAGTGCCATGTGAAGAATGGTGTGTGTCTGAACGCAACGAGGCACACCCACAATGCAAGAAACCGCCACCCCCGCGCTGCTAAGGCAGCCCACCGTTTGCCGGATGCTCGATCTGTCCCGTAATGGGCTGACCAAACTCCGCGCCAAGGACCCCACCTTTCCTAGGCCGATCAAGTTCGGTCAGACCAAGCAGGCCGTGGTGTTTTACGACGCCAATGAGCTGGCCGCCTGGATCGAAGCCAAGAAAGCCGGGAGGGCCGCATGATGTTTGCTTTCGCCTTTCCGTCCAGATACGATTCAAGGGTCACGGCAAAATCCGTGACCGGGTTTGGCGACCCGAACTCCAAAAGGCGCACAAGCGCCACCATCGACGGCGCTTTTTTAGTGCCCGTCAGTTATGGCGGCTGTGCGTGGGAGGGCTTCGGCCCTGCCGGTTTTACCTTTTGGACCGGTTCGCCAACCTGCGTACAGTCGCCCCCATCTTTTTGGCGAGAGATCGGGGTGACTCCGAAACCAAAAGGAGTCTCACCCATGAAACACGCCCGTATTGCGTCCGCGATCCGCGCACGCGCCCACCGCAAGATGGCCTTCGCGGCCCTCAGATCCAACTCAAGCCTGGCTACACGCCTCAAGCGTTACCGGCACCATTCCGCCAAAGCCCGCCGCCTGGAAGCCCAGGAGGTGCGCTCATGATGCCCGTAGCGATCTATTACAGCTTCACCGGTGAGGGTGTCCGTTATCACTTCGAGAATCCCGACCGATTCGTGACCCCTGGCGAAGCTCTTGCCCTTGGCCTGGTCAACGACGAGGAGCTGGCCAAGTTGCGCCGTATTGCCGCAGAAAACGGCTGGGAGGACGACCATGGAACTCCGTGATCTGTTGCCCCGGTATCCCACTCTTTCTGACTATGTGAACCAGGCTGGGCGGCCGGAGCTGCTACCCCAATGCCGGCGAGATCTCGAGATGCGCGCCTGCGGCTTCCTGTGCTGCTTGATGTGCCTGGACCGAATCAGCCCGGATGATTACCCGGGGCTTTGCCTTGAGGTCCAGGCAATGGCGAGGGAGGTAGCCCATGAGTAACCCCGTGGAGCGCTTGCTGGGCCGATTGGAAAAGGTCAGGCCTAACGGTCCCCACAGATGGATGGCCTGCTGTCCAGCCCATAAGGATGGCTCGCCATCCCTCTCCATCAAGGAGGCCGAGGAAGGCCGCATTTTAATCTACTGCTTTGCCGGCTGTGAGGCCGGCGACGTAGTGATGGCGGTCGGCCTAACGCTGGCGGACCTATTCCCCAAACAGCCAGGGCGTCCAGGCAATCATTGGCGGCGCGAACGCCTACGGGCCGCCCTCCGGCATGAGCTGGACGTTTTGATCGTGGCGCTGGCCGATCTGGATGCAGGGCGCGCGCCCTCACCAGAAGACGCCCAGCGCGCCTTCGCGGCGCGGCGCCGTATCGACAAGCTCCGGGAGCGTTTGAATGAGCCACAAAGACTTTAATCAGATTGAAGAGACCCTGGCGGAAGTGGATGCCGAGATCGACGCCGGCGCCACGCCACCGGCGGAAGGCGATGACGAAGGTCGCCGATCCCAAACCGACATCATCGTGGAGTACATCCGCGACCGGGCTGAGCTATTCCACGGCGACAACGATGTAGCCTATGCCCGCGACATGGATAGCGGCGAGGTTCGACGTATCGACGGCAGGGCCTTTCGTAATTGGCTGGCCGACGGGTTTTATCGCCATACCGAAAAGGCAATTCGTGACCAGGCGTTGCGCGAAGCTCGCATGACCCTTGAAGGCATGGCGATGCAGGAATATCGGCCTGTACACGTCCGGGCGGCCGGCTCCAGTGGCCGTTACTGGCTGGATCTAGCCGAGCCGGGTAGCAGCCTGGCCATTCGCATTGAGCCGGGTCGCTGGAGCCTCGAGGAATCGGGCTTAATGTTCACCCGCGCTGATTCTGCGCAACCGTTGCCGAGTCCCGCGCCGGGCGGGGACATTAATCTGCTATGGCGTATCGCGAACATCCCCGAACGGTCGCGGCTGCTGGTGGTGGCCTGGCTGGTGGAGTGCTTGCGGCCCGATACCCCTTACCCCGTCATCGAATTGCTCGGCGAGCACGGTTCGGCGAAATCCACGGCCGCGCAGGCGCTCCGAAAGCTGATCGACCCGAATGACGCGGATCTGCGCGGGGCTCCAACATCGGCTACGGACCTGTTCGTGTCGGCCGGTACCAACCACTTCGTGTGCCTGGAGAACATTTCACACCTGCCGGCGCCGATCCAGGATGCGATGTGCGTGATCGCCACCGGCGGCGGCTTCGCCCGGCGGAAGCTCTACACCGACGCCGATGAATCCGTGATCACGGTCAAGCGTCCGATCATCATCAACGGCATCGCGGCGTCCATTACCCGCCAGGACCTGGTGAGCCGGACCATCACGGTAGAGCTACCGGTGATCAGGGACGCGAAGGAACGCGACAAGCTGGATGCCGAGTTCGAGGCGAACCGGCCCGCGATCCTGGGCGCCCTGCTGGGCATCGCCGCCAAGGCCCTGGAGCACCTTCCCGAGATGAGTCTGCCCCCGGAGCGCCGGCCCCGGCTGCTCGAGTTCGTGTTGCTGGGCATGGCGGTGGCCAGGGCCATGGGGCGTGACCCGGAAGAATTTCTCGCCGAGTACGAAGCAGCACGCCAAGACGGCCTGGAGCGGACCCTGGAAGCC
>MDTG01318994.1_pt1 | contig 25668 bp, 12 predicted proteins | sample 811421 | NCBI WGS metagenome assembly MDTG01 (sample SAMN05326645, study PRJNA326480) | marine metagenome | isolation source: seawater | place: Pacific Ocean: South East | collected 2011
CGCTCAGACAGTTACGGGTGTCGTAACGAGCGACGATGGTCCGCTTCCTGGAGCTACGGTTCTAGTGCAGGGGACAAACGACTTTGCCACTACTGATTTCGATGGTAACTTTTCTATTGAAGCTTCTCAAGGAGATATCTTGATTGTTTCATTCGTAGGTTATCAAACTCAAGAAGTTGCAGTTGATGGTGATAATTTAACAATAACCATGAGTCTTGGTAACTTATTAGATGAAGTTATAGTAACAACTGGTTATAGTACACAATCAAAAAGAGACATTACAGGTGCCGTATCAACAATTGATGCTGATGAGTTAACTTCTGTTCCTGCGACTACATTTTCGCAACAGATGCAGGGTAGGGCTTCAGGTATTTCAATTGTAAGTGATGCAACACCCGGTGGTGAAGCGACTGTTCGTATTCGTGGTTTTGGTACCATTGGTAACAACAATCCTCTTTATGTTATCGACGGTGTACCATCTCAATCTCAAGGAAACTTAAACCCTCAGGATATTGAATCATTACAAATTCTTAAAGACGCATCTGCTGCATCTATTTATGGTGCTCGTGCGGCGAATGGTGTAATTATTATTACTACTAAAAAAGGTAAAGTAGGTAAGCCAAGAATTCAATACAGTTCCTTTTATGGATGGCAAACCCCGGAGAAAGATGTAGACGCACTTGATGCGGCTGGCTTAGGAGAGTATCTATATTTAGCTGACTATTATGCAGGTAAAACACCTTCTCATGGTCAGTACGGATTTAGCGGAACACCTGAAAGCCCGCAAATTACAATACCTAACTATGTATTCCCTAGTGGAGCTAATTCTGTTGACGAGTCTCTTTATTCTTTAACTCCAGCAAATATTTATGCGATCACAAGATCTGCTGATACAGACTGGTGGGAGTTATTGACAAATAATAATGCACCTATGACGCAACACTCTATTGATGCTAGTGGTGCAAGTGAAAATTCTCAATACGCATTTAATGCAACATATTTCAGACAAGATGCTGTTATTAAGTATCAAGGTTATGAAAGAGCTACAATACGTGTTAACTCTTCTACAAAGACTCTTGGAAACAGATTGGAAGTTGGAGAAAATTTCACATTATCTCTTGATAATAGAAAGGGAGGATATGGTAATGATGGTGAACAAAATGCGGTCTCAGGTTCATATAAACACCACCCGCTTCTTCCAAACTATGATATTGCTGGCAATTTCGCTGGATCACGTGGTTTAAACCTTGGTAACAATTTTAATCCATACGCTTCTCAATATAGAAATCAAGACGACAGAGCAAGAAGAGCTAGAATGTTTGGTAATGTTTATGCAAAAATAACTATTGCTGAAGACTTCACATTTAGATCAAGTTTTGGTGCAGATGTTACTACAAGAAGAGCTACTAATATAGGTAGACCACAACCAGAATATGTTGAGGGTAATTTTATAAACAGTAGTAGTTCTGCACAGAGCTGGGGCTATGAGTGGACATTTACTAATACCTTATCATGGGCAAAACTTATAAACGATGTACACGATGTTAGCGCCTATGTAGGTGTAGAAGCTATTGAAGGGTTTGGAGAATACTTTGGCGCCGGAAGACAAAGATTCCCATTCCAAACAACTTCGATTATCAGTTATCTTGATCTCGGTAATCAAGGTACTGCATCTAACTTTGGTAATATATCTAAAGACTTTTCATTATGGTCTCAATTTGTTCAGGCAAACTATCAGTACAATGATAAATATTTAGCTCAGGTAACTGTTAGGAATGACGCATCATCAAGATTTAACTCAGCTGCTAACAGTGCTTTTTTCCCTGCATTTAGTTTGGGATGGAGATTATCTGAGGAGGATTTCATGTCTGGAATTTCATTCTTTGATGATTTAAAAGTAAGATATGGTTGGGGTCAAACCGGTAACCAAGAGATTGGAGACTATAATGCCTATACTCAATTTAGATCATCTTCTTACAACTCTGGATATCCTATTAATGGAAGCTCTTCAGACCCTGCATTAGGGTATGACCCGGCTCAGTTTGGTAATCCAGCTGCTAAATGGGAAGCTACTGTTTCTAATAATATTGGTCTTGATGCATCAATGGCAAATCAAAAATTGTTTATTGAACTAGACCTTTGGAATAGGAAAACAACAGACCTTTTATTAACTGTACCAGTAATTTATTCTGCTGGAGATGCTGGAGCACCAGCTGTTAATATTGGTGAAATGTATAACGAAGGTATCGACTTCGCTCTGAACTATACTGAAGATTTCGGTGATTTAAGACTTTCTCTTGGAGGAAATATTTCAACATATAGAAATGAGATAATCGCTCTAGATGAATTCAGTACTCCAATTTTCGGATCTAACAGAAGGGTTCCTGCACTTAATATTACAGAAGTGGGAAGTCCAATTTCATCACTATATGGATTCGAAGTTGAAGGAATTTTCCAATCACAGGCGGAAGCAGATGCTCACGCACCTTACGGAACAACTGGATACAACGCTCCTGGTAAATTCAAATATGCTGATATCAACAATGATGGCGAGATTAATGATGACGATAGAACTATTATTGGTAATCCACACCCAGACTTTACATATGGTGTTAACTTAAGTGTTACTTATAAAAACCTTAATTTGACTTTATTTGGTAATGGAGTTCAAGGAAACGATGTATACAATTATGTAAGATATTTCGCTGATTTTAACACATTCCAAGGAAACAGATCTACAAGAGCATTAAGAGAAGCTTGGCAGCCAAGTAACCCTTCTGCACCAAGATCTCAATGGACTGCTGCTAATCCTGATGCAACATCACCAATTATGGATGCTAATGATCAAATTAGTAGTAGAACATCATCTTATCTAATTGAAGATGCTTCTTACTTTAGATTAAGAAACGTACAACTTACTTATACTTTTGGTGATTCATTAAATGAGACTTTAGGTATAAGTGGTGGAAACATATATTTCCAAGGACAAAATCTACTAACTGTTACGGACTATTCGGGTCTTAACCCTGAAATTCAAACAGGTAATGATATTCAACTGGGATATGACGGTGGATTTATGCCAGTTTCAAGAACACTGACTGTAGGATTGAATCTATCATTATTTTAATTTATAAACATTTATAAAATGAAAAATTTAAGAAATCTATTTTTTGCTTCGCTTGCAATTGTAACACTTACAGTAGCATGTGATGACGACTTTTTATTAAAAGAGCCACAAGCTTCTCTTTCAGGACCTGCATTAGCTAATGCTGACGGAGTTGAAGGTAAACTAGTTTCAGCCTATCGCACACTCCAAGGATATGGAATGTCAGGTGGTGGAACTTGGTACTACTCTACTTGGGCTTGGATTTTTGGTGCTATCTCTTCTGATAATGCACTAAAAGGAACAGATGCAGGTGACCAACCAGAGCATTCATTTATTGAATCATATGACTTTAACACATTCAACGTTCACAACCGCGATAAGTGGAGATCTGGATATTGGGGTGTGGCTAGAGCTAATGATGTCATTAATAGTGTAGCTGAAGCTGAGGATATTGATGCAGGTCGTGCTGCTCAAATAATTGGTGAAGCTAAGTTTATCAGAGGTTGGCAACATTTTGAAATGCAAAAAATGTATAGAACACCGAAATATGTTGGCGAGGCTAACTTTAGCTTGGAGGATTTGGAAGCTTCAAAAGTTCCAAACACAGGTAAAATTTGGGCTCAAATTGAACAAGATTTTTCTGACGCTGCAAGTGCGCTTCCTTCTACACAAAGTGAAGTGGGTAGAGCAAGTAGCTGGGCAGCAAAGGCTTATTTAGCTAAAGCTAAAATCTATCAATCGGATTGGTCAGGTGCTTTACCTATCCTTGAGGATATAATAAATAATGGAGGTTTTACATTAGTTGAAAAATTTGAGGATAACTATCTAGTAGCAACAAGAAATAATTCAGAATCAATTTTTGAGATTCAATATGCTATTTCAAGTTCAAATGATAACTCATCAAATAAGGAGATTGGTCTAGCCCATCCATATATTTCACCTTGGGGATGCTGTGGATTCTTACAGGCACCACAGGATCTAGTTGATTTCTTCCAAACTGATGCTAATGGATTACCATTGTTAGATGAATCTTGGAAAACTAATCATATTACCAACCCTACTGGAGCTAATATTGGTGAAGCAATTGGGGATCCAAGAGTAGATCCTCGTTTAGATCATACTGTTGGTCGTCCTAATATTCTTTATAAGAATCATCATATTATGCAAGTTGATTACATTCGTGATTTAACATATGCTGGTCCATATTTTTCTAAAAAGCATGTTGCTGAGCCAGAAGGATTTGGAATTGGTGGTTGGGGTAATCTGACTGCTAATAATTTCAGAATTATGCGTTTAGGTCACGTTTTATTGTGGGCTGCTGAAGCTGCAGTTGAAACTGGTGATTTAGAGAAGGCTAGAGGATACGTAAACAGACTAAGAGCAAGAGCAGCCAACCCAAGTGGCTTCCAAGAAGGAGCTACTCAAGGCGCCACTCGTCCAGAATATACTTTGACTGGTGCACCAGCTGCTAATTATGTAATTGGTGAGTACACAGCCCCTTGGACAGACGCTGCAACAGCTAGAAAAGCTGTGCGTTATGAGTCTAGACTTGAAACTGCTATGGAAGGTAATCGTTTTTTCGATCTACAAAGATGGGGAACACAGTCACAAGTTCTTAACGAATACTTATCAAGAGAATCTCGTTATAGAATTTACCTTCAAGGAAAATCCTTCACTGCTCCTAAGAATCAATTCTATCCAATACCAACATATGCTATTGATAGATCATTCAGCGAGGGTGAACCAACTTTAACACAGGATCCTAACTACTAGTAGTAAAATCCTTTGAAAGTTTAAAACCGCGGAGTATATTTGCTCCGCGGTTTTTTTTTGATTTATGAAAAAGAAATTATTTATTTTATTATTACTATCATTTTCATGTTCTAAGAATAATAAACTATTTAAAGCTATAAAACCAGATATATCTGGGATTGATTTTAATAATATAATAACTGAAACAGATAAATTCAATATTCTTACTGAAGAATACATCTTCAATGGAGGAGGTATAGCAGTTGCAGATTTTGATGGCAATGGCTTACCTGATCTTTTTTTTACTGGGAACATGGTCAGTAATGAACTTTACTTAAACAAAGGAAATCTTCGATTTAAAAAAGTAACTAAAGAATCTAATTTAAATTCAAAGGGTTTTTGGTCAACTGGGGTAGCAGTTGTGGATATTAATTCAGATGGCTTGATGGATCTTTACGTTACAGGAGCCATGTATAAAAATAACAGAAAGAATAAATTATATATTAACAATGGGTTAAGCAAGCAGGGAATCCCTACTTTTAGTGAGCAAGCTTTACTATACGGAATTGATGACAATGGGAATGGTATGGGTGCAGCTTTTATAGATTATGATAAAGACGGAGATTTAGATTTATACGTTTTGAATAATGAACAAAATGAAACTATTCCTACCAATTACAGAAAAAAAATTATTGATGGATCCGCACCCAGCAATGATAAATTATATAGAAACAATGGTAACGGAACCTTTTCTGATGTTACAATAGAATCAGGAATCATATTCGAAGGCTTTGGATTGAGTATAACACCTGTTGATATTAATAAAGATCAATGGGTAGATTTATATATAACAAATGATTATTTAACAAACGACCTTTTATATATCAACCAAAAAGACGGAACTTTTAAAAATGAGATTCAAGACTTTCTTCTACATCAAAGTAAATTTTCTATGGGATCTGATGCTTCAGATTTTAATAATGATGGCTATACAGACCTTATTTCTTTAGATATGCTAGGGGAAACCCATGAGCGACGTAAAACAACAATTTCAAAAAGTTTTTTCTTTCAAAATGTACTTAATAAAAAATGGGGGTACCAAGACCAACACATGAGAAATATGTTGTTTAAAAATAATGGCCCAAATCTTCCTTTTTCAGAAATTGGTCAATTTTCAGGAATTTATCAAACTGATTGGAGCTGGTCTCCTCTTTTTGCTGATTTTGACCATGATGGATTTAGAGATTTAATTATTACTAATGGTTTTCCAAGGGACATAACTGATATGGACTTTGCAAACTATCGATTAGATTATGGGGCATATACTCCAATTAAAACACTTTTAGATTCAATACCGATAGTTAAGATACCAAACTATGCATATAAAAATAATGGAGATTTAACATTTGAAGATGTTAGTGATAAGTGGGGACTAGGGGTAGCTTCATTCTCAAATGGTGCAATTTATAGTGATCTTGATCTTGATGGAGACATAGACTATGTTGTAAACAATATAAATGATAAGGCATTTGTTTTTGAAAACACTTTATCCAATATCAAAGATTCTCATAACTATTTGCAGATCCACCTCAAAGGGACTAGTCTTAATCCAAATGCAATTGGGGCAAAAGTAGTTCTGCGTTTTTACGATGGCTCTGTTCAGTATCAGGAGCAACAACTTTCTAGAGGATATATGTCCTCGGTAGACCCTATAATTTATTTTGGATTAGGCAACGACAAAAAAGCTAAAGCTTTAGAGGTTCTTTGGCCTGACGGGAATATTTCAAAGATTGAAAACCCCTCTATAAACAAGAGACTTAAATTGAGTCAAGAAAGTGCAATAAGAGAGAATTTAATAAATTTCCCTCTAGTCGAAAAAGAGGACAAATTACCCTATCAAGAAGTATCAGCACTTTACAAAATAGACTATATACACAATGAAAAGAATGTTCAAGACTTTTTTAAACAACGTCTTTTACCACACAAATTGTCTCAAAATGGCCCTTGTCTTGCTGTGGGAGACATTAATGGAGATGGTCGTGAAGATTTTATGGTAGGCAGTTCATCATCTTTTTCACCCATAATTTTTATCCAAAATCAATCTAGTTTTTTTTTCTCAAAAGCCCTTTTTACAAAGGATAAGGACAAAGAATTTGAAGTTGAAAGCATGACTCTTTTCGACGCTGATAATGATGGAGACTTGGATCTTTATTTGGTTTCTGGTGGAAATCAGTTTGATGCTGGTTCACAGTTTTACAAAGACCGTTTGATGCTTAATGACGGTTTTGGAAATTTTAAATATGGGAAGAATAGGATTCCAAATTTAAGTGCAAATGGCTGCGTAGTAAGACCTGTAGATTTTGATTTAGATGGTGATTTAGATTTATTTGTAGGAGGGAATAACAAGCCTGGAGCATATCCATTGGCTGACTCCAGTTATTTCTTAATGAATAACAATGGCTTTTTTGAAGATGTGTCACAAGATTTCTTGCCCCCTTTAGATTCATTTGGTGTTATTACTGACGCTCAGTGGGCAGATATAAATGATGATGGGAGAAAAGATTTAATTATTGTTGGTGAATATAGCCCCATTGTTATTTTTTTAAATAAAAAAAATAGATTTGAAAGGATTCTTTCAGACACTCTTAATAATGCTTTTGGACTTTGGAGGACAATTGAAGTGACAGATTTAGATGATGATGGTGATCTAGATTTACTTTTAGGAAATTTGGGGAAAAATAATATGCTCTCAATTACACCAGAAACTCCATTAATCATATCTACTCGAGATATAGATAAGAATGGTAGTGTAGATCCACTTATTTTCAACACTCAACAAAATAGTAAAGGAGCTTGGGATATATATCCAGTTCAATTTTGGGATAACTTGACACAACAAAGTCCAATTTTCCGTAAAGAATTTAATTCATATCATGCTTTTTCAAAGGCTAATATGGATTACTATAAAAAGAAAGGTTATTTGGACAATGACAGTCTATTAATTGCTAAACATGATGATTCTAAGTGGATTGAAAATCTAGGAGATGGAAACTTTAAATTAAATTCTTTACCTAGTTCTTTACAACTAGGTCCAATAAACGATTTCCTAGTTTTAGGCTCTGGAAATGAACAAAAGATTTATGTAATTGGCAATGATTTTGGCGGAACACCTTTCGAGGGAAACAAAGATGCTTTTCAAGGAAGTATAATCTTAAGGGATAAAAAAGGGAAATATGATGTAATGAGTGCTCAAGATTCAGGCTTTAATGTATATGGAGATGCAAGAGAAATCAATAGTATTAAACTTGAAAATGGAAAAACCTTGATTTTAGTGGCTCAAAATCAAAATAAACTTTTGGCTTTTGAACAACCTTAAAAGGGTGTTATAAATTTTAAAACCCTGCCCTTAAAACAACTTAATTAATTGAAAAGTACTATTTTTAATCATATAAATATAATGTGTGAAATACTGTATTTATTATTAATAAAGATTAATTCTACAATAAGAGTAATAAACCAGTAAGATTGATGTTATGAAGCCTTTGAAATTTATTTTATTTACCCTTATTGCCCTGCAAATATCTTGTTCTGAGACTAGAAATACTCTTTACAAAGAAAAACTCAATGATCCTGAATTATTTCAGGCCGCTATGCAAAACCTTACTGACATTATTGTTTATGACATCTTTTCCCCCCCTGTAGCTTCAAGAGTCTATCTGTATCCAACTATTGCAGCATATCAGATTATAGCAAACCATGAACCTGATAAATATAATTCTTTAGTAGGACAGGTAAATGAATTAAATGAAATACCAAAATCAGAAAATCAAGATATAAATTCAAATTTAGCAGCTTTATTTTCTTTCAATATAGTTGGTAAAGCACTGATTTTTTCAGAGAAAAAAATGGAAGCTTTTCAAAATGAGTTTCAAAAAAAATTAGAAGAAATTAAAGTTCCAAAAAGTATTATATCAGCTTCTAAAACTTATGGAGAAGAAGTTGCAGAAGCAATTTTAGAATGGGCATCAGAAGATATGTATAGTCAGACCCGTACCTATCCGAAATACACAATAAAAGAAAATGATCGATTTTGGAAGCCTACACCTCCAGATTATATGGATGGTATTGAACCTCATTGGAAACAAATTCGCACCATGGTATTGGATTCTTCTGATCAGTTTCCCCCAAAGGAACCCTTACCTTTTAATCTGAAAAAAGGGAGTCCTTTTCAAAGACAATTAATGGAAGTTTTTGAGATCACAAATAATCTTACAGATGAGCAAATTGAAATTGCAAAATTTTGGGATTGTAATCCATATGTCACTCATCACAAAGGCCATGCTATGTTTGCTACAAAAAAAATTACTCCAGGAGGTCACTGGATTGGAATTACTGCGGTTGCTTCTCGTAAAGCTAAAAGCTCCTTTGGAGATACAATCAATGCCTTTACGAATGTATCAATAGCTCTTTATGATGCTTTTATAAGTTGTTGGGATGAAAAATGGAAAACACTTGTTGTGCGCCCTGAAACTTTAATTAATCAATTCTACGACGAAGAGTGGCTACCTCTATTACAAACACCTCCTTTTCCAGAATATACTAGTGGTCATTCCGTAATTTCAAGAGCTGCAGCAGTGACTTTAACTAAATTATATGGTGATAATTTTAAATTTATAGATACTACAGAATTAGCTTATGGTCTTCCTCAGCGAAGATATAATTCATTTATCCATGCTTCAGAGGAGGCAGCTATATCAAGATTATATGGTGGTATTCATTATATGATGGCCATTACAGAAGGAGTATTACAGGGGGAGAAAGTAGGTGACTATGTTGTAAGAAAAATTAAAACCAAAAAAAATTCAATAGCATCAGTTATTACATCTAATTAATGCAAAAAAAGCACCTTAACTTTTGGCAAATCCTTACAATGAATTTTGGCTTTTTTGGGGTACAATTTAGTTTTGGATTGCAACAGAGCAATATGAGTGCTATTTATAAGTACTTGGGTGCCGAAGAATCTGAATTACCTTTACTATGGTTAGCAGGACCAGTCACAGGACTAGTAGTTCAACCAATAGTAGGAGCTATAAGTGATGGAACTTGGTCTTCAAAGTTAGGAAGAAGAAAGCCTTTTTTTCTTATTGGTGCTGTCATAGCTAGTATAGCATTGATTGCAATGCCTTATTCTAGTTCTATTTGGATGGCAGCAAGCCTATTATGGATATTGGACGCTGCAAATAATATTGCATTAGAGCCTTATCGTGCTTTTATTTCAGATAAACTACCTGAAAAACAATTTTCATTTGGTTTTTTAGTACAAAGCTTCTTTACAGGTCTAGGAACTACACTAGCAAATTTCACTCCGGCTATTTTAGTTTCTTTTGGAATTTTAGCTTTAACTGACAAAATGGATAATGGAATCCCAGTTTCTACTTATTGGGCTTTTTTAATTGGAGCTGTGGCTTCTACGCTAACGATTTTAATTACTGTATTTACCACCTCTGAATATCCTCCAACATCAGAGGAAATTAAGGCTATAAAGTTTGCTAAATCTAAAGAAAACTTGGTTGTTAAAACATTTAGAGAGATTATTATTGCATTTAAAGAAATGCCCTTGCCAATGAAACAACTTATACCAGTTATGTTTTTCCCTTGGTATGCTATGTTTTGTTATTGGCAATATTTAACATCTGCACTCTCTCTATCTCTGTATGGAACTTTAGATCAATCAACTTCATACTTTAATCAAGCTCAACTTTTGACAGGAAATTTAAATGGCACTTATAATATTATCTGTTTTTCTATTGCTTTTTTGATGATACCTATAGCTAAAAAATTAGGTGCTAAAAAATTACATTTTATCAGCCTAGTAATAGGAGGTATAGGTTTATTATCTATGCCATATCTTAACGACACAGATATCTTATTTATACTTCCATTTGGAGAGGGGATTATTGTATCTCAAATTTATTTATTTTCTTTTGGTCTTGGTATTACTTGGGCCTCAATGATGGCTATGCCATATCAGATGTTAGCTGCATCTATTCCTTATGGTAAAACAGGAATTTATATGGGAATTTTTAATATGTTCATAGTTATACCTATGATTATACAAATTTTCTCAGTACAATACTTTATATATGATTTTTTAGGAAAAAACCCCATAAATATTATCCGACTGGCTGGAACTTTTATTATTCTTGGAGGAATTTTTTCTTTGTTTGTTAAACTACCAAAAAGAGATTAATTCAATTTAATTAAGTAATTTCATTTTACCTTTAAAAATTTATCTTATGGCAAATGAACAACAAAGAAGAGCTGCATTAGTTTATCATGCCAAACCTATGCCAGGTAAAACAAAAGTTGTACCTACGAAAAGTTACAATACACAACGGGATTTAGCATTGGCTTATTCTCCAGGCGTTGCGATTCCGTGTATCGAAATTGAGAAAAAAAAATCTAATGTTTATAAATATACTAATAAAGGGAATCTTGTTGCTGTAATATCTAACGGGACGGCTGTCCTAGGACTTGGAGATATTGGGCCTGATGCTTCAAAACCAGTAATGGAAGGAAAAGCCTTACTATTTAAAATATTTGCTGGCATTGATGTTTTTGATATTGAATTAGATGCTAAAGATCCTGAAAAATTTATTGAAGCAGTTAAAACGATAGCACCAACATTTGGAGGTATTAATCTTGAGGATATTAAATCTCCTGAGGCTTTTGAGATTGAGCGTAGACTAAAGATGGAACTTGATATACCTGTAATGCATGACGATCAACATGGTACAGCTATTATTTCAGCTGCTGCTCTAATTAATGCCTTAGAACTTGCAAACAAGAAGATAGAAAATGTCAAAATTGTCGTTTCCGGAGCAGGAGCTGCAGCCATTTCATGTACTAAGTTATATCTATCATTTGGAGCAAAAACTGAGAATATTGTCATGTTAGATAGCAAGGGAGTGATTCAAAAAAAGCGTAATAACCTAACTTCTGAAAAAGCTCAGTTTGCCACAACACTTTCTTTAAAAACCTTAGATGAAGCAATTTATAAAGCTGACGTGTTTATTGGTTTATCACAACCTAATATTCTGACTCCTAAGATGCTTAAAAAGATGTCTCCAAACCCAATTGTTTTTGCAATGGCAAACCCGGATCCAGAGATAGGCTATAATGAGGCTTGCAATGTGCGAAAAGATATCATTATGGCAACGGGTCGTTCTGATCATCCAAATCAAGTAAATAACGTTTTGGGTTTTCCCTTTATATTTAGAGGAGCCTTAGACGTTAAATCTACAGCTATTAATGAATCTATGAAGATGGCTGCAGTAAAAGCACTAGCTGATTTAGCAAAACAACCTGTGCCTGAACAAGTTAATGTTGCATACGATAAAACAAGAATAAGTTTTGGTAGAGACTATATTATTCCCAAGCCTTTTGATCCTAGATTAATAACTACTATACCTCCAGCTGTTGCAAAAGCTGCGATGGATTCTGGAGTGGCTAGAGAACCTATTGAAGATTGGGATAGATACAGAATAACTTTAGAAAGGCGACTAGGAAATTCTCAAAAAATGGTGCGTCTACTTCACGATAGAGCTAAGGCATCACCAAAAAGACTAGTTTTTGCTGAGGCAGATCATATGGACGTACTGAAAGCAGCTCAAATTGTTTATGAAGAAGGAATTGCTCACCCAATATTATTAGGTAACAAAGAAAAAATTCAAGAGCTATGTAAGCTAATACAATTTCAGGATAAGATTGAAATAATTGACCCTAAAGAACAAGAAAAAGAAGAAACTCGTAAAATCTATGCAAAACTTTTTTGGGATTCCCAAAAAAGGAAAGGATATACTTTATACGATGCAGAACGTCTAATGCGCGAGCGAAACTATTTTGCATCGATGATGATAAAAAATAGAGATGCAGATGCAATGATTTCAGGCTATTCTAGAAATTATAGAGCGGTTGTTAAACCGATATTAGAAACTATTCCAAAAACTAAGGGAGTAGGACGTGTAGCTGCTACAAATTTAATGTTGACTAAATCAGGGCCCTTGTTTTTGGCAGATACCACCATTAATGTAGAACCTTCCTCAAAAGAATTGGCAAAAATAGCACATATGACTGGACAGATGGCAACAATTTTTGGTTTAGAGCCAGTAATTGGGATGTTATCCTTTTCAAATTTTGGTTCTTCCCGATTTCCTGAAGCTAAAAAAGTATCTAAAGCAGTCTCTATTCTTCACAGAAGCAAACCGGATCTAATCGTTGATGGACCTATACAATCTGATTTTGCTCTTAACAAAAATCTTTTACAAGATAGTTTTCCCTTTTCTAGTTTAAGAAATAAGAAAGTTAATATTTTAGTTTTTCCTAATTTGGATGCGGCTAACATCACTTATAAGTTAATGAAAGAATTGAATGAGGCGCTTTCGATAGGTCCTATTTTGATGGGTCTAAGTGAACCCATTCATATATTACAGTTGGGGGCCTCTGTTTCTGAAATTGTTAATATGTCTGCTATAGCTGTTGTAGATGCACAAACAAAAAATAAGTAGACACATGATAACACAACTTATAGGACGTTTAGTTGAAAAAACCCCTACACAAGTAGTAATAGATTGTAATGGTATAGGATATGCAGTACATATATCTTTACATACTTATTCTCAAATAAAAGATGAAGAAAAAATAAAATTATACACTCATTTGCAAGTTCGTGAAGATTCCCACACACTTTTTGGATTTTTTTTGCCAATTGAGCGCTCAGTTTTTTTACTTCTGATTTCAGTTTCAGGAATAGGAGCAAGTACTGCCAGAACAATGTTATCCTCTCTTGAACCCCAGCAAATACAGCGTGCCATTGTTTCTGAAGACCTTATTACTATTAAATCTGTTAAGGGTATTGGATTAAAGACCGCTCAAAGAGTTTTAATAGAGCTAAAAGACAAGATGATGAATCTCTTTGATGGTGAAGAAATTCAGATTTTTGGGAACAATACAATCAAAGATGAAGCGTTATCAGCATTAGAGGTTCTTGGTTATTCAAGGAAGCAGTCTGAACGCATTATAGATACAATTATTCAAAGTACTCCAGACAGTTCCTTAGAAGAACTTATCAAGGAGGCTCTGAATAAATTGTAAATGTTTGATTGGGACACCTCGAAATGTAGTTTTTAATTCACCCAAAAGCTTCATCCTTATTTTTATTTGGATGATGTTTTGTAATGGGATTATATATGCTCAAAAACCTGCTGAGATTGGAGCCATTAAGCCCCCTTCTTCAAGCAGTATTCAACGTTTATATACATACGACCCTGAAAGTAATCGTTACATTTTCACTGAGGAAATAGGTGGGTATCCAATTAGCATTCCAATAGTCTTAACTGTTAAGGAATATGAGGATTTAGTTTTAAAAGAACAAATGCAAGATTATTTTCAACAAAAAGTGCAAGCTTTGAGTGGATATGGTTCTAATTTGGAAGACGCTCAAAAAAATCTACTTCCAGAGCTATATGTTAACAACAAGTTTTTTGAATCTATTTTTGGTAGTAATTCTATCGATATTACACCTCAAGGTTCAATAGGGATAGATTTGGGATACCGGTATCAGCGAAGCGACAATCCAATTGCCTCTGTAATTAATCGAAGGTCACCCGGTTTTGATTTTGACCAAAGAATTAGTTTGAGTCTTTTGGGAGAAATCGGAGAACGTTTGCAAATCACTGCAAATTACGATACGGAATCTACTTTCGATTTCCAGAATTTGGTAAAAATTCAATTTAATCCTCCCAAATTATCAGAAGTTTCCAATGTTATTCCTGGAAAATTAGGGTCAAATATCAATAGGTTACAAGAAGGAGTAACCCAAATTCAAAATAAAGTTAATGAAGTAAAACAAAATGTTGATGATATAAAAAATCAAATAAATGAGGCTAAAAATACTTTAGTTAAAGCAAAACAAAAAATAGAAAGTCTAAAAGAGAACATTAACCAGCTACCCAATAGTTCTGTCCAAGCAGGAAATCGAGTTGCAGACTATCTAAAAGGTAAAATAACAGAAGATGCCATTCTTCAAAATATTGATATTGGTAATATTAGTATGCCCATAAATAGTAATTTGATACAAGGTGCACAAAGTTTATTTGGTGTTCGTACAGATTTAAAGTTTGGTAACACTTCTATCTCTGGTGTCTTTTCAGAACAGAGATCCCAATCGCAAAATATCATCTCTCAGGGAGGTGGGAAGCTACAGGATTTTAGTCTTTTCGCTTTAGATTATGAAGAAGACAGACACTTTTTTATAAGTCAGTATTTCAGAGACAATTATGATAGCTTTTTGGCTAATTATCCTTATATAAATTCTCCAATTCAAATTACTAGAATTGAAGTTTGGGTAACCAATAGAGGTTATCAGACTCAAAATGTTAGAAATATAGTTGCACTTCAAGATTTAGGAGAATCAAATCCTAAAAGCACAAGATTAGATGATACTTTTTCTGATTTTTTTAATGTATTAGATCAAAGAAATCCACCTAGCAACAGTGCTAATAAACTTGATCCTGATGAAATTGGTTTTGGAGGGATTTTAAATGAAAATATTAGGGATATTGCTACAGTAAACAATGCTTTTGAAATTATAAAAGCAAAAGAAGGATTTGATTATGCAGTTTTAGAAAGTGCTCGTAAACTAAAACCACAGGAATATACATTTCATCCACAGCTGGGATATATCTCTTTAAATCAAAGATTAAGTAATGATGAAGTTCTTGGGGTAGCTTTTCAATTTACATATCTGGGCAAAGTTTATCAAGTAGGTGAATTTGCAAATGGAGATATACAAGGAACTTCAATTATCCTACAAAATCAAATTTCTACTCAGGGGCAAGGACAAAAAGAACAGATTCAGACAAATAACCTTATAGTAAAAATGCTTAAAAGCAATCTGACTGATGTTCGTCAACCAGTTTGGGATCTGATGATGAAAAACATCTATAATACAGGGGCTTTTCAATTATCTGAAGAAGATTTTCGCTTAATAGTTTTATATACTGATCCTTCGCCAATTAATTATTTAACACCTGTTGACCGGTCTATATGGCCTGATGAATTAGATGATGAGGTTCTGTTAAATACCCTAGAATTGGACCGATTAAACGCATATAAAGATTTGGTGCCAAGTGGTGATGGTTTCTTTGACTATCTTCCAGGAATAACAATTGATCCTCGTTATGGTAGAATCATTTTCCCTAAGGTAGAACCATTTGGAAAATTTTTATTTGATGTTTTGGACAATCCAGAATCTGCAAAAGAAGATTACAATATTGACAATAGCTTTAATAAAAATCAAAAGAAATATGTGTTTAAAGAAATGTATGCTCTTACTAAAGCTGCAGCATTAGAGTTTTCAGAAAAAAACAAATTCCAGCTCAAAGGGAGATATAAATCTGAAGGTGGCGATGGAATAAATATTGGCGCATTTAATATACCAAGAGGATCTGTTAGAGTTACTGCAGGAGGCAGAGTTCTACAAGAAGGTCTAGATTACACTGTAAATTATGAAATTGGAAGAGTAAAAATACTGGATGAAGGTCTTAAAGCATCTAATATACCAATAGATATTTCTGTTGAAAACAACTCTTTTTTTAACCAACAAAATAAACGCTTTTCAGGACTCAATATGAACCATAGGGTTAATGATAAGTTTTATTTAGGGGGTACACTAATTAATTTAAGCGAGAATCCACTTACTCAAAAGGCTAATTATGGAACTGAACCTGTAAACAACACCATGACAGGTATTAACACTAATTTTTCAACGGAATTACCATTTTTAACCAGGTTGATTAATAAATGGCCTACAATCAAAACGAATATTTCTTCTCAAATTTCTTTTCGGGGGGAGGTTGCTAATATAGCAGCTAAAGACCCAAGAAATACACAAATCAATGGTGAAACCAATGTTTATATTGATGATTTTGAAGGAGCCCAAACCAATATAGATGTAAAGGGGTTTAATGCGTGGAATCTTTCTAGTGTACCAATCAAGGGAGTTCCAGGCGCATCAGCTGTTGGTCTTCAAAGTGGTTATGGACGCTCAAAACTTGCTTGGTATTCTATAGATCAAGTATTTTATTCAAGACAAACTACAGGAATCAATAATGATGATATTTCAAGTAATGAAACTAGAAGCATCTCAATTAATGAGCTTTTTCCTGAACAAGATTTAGTACAAGGAATGATAAGTAGACTACCCACCCTAGATTTAGCTTATTATCCGAGAGAAAGGGGGCCTTATAATAACTCCCCTCAAACTCAATTTTCATCAGATCCAAAAAAAAATTGGGCAGGAATTACTCGTGCATTAAATGCAACTAACTTTGAGCAGTCAAATGTAGAGTTTATTGAGTTTTGGTTATTGGACACCTTTTCAAATAATATTTCAGAGTCGGATGAATTAGGAGAGTTGGTCTTTCATCTAGGAAATATTTCAGAGGATATACTTCGTGATGGGAGAAAACAATTTGAAAATGGGCTGCCCAGTATTAGTGAACCTTCACCTGTTTACGAAACACCTTGGGGTAAGGTGCCTGCAACTCAGTCTTTAGTTTATGCTTTTAATTCTAATGCAAATGATCGGCCATTACAAGATATTGGATTAGATGGTCTTAACGATGAAGAAGAAGCAGCTATTTTTAGTAATGGTCAATCTAATGATCCAGCAGGAGACAACTATCAATATTACCTTCAAGTAGAGGGAGGGATATTAGAGCGCTATAAAAATTATAATGGATTTGAAAATAACACCCCTATCGATTTTAGCGATACTGACCGAGGGAATACGACTGAACCTGATACTGAAGATATTAATAGAGACCAAAGCATGAATACAATTGACAGTTATTTTGAATATCACGTTCCTATCTTTAAGAGCATGCAAGTTGGGAACCACCCCTTTATTACTGATGTTCGAGAAAATATAGAGGTAAGAGCTCCTAATGGAGATCAGTATACTACTCGATGGATTCAGTTTAAAGTGCCTATTCAAAAATCGTATTATGAAAATACTTCTTTTAATCCTTATTTTGATGCCGTCAATGAAATTAATGATTTGCGTTCTATTCGTTTTATGCGCATGCTTTTGAGCGGTTTTGATGAAGAAATAGTTTTTCGTTTTGGAACTTTAGATTTGGTGAGAGGAGATTGGAGACGATATAATAAAGCTTTAAATGATGAGCTTTCATTGAATGAAAACACCACAATAGATATAAGTACAGTAAATATTTTAGAAAATGAAAATCGTATTCCAATTAATTATGTTTTGCCACCAGAGATTCAAAGAGAACAAATCAATAATAATAACACTATTATCCGGCAAAATGAACAATCTTTAGCGTTTCGCATATGTAATCTAAAGCCTATGGATTCTAGAGCCATTTTTAAATCGGTGGATCTTGATATGCGCCAATATAGCAAACTCCGTATGTTTTTACATGCGGAGTCCTTACCTGGAAATGAACCTCTTCCAGGATCAGGATCTGAGGAAGAATATGACCGACGGTTAGTTGCTTTTATTCGTTTAGGAACAGATTATCAGGACAATTATTATCAAATTGAAATTCCTTTAAAACCTACAGAATACAGTGAAAACATGTCAAATCGTTTGACATCAGAAGAGGTATGGATTCCTGATGTTAATTCTTTAGAAATCTCAGTAGATCTTCTATCAAGACTAAAGGCAAAAGCACTACAAAAATTAGGCTTAGGCGAGACACTTTATTTTGATGAAGAATTAAATTCTATACAAGAATTTACTCCAATAAGTAACCTACCCGGTCAAAAAAAGTATAAGCTTGCCATCCATGGAAATCCTTCTTTAGGTTCAATAAGAACATTGATGATTGGTCTTAAAAACCCTTCAATTCAATTAGGAGATGATCTTTGTGGAGAAGTTTGGTTTAATGAGTTGCGTATCTCTGGAATTGATAATCAGGGTGGTTGGGCAGCAATTGGAGCCTTAGACGCAAATCTTGCTGATTTTGCTACATTCTCAGCCAATGGACGATACTCATCTATAGGATTTGGCAGTATAGATCAAACTCCCAATCAAAGAACAAGAGAAGAATTACTTCAATATGATTTTATTTCAAACATTAATTTTGGGCAGCTCACACCCTCCAAATGGGGTCTTCAGATACCTTTAAGTTTTGCTAATGGGGAAACTTTTATTACCCCAAAATATGACCCATTTTATCAAGATTTAAAACTTGATGATCGCTTGAATACTACTGAGAGGTCATCTCAAAGAGACTCTATAAGAAGCCAAGCAATCGATTATACAAGTCGGAAAAGCATTAGCCTTATTGGCATAAGGAAAAATAATTCAGGTAATGGAAATTCTCACTTTTACAGTCCAGAGAATTTTGATTTTTCTTATGCCTATAATGAACTTATACATCGAGATTATGAGATAGAAAAACAAGAAGAGATAAATCTCTTACTTGGTGCAAACTATGGATATTCTTTTAATTCAAAATCTATTGAACCGTTTAAAAAAATAGAATATTTCAACAGAAAAAAATATTGGATGTGGTTACAACAATTAAATTTTAATCTTCTACCGAGCTCTTTGCAGGGGTCCGCTAATATTAATCGAATCTTAAATAATCAAAAGTTTAGACAGGTATACCTTGAGGGGACAGATGCCTCACTGCAGAGAAGTTTACCAAACCTTCAACAGCGAAACTTTTTATTTGATTATAACTATGCCTTAAGTCATAACCTTACTCGTTCTCTTCGTTTTAATTTTAATGCAGCTACAAGCAGTATTATTAGACATAATAATATTACAGATCAAAGTGAGGAAACTATTATAGAAACTAATCAGAGGATCTTGTGGGAAGGTTTATTTAATTCGGGTGAGCCAAATACACATTTCCAAACATTAGCATTAAATTATAAGCTTCCTTTTAAATATATTCCCATTTTAAGTTTTATTGATGCAACATATAATTATACAGGAAATTTCAATTGGCAACGTGGCTCGGAAGCACTTGCTCAGGTTATAAGTGATAATGGTGTCTCTTTGGGGTTAGTAAATACAATTCAAAATAATAATACAAAAACATTGACAGGTGCTTTATCTTTCTCAAAATTATATACTGCTTTAGGATTGAGATCTGAAAAGGGTCGATTTCAGACAAAACTTAATTCAGCTATGGCTAATGACTCATTGACCAAAAAGAAAACTATTTTTAAAAAGAGTTTGATAAAACTAGTAGATATTTTGTCTTTAGTCAAAAGAGTTCAAGCTACTTATAATGAAAATAATGGAAGCGTCCTTCCAGGTTATCTCCCATCTGTGGGGTTTGCTGGGAGTATGCGTCCTACATTGGGATATACCTTAGGGAGCCAAGCCGATATTCGATTTGAAGCTGCAAGACAAGGATGGCTTACTGGCTTTCCAAATTTCAATCAAATGTATACCAAGTTGAGATCAAACAAGTTTAGAGCAACCGCACAAGTAATACCGATTAAAGGATTGATTATTGATTTTAGTGCAGAACGAGATTTTACCGAAAATAAACTAGAAAATTTTAAAGTAGAAAATCTAGAATATCTTCCTCAAAACTCAAGTATTTTAGGGAACTTTGGGATGTCTACTGTTTTAATCAAAACCGCTTTTAATTCCTCTCAAGAATCCGTTAGTAATAGTTTCGAAAAATTTAGAGAATATAGGAGTATAATAGCACTTCGCTTATCTGAAAATAGCAGTTTTTCAAATTTAGGGAATGATGAGAATGGTTACCCCTTGGGTTTTGGAAAAAATCAACAATCTGTTTTATTGCATTCTTTTGTTGCTGCCTACTCTGGTGTAGATCCAAACCAAATTGGTCTAAATCCAATTAAAAGAACACCTTTGCCTAACTGGATTTTAAAATTTACTGGGCTTAGAGAGATTAAATCACTTTCTAAAATTTTCAATAGACTCTCTTTAAATCATGCATACCGGGCTAGTTATACTTTGAATAATTTTCAAACCAATTTTGATTATGACCCTAGATTTCCTAACAAAACTGATAAGGCTGGAAATTTTATTCCTGAACGCTTGTATTCTAATATTAATCTCGTAGAGCAGTTTAATCCTTTGGTAAGATTAGATATGGAATTTTCAAATTCTTTAAAGATTTTGGCTGAACTTAGAAAAGAAAGAGCTATTTCATTGAGTTTAGACAATGATTTGATTACAGAGACTAGTGGCGATGAATATATATTAGGGTTAGGATATCGACTACAGGATGTGCGATTCAGAACTAGTATTGGTGGTAGGAGGGTTATTTTGAGGGGAGATTTAAATATAAAAGCCGATGTATCATATCGTGATAACATTACGGTTCTGAGAAACCTTGAATATGATAATAATCAAGTTACTGCTGGGCAACGTCTTATGGCAATTAAGGTAACAGCAGACTATTCTCTAACAAAAAATCTAACTGCATTGTTCTTTTACGATCATAACTTTTCGGAGTTTGCAATATCAACTGCCTTTCCTCAAACGAGTATTAGATCTGGTTTTACAATTCGTTATAATTTTGGAAATTAAAAATCTTTTTTGCTAAAGGTTTTATTTTAAATTTGCTTTAAATATTAAAAATGAATATTCCAGCATATTTGAAATATACTAAAGATCACGAGTGGGTTAAGTTGGATGGTGATGAAGCTACTATCGGAATAACTGATTTTGCACAAGGAGAGCTAGGAGACATAGTATATATTGAAATTGAAACTTTAAACGATACATTAGAAGCCGAATCAATATTTGGCTCTGTAGAGGCAGTAAAGACAGTCTCTGACCTGTTTATGCCTATATCTGGTGAAATTATTGAAATTAATGAAGCACTAGAAGATGCACCTGAAAAAGTAAATGATGACCCTTATGGAGATGGATGGATGGTCAAAGTTAAATGTAATGATCTTAAACAATTTGAAGAACTGTTAGATGCAGAATCATATAATTCGTTTATTTCAGAGGGATAAACTTTTTAAATCTATTGCTTTAATTATTACTTCAGTAGTTGTTTATTTGTCACTTAAGCCTCCAAATCCAGATAACAAGAGATGGGATTTTTTCTTTATAAGGGGAGATTTATTTTTACATTTTATATGCTATTTAATTTTGAGTATTGTTTATTATATTGCTTTTTACACTCAAGAAAAAACAACAAAAAAGTCTTTTCTTCTTTCTTTTTTCATAGGATTTTTGTTAGAGATTTTACAAATAATCCCATTTTTTCGCAGGACATTTGATGTCCAGGATTTAATTGCTAATTGTTTAGGAGCAGGTATCGGTGTGATTTCGATTCGACTTTTATTTCCTGATTCTACAAAAGAATAAGTTATTTTAATTATTTTTTTTTAGATTAGCTATATAAATATTGTAAAGAATGCAGCCGAAGAAAAACGAAAAAGTAGATTTAACAAAAAACAGTAGCCTTTATTTTGTTATTGGCTTAGCCTTTGTTTTATTCATTTCATGGCAAGCTATTGAGTGGAAAACCTACAAAAAAATGTATGATTACGAAGCACTCAACGTCGAAGATGACGATGATGAAGAAATACCAATTACAGAACAAATCAAAACACCACCACCACCTCCACCACCACCACCACCTGCACCTGAGATTATAGAAATCGTTGAAGATGAAGAAGAAGTAGAGGAAACTGTTATAGAATCAACAGAAACTGACGAAGAAGAAATAGTTGAAATTGTAGAAGTTGAAGAGGAAGATTTTGATGTTGATGTCCCATTCGCGGTTATCGAGGACGTTCCTATTTTTCCCGGTTGTGAGCGAGTAAAAAAATCAGAACGACGAAATTGTTTTCAAGAAAAAATGAATAAACATATACGTAAGAACTTCCGATATCCCGAAATTGCTCAAGAGATGGGTATTCAAGGCCGTGTATATGTAAATTTTATTATCTCAAAAAATGGAAGTATAACTAATATTCGTATGCGAGGACCCGACAAAAATTTAGAAAAAGAGGCAGAACGCATTATTTCAAAATTACCGTCAATGACACCTGGTAAACAAAGAGGTCGCCCTGTCAGAGTTCCTTTTAGTATTCCTATCACTTTTAGATTGCAATAAAGTTTAATTTTAAAAAGTTAAAATTGTAATAATTTAGGCCCTTAATTTTTAAGAGGCTTAAAAATTATTATAGGAAACAATTAAAATGACTCTAAAGGTCTTTTGTTATCTTAAAAATAAATACGTTGCACATTAGTTTTTCTCCCTTATCTTTGTTTTTTGAATGATGAGGAGTGATGTTGCCTAATAAAACCATTGAAATTTCGTCTACACAACAGGCTTTAACTGATTTTTCTCAGCTGACTAAGTTCAGACTTTCACTTTCTGTAGTAATTTCATCAATTGCAGGTTATTTTCTAGCTATTGACAGTGTAGATTATTCTACCTTATTATTACTTGTTTTAGGTGGGTATTCAATGGTTGGAGCTTCAAATGTATTCAATCAAATATTTGAAAAGGACCTAGACAAAAAGATGCATCGAACTCAAAGCCGTCCTCTTCCTGATGGTAGGCTTAATTCAAAAACTGCAATGTTTATAGGAGTCGTTTTGACTCTAATTGGTGTTATATTACTTTATGCCATTAATATTAAAACTGCTTTTTTTGCGAGTATTTCTACTTTCTTGTATGCTTGCCTATATACTCCTTTAAAACAAAGAACTCCATTATGTGTTTTTATTGGTGCTTTCCCAGGTGCTATACCATTCATGTTAGGTTGGGTTGCAGCAAGTAATGAGTTTGGAATTGAGCCTGGAATACTTTTTATGTTTCAATTTTTCTGGCAATTCCCTCACTTTTGGGCAATTGGTTGGTTGATGCACAGACAATATGAAACTGCTGGATTCAAAATGCTTCCCTCGGGAGATAGAGATCAAACTACAGCTTTTCAAGTTGTATTCTATTCTCTTTGGACAGTTTTTATTTCACTTATTCCTGCTTTTAAATACACAGGAGATCTTTACCTAACTCAAACAGCTGCTCTACTTGTATTGCTTTTGGGTATAATGTTTTTATACTTTGCAGTGAAATTAATGGTTTCTAAAACAGATCAAGCAGCACGTTTATTAATTAGAGCAAGTATAGTATATATCTCTGGAATACAACTTACTTATGTAATTGATAAATTTTTATTTCAATGAATATGAGCGACTCAATAATAACAAAGTCAAATCGAGCAAAAAAAATGATGCTCTGGTTCGGAATGATAAGTATGAGCATGACATTTGCCGGACTAACAAGTGCATATGTTGTAAGCAGTACTCGTGCAGACTGGATTCAACAAATTGAACTCCCATTTGCATTTACTTTAAGTACATTGCTAATATTATGTAGCAGTGGGAGTTTTTATGGTGCTTTTAAAATGCTTAACTCAAATAAAATTAAAGCAACTAAGGCTTTATTAATAGTTACTTTAATATTGGCATTAGGTTTTGTATATTTTCAATTCCAAGGCTTTAATGGAATTATTGAAAAAGGTTACTACTTTACAGGTCCTGAAAGTTCTATCACGACATCTTATCTTTATGTTTTGGTTTTATTACACTTAGCTCATCTAATAGGGGGAATTGTTGTCTTAATTTATGTAATGTTTAAAACCTTAAAAGGTTCTTATTTTAAAGGAAATATTTTAGGGTTTGAACTAGCTTTAACTTTTTGGCATTTTCTAGATATTGTATGGGTATATTTATATTTATTCGTTTCATTCTACAGTTAAATTTTAATAAATTTGCTACTGAATTCAACATAAAAGTATGGAAGTAACTTCTAATTCATCTTTTGAAGAAAGCCAAGTGTGGGATGGAGGCAATAAACCTCTTAATGCAAGCTATGGTAAAATGATGATGTGGTTTTTTATCGTTTCTGATGCATTAACCTTCACAGGATTTCTAGTATCTTATGGTTTTTCGAGGTTTAAAAATATTAATTCTTGGCCTATAGCAGACGAAGTTTTCACTCACTTTCCTTTTTTACACGGAATTGATGCTCCAATGTACTATGTCGCCTTAATGACTTTTATCTTAATATTTTCATCTGTTACCATGGTACTTGCAGTAGATGCAGGTCATCATATGAATAAAGCCAAAGTTACTTTTTATATGTTACTAACTATAATTGGAGGAGCAATCTTTGTAGGTTCTCAAGCTTGGGAATGGACAAATTTTATAAAAGGAGAGTACGGTGCCCTAGAAACTCGAGGTGGGCAAATATTACAATTCTCAAATAGTGAAACAGGAAAGAGAGCTTCTATTCAGGAGTTTGCCATTAAAATAGAATCTGAACGCACTTCACATCAATTGAACAATGGTATTTGGTTTAAAAACGAAAAATCACTTCCAAACGTTTCAGTTGATGAAGTAAAAAAAGGTTTTTTAGCAGATTCTAATCTTGTTATAAGAACTGAGCAAATTACAGAAAGCGGTCAAAAAACTGTTTTGTCTCGCGAGGATTCTATTTCTAAAATTAATGAAGCTGTAGAAGTTGTGGAGGGTGCAAATTTAATTCATAATGAATATGGAAACCGTCTTTTTGCAGATTTCTTTTTTTTTATCACAGGTTTTCATGGATTTCACGTTTTCTCTGGTGTTGTAATAAATATTATTATCTTTTTTAATATTATTTTAGGCACTTATGAAAAAAGAGGACATTATGAAATGGTCGAGAAAGTAGGTTTATATTGGCACTTTGTCGATTTAGTCTGGGTATTTGTATTCA
>MDTG01403901.1_pt1 | contig 25664 bp, 26 predicted proteins | sample 811421 | NCBI WGS metagenome assembly MDTG01 (sample SAMN05326645, study PRJNA326480) | marine metagenome | isolation source: seawater | place: Pacific Ocean: South East | collected 2011
AATTTTTATATTGATAATCTGCGAGGATAAGGACTAATTGCGGTATAGAAGATGGATCTATATGTTCATTCATATTATCATATATCAATCTAAATAACGCGGCTGGTTCAGAATCGATGTTATCTGCAACCCATTGCCTCATTCCTCTAAAGTTTTTATTTCTTAATAGATCCATTAAGTCTTGAATAGAAACGTCCTTGAATCCCATTAGGATCCCTGAATCTATCTGACCATTAGAACTATATCTTTGTAATTCGTTTAATACTCTGCGCCAATCTGGTTCATAGCACATTATTAATTCTGCTACTACTTGTTGATCATATGATATACCTTCATCTTCTAGAATAGTACAAGATCTTTTAAGGAATTCTGCACATAGAACTGGCATATCTTTTTTAGATACATTGAATTCTATAACCGAACATCTTGAATGTAACGGTTCAATAATTCTATTCTTAAAATTACAAGTTAGTATAAACCTACAGTTCTTAGAGAATTCTTCCATGAATCCACGTAATGCAGGTTGTGTTGATTGGGGGTTAAGGTAATCCGCTTCATCTAGGATAACTACTTTGTAGCCGCCTTGTAAGGAGATCGATGAAGCGAATTGCTTAATTTTTGTTCTTAAAGTATCTATTCCTGATTCTTCAGAACCATTCACTAATAGGTAATCTAAACCTAATTCATTACATAATGCTTTTGCAACTGTAGTTTTACCTAAACCGGACGTTCCGGAAAGAAGCATATTGTGTAGTTCACCTCCGTTAACAATATCTTCGAAAGTTGCCTTAATGTTTTTAGGTAATATACAATCTTTAATGATTTTAGGTCTGTATTTTTCGACCCATAGAAATTCTTTTTGATTCACTTGTTCCATATTATATCCTTACTTGAAAGTTGGCGGGGTGCTACCCCGCATATCAGCTTTATGATTCTGCAGATTCTTCTGCTGAATCTTCTTCGACAGGCACTTCGCCAGCAGGGGCTTCCTGATCTTTAGGCCTATTAGCTTCTAAAAAAGCCATAAGTCTAGATCTAAGTCCGCCAACTGCTTCAAGTTCTGATCCTTCAAACCCGCCTCTCTTAGAACAGATATCGATAATCTGTACAGAGGTAGCGATGTCTTGAAGTGAAAGACCAGCTTGTTCAGCCTGATTTGTCGCTTCTTCAGTCATTTTTATTCTCCTAGGTAATAAATAGTTAGACTATTGTTAATAGGACCTGAACCATTCAGCATCCTATATAATATCCTCATAATAAATGAGAATTCTGTATACATGTATTTATACATGAAATTCGCTCGATTTCTCTAATGCAATAAAATAATTTATTGGATAGGTACTTGATACCCAATTAGAGATACACTTAGAACTAATGCTAACGAAATAATCGCCAGGCAATAGTTTCAAATTAGGTATATTAAATATAAACCTAAAACTATTAATGCATGGATTAGAGGTTTCTAATACCATAGTAAATTTGTTTGCAGTTGCATCATTCGTATCTAGTACTTCAATATGAATTGCGCCGTTATCACCAACGATAGCTAATTCATTATGACCTAATACTGCGGCCGCCTTTCTGATCTTATTGAGTTGTTCTTCACTAATATTAATATTAAACTCAGGATCAGGCATTGTTATATCCTTCTGAGGAGATGTAAGTATCTCGCTAGATGAATAGAAATAATTAACTCTAGATGAATCATTCTCAATTACTACATTTTCTTTTTCAAACCTTAGATTAGGATTATCTACAATATTAAGTACATTAAGAAATTCATTCAAATCATATATGCCAAACTCTAATGGGAAATCTTCTATGATCTCAGCAGTAGCTAATATGTTTTTGGCTTCTGATATAGTTTTCAATTGTTGGCCAGGACTAATCAAAATATTAGGATTAATCGAAGCAAAGTTATTTAACACTTCAAGTGTTTCTTTAGATAGATTCATTTTCTTTTTTCTCCGTATCATGAACATATAACGCCATAATGGCATAGTGCAAAACCTTCATAAGGTCGGACCTGTTATATCCATCTTTTTTTCCGTAACGTTGTACATACTTCATAATGTTTCCTATACAGAAACCTTCACCATGTCCACCGTCCATAATAAATTCAGTTGCCTGAAATTTGTTTTTAGAATAGTGCGAATCATACGTACCATCTATATAATCGGCAAGCTCTTTGCAGAGCTCACCTTCGTTAAATTTATAATCGATCTTAGATCTTGTCATTATATTCCTCATTAGCAATATCTTCAGGATCTATTCCCGAATCTTCAACATTGACCTCTATACCACTATCAACTTTAGTATAAAGATCTAAGAAAGCTTCGATTGTATCATCGTCAAATCTTGAGATACAAAGATTAATAGCTTTCATTCTATCATTAAAGATCGAGAAAGTTTGAACGATATGACAAAGTCTTCTAGTTGAAATAACTTCATCAACACCATCATCATAAAAAGTTTTTCTTATGATATCAGCCCAGTCGACTAATTTAGAAACAAAGTCATCATCAATAAGATGATATTTGTGCATGTGTTTCGTAAGAATTTTCTTCTCAATTGTTGGAGAAGCAAACTTTTGATCTATTGAAATAGTAAATCTTTCTAAGAAAGCTTCATCAATAATCGAAGCAGCTGTAAATCTTCCATCTTCAGAACCTTTACCTTTAGTATTGGCTGTAGATATTACATTAAATCCTTTAGCAGGTCTAACGACTTCACCAGTCTTTTTAACAAGTACTGGCTTACCTTCCAAGATACCTTGTAAACACATGATCTTGTTAGTAGCTCTATCAATCTCATCAAGAAGAAGGATTGCTCCATTCTCCATTGCTTTAAGAACTGGACCTTTAGCGAAAACTGTTTCGCCGTTAACTAATCTAAATCCACCGATCAAATCATCTTCATCCGTTTCAGGATTGATTTGAACTCTGATGAATTCTTTATTTAGTTTAGCACAAGCTTGTTCTACCATAAATGTTTTACCATTACCTGATAGGCCTGAGATATAAACTGGGTAGAACATATCAGATTTAATTACTTTAACTATATCTGAATAAGCTCCCCATGGTACAAAAGTATCATCTACTTCTGCAAATGTTTTTTCTTTATTGACCACTGATTGAGGAGCCATTGCAACTCTTTGTGGCATATCAACAACACTTGATGGTGTTGCTTTTTTGTAAGGCTCGATCATCGACTCTAGATTGTAATAACCAATTCTAGATCTAAGTTCCTTAGTACATAAAGGGACCCAGTCCTTACCAGTATAACCGAGATCAGCAGCAACATCTAGAATGATGGCTTTTCTGAATTCAGTTGTGTCTGGAAATCTTTTAGCGAGTTCTTCCAGGATTATCTCGGTTGATCTTTTCAAATCTTTCATAATATATTCCTTATCAATTATTTAACGTTATAGGTCTATTATACCACAGGTAGCTGGGAATGTAAACCTTTTTTTTCATTTATTTTCATTTATTTTACGCTACCGCCTTACCAAAGTTAGTTAATAGCACCTTATTTTTCTTCTTGCTCTTTGAGAATTTTTTGAATGCATTTCTCACTTGAGCTGTTGAAGCCTCTTCTTTAACATCGAAATCTTCGATATTAGTTTTGAGTTGTTTTCCACCTTTTACAAGGTAAAATTCGTCGTATCCTAGAGAGTTAACTCTTCTGACACATTTGTTCTTTCTATATTCTTTATTAGCTGGGGCTGTATCATACTCATCCATCATTCTTAATTTATTTCTAAATTCATATGCATCAGTTGATATAAAGAAACCTAATGTATTACAGCCATATCTTTTTCTAATATTATTTAATAGCTCGGCTGTTGCATATCTTCCGAGGTTTTCCATTTTCAAATTCTTTCCATCAACATAGACTGTAGAAGTTCCATATCTTTTAACATCTGTACGATCAGTTCTTTCTCTATCTCTGAATGCATGCATTCCATTTGAATCACCGTCTGATAAAACAATCAAGTTCATCTTATCAACATTATGTCTAGCTTTAAACTTTCTAACTAATCCATGAGCTAATACTAAGCAGTGATTTAAAGGAGTTGATCCCCATTCTTCAGCTTTTGCACATATAGAACTATCATAAGGCATTTCAGTGAAATAATCTCCATATTCATTTGTTTCCCATCTATCAGAAGATAAACATTGTCTTCTCATATATAGAGCCATAAGAGCTTCTTTGAATTGAGCTTTCTTTAACTTTGAAGATATTAATAAAGGCATTGAGACATTACTAAAATCGATATCACCATCTCTAGCTAATTTAGCTTGAGTTTCATAATCATTACCTGTAGTGAATGCATATACATCAAAAGGTATGTTAACTAATTTACAGAACGTAACTAAATGTATAAGCTGATCAATTACGCTAGCTAATGTACTAGACATAGATCCTGAATAATCGATCATCATAATCATTCCATGATTTTTAGCATTAGCTAGGTTTGTGACTCTAGCAAATATGTCTTCATTGTACTTATAAGAATGTACTTTGTTAACATCTAAAGATCCTGATTTAGCTGTTTGAGCTCTTTGCCATTGGAATGCAGCTTTTCTCATTTCAAATTCTTTAACTGCATAGTTAGCTGCTTTCTTAACTTCTTTAATATAAGTATCAAATCCTTTTTGAGCATTAGGCAATCTTTCTTTATCATACTTAGTCATTAAACTCTGAGCATATTTTCTTTGCTTATCTAATTCTTCGTATGATATTATTATTTGATCAATAGCTTCTTTAGAAGGTTCTCTCATATATAATGGTTGAGTTCCATGCTCATCAGTATCTAATAAATCTTCTTCTTTAGATCTTTGTATATCATCAGTCAAAGATCTTTCAGATTGTTCAATTGGTAAAGGTTTATTTTCTTGTTTACCTTTTTCTTTTTTCTTTAAGTCATCCGCAGATGGCGTGTCATCATCGTTGCTTTCTGAGCTATCATTATTGTCCTCTTTGCAATCGTCAGACTCGTCGCCATCCGCAGAATCCTGTTCTGTTTTTACTTTTTCTTCTTCCTCTTCTAAAACTGGACCATCATCATGTCCTTGTGGAGGTCCGTCCATCTCTTCGTCACCTTCTGGAATTTCAATATCTCCATCTTCCATAGGTTGAGGTGGTTGAGATAAAAGCTCTGGAGTATTTTCTTGAGTATATTCTAATATATCTTTACATAGTTCTATAACTTCTGAGAACTTAACTGTTGTCATAGCTCTTTTATAAAAAACTATCTCTTCATCATTAAAAGGCACATCAACTAAATTACCAACTTTAGCTTTAATATTAATCTTATCAATAAGCTTAACTTCTTCGAAATCCATATCTGATATATTGTCACCGAAGAAACCTTGTTCAACTAATTTAAAATATCCTCTTTTAAAAGGACCCACTAGACCTGGATAATCTCTTTGAATAAATCTTTCAATACGAGCATCTTCAATAACATTGATATAAGATCTTGGAACTCCTTTAATTTTTTCAGGAGAATCATGCCATCCTTCATAAGGCGTATATAAAGCGTGACCAACTTCATGACCACATAATAGATCATATACATCTTTACCCATATCTTTCCATAAAGGTAAACCTAGAATTCTGTCTTTAATATCGAACCAAGCAGTTTTATAATTACCATGTTGAACGGTTATGTTCTCCTTGGCTAATAATCTGGCGATTGTTGGGTTGTGATTCTGCATTAAAACTCCTTACTTTTTTAATTTAATACTACCATTATACCACAGGTAGCCGAGGAAGTAAACCTTTTTTTTCACTTTTTTTCAATTATTTTTGCGTGGGGCTTGCAGGATACTACTTTTAAACGTCCAGGATAGCGCCAGGGAGCGTAAAAATATTTTTTAATAGTATCTAAGCTTTAATTTTTGAAAAGTTCCTATCCTTTACGAATTCTATTCGGGATCTAAACTTATTTTCAAGTACATCGCCTTTATGTGAAATAATAAACACATTGGATCCAGCATCTAAGGTTGATAATATTTTAGTTAAAGATTCTACTCCATCTATATCTAAACTCGAATCAAATGTTTCATCGAGAACTAAAAGATTCGTAGCTGCTGAATTTTTCATCTTGGCTATTTGCCTCCAAGTAAATAATAATGATAGATCTATTCTTTGTTTTTCTCCTTCAGAGAATGAAGCATAATTAAATGTATCTCTATGCCTAGATCTTATAGTTTCATTAAAGTTCTCATCTAAATGAAATGCTACAAAGAAATCTAATACTTGTAAATACTCATTAATTAATCTGTTCATAACAGGTAAATATTGTTTTACAACTTTAGTTTTAATTCCTGTATCTTTTAACATTTCACCTATGATTTCATTATAAGTTCTTTCTTCTGATAACTTTAATTTATTTTCTAATATATCTTCTTTATCGATACGCATTGTATTCAAATCAGATTTAGCTGTTTTAACATCTCCGGTTTGACTAGATAAAGTATCAATCTCTTTTTGAATGTTTGAAATCTCTTTTTGTAGGATAGATACTGAATCATTATTTGCATTAATCTTACTCTGCTTTTCTCTAAGCTTACTAAGATTGTCATTAATCTCTGTTGTTGTAGTGGATAATACTGATAGCTTCCTTTGCAAATCAGTTTTTTCATCTTGGACTTCCTTAGCTGTTGTTTTAATATATGCAATCTTACTTGTCTTCTTTTCTTCTGTAATTTCTTGATCACATGTAGGACATTGATCATTCTCTTCATAGAACTTAGATTCATTAACAAGATCTTTTATCTTATTATTCAATTGTAGATTATGTGATTTAATATTAGCAATATTATCCATTTGTTTTGAATAATTATCTTCTTCACTCCTCATGCTGGCGGATAGATTTTTTCCTAGTTTTGTAGACTCTTCAAACAAGGCTTTAATTCCACTTTTATGTATTTTAATAGAAGCTTTCTTTTGTTTAATCTGATCTTTATTAATACCTTGAAGATCTTTTATATATTTCGTCTGGGCTGTTATTTTAGTTTTAATTAATTCTAGCCTATGATCTATATCTACTATTTGAGATCTTATATTAGCATTACGTTCTTTAAGTAATTGATTCATCTTAGAGAATATTCCTATATCTAATAGATCCTCTATAACTTCTCTTCTAGACCATGCGGGTAATTGCATAAAAGGAATAAAAGAACTAGATCCTAATACTACAATTTGATGGAATGATTTGTGATTAAGCTTAAGTATATTCTGTTCTAGAAACTTTTGAAAATCTCTAGCATTAGAAGCTTGATTAATCTGTTTGTTGTTTTGATATATCTCAAACTTATTAGGACGTATTTCTCTACGAACTTTAAATTCTTCTCCTCTTACTTCAAACTCAACTTCTACACATGTACGTTTCTTATTAACAGAATTAACTAACTGTTCTTTATTAATATCTCTATGGGGTTTACCAAATAGACCAAACGATAAGGCATCTAATAATGTAGATTTTCCTGATCCATTTTGTCCTACGATTAATGTGGTGGGTGCTTTGTCTAATTTAATTTCAATAAATTCATTTCCAGTAGATAAGAAATTCTTCCATCTACATGCTTTAAATGTAATCATAATACCTCTAAATTCTGCGCTTGTGTATATAACTCACGCAACTTCACTTTAATATGTTCTTTATCTAGATCTGTATCAACTGCTTCAACATAGGAATCAAGCAATTCTGTAGTATCTTCTAAAGAAACTTTTTCATCTTTAACACTTTCGCCTAGAAACTCTTCAAAGTTCTCTGCAATTTTTAGTTCATAAGTTTCAGTATTCTGTAGTTTATCTATAAACTTATCGAACATATATAAATCATTCTTATTAAGAACAATTACTTTAACAAACTTTTTCTCAAACTGTTTAGTATCTATATCAGAATAATCTGTCTTAGTATCATCATATACAAATTTCTTAAACATAGTTATAGGGTTACGCACGGGCGTGAGCTCGCGGGTGTTCGTATCTAATACATGAAAATATTTAGGGTCATCTACATCTGCCCAAGTAAATTCCATTTGAGATCCTAAATAATGAATATTACCTTTAGAAGATTTAGTATGGAAATGTCCTGATAGAACTGTTTCAAATCTAGAAAATATATCTGCATTCATTCCATGAGGATTAGGCACACCAGCCATAAGATCAAATCCTTTTAATTCTAAATGAGCTCCTAATATATCTGCTTTACACTTCAATGCAAATTTAGTATACTCTTCATAATTTCCATTGTTAATCCAGGGAATAACCGCAACTCCAAGTCCAGCATAATCGAGTACAGTTGGTTCCATAATGATATTAACGTTTGATGTAAAATATCCGAGAAGTTCTTTGAGAGAACAGAGCTGGTTAGTGTTCTTGAAATATACATCATGGTTTCCGGGAATGATATCCATAGTAATACCAGCGTCACGCATCGGTTCAAGGAAGTGCTTGCGGTTAGCATTGAGCGCTTTGAAATTGACAAACTTCCTATGTTCGTAATAATCTCCGAGATGTAATATTTGAGTAATTCCATGTTCTTTTAAATACGGAAAGAAAATCTCTTCGTAAAATCTTGCTTGATAATCTAAAAATATATCACTAGAATTCCTGACACCACAATGAGTGTCATTCAATATAGCTAACTTCATAGTACTTTTCCGGTTGGTTGTTGAGGTTGGGAATATTTCCTGCGATAATACATAATTCGAGCCATTTTTCTCTGTATAGTATTTATCCTTCTTTCTGCAGCTTTTAGTTTAAGAACATGCGGTCTTCTTTTTAAATATTTAGTATGTCTTTTCTTTGAAAGATTATTCCAAGCTTTCTTTTGTTTAGTAGATAATTTCTTCATATCAATTCATAAAAAGCTCAAGCTTCTTTTTCTCTTTCTGTTTTTCTTCTTTAGCAAAGGATTTAATTGCAGCATCAGTATCGCGAACTTTAGAGATACGTTGTCTTAATGTATCTACATAAGCCATTGTTTCTGCGGCACCACCTTCATCCATACCCATTTGAGTAAAATCTTCTATACCCATCTTCTCGATGAATCTAAATTTTATATCTTGTTGTTTTTTCTCTTTAGCTATTCTTCTTATAAAAGCGAAATAGCATATCTGAGTAAAATAAGAAAATGCATTAGGCTTTCCTGTCCTAGTTGCAGTTTCTATATTGTAATTCTTAATTGCTCGTAAACAGTTTTCCACTGCATCCATTACCATTTCTTCACGATAGGTATATCGAACAAAGTTAGGTCTATGGGACAATCCTTCAGATATTTTTATAAAGCATTGAGCTATATAATCCGTTACCTTTGGAATCGCCTTGTTTTTCGATTTTGCTTCGTTTGCTAGCTTGACGTAATCTACTACTGCTAGCGAAAACTCTTTGTTATTAATATAATGAGCTTTCTTCTTTGCATCGGCCATATTATTTCTCCATAATTATTTTTTTGTACAGTACATCTATTATACCATACTTTCAGTCAAAAGTAAACCATTAAATTAATTAAAAAAAAAGGTTTACAAATGGTTATTTTTGTGGTATAATAATAGAGTGTCTTGAGGAGAGAGAGAGTACTAATGTAAAGTCCGCTTCTTTTCAGTCATTTCTATAAAATCATCCACACCATATTCATCAATTGTATCTTCTACGAACTGATCAAATTCTTTTAATATTTCTTCATCGGTAGGCCCTTGAACTATCTTACTATCTTTTATTACAGGCTTAGATAGATTAGCCGCCAACCTAATATATTCTGTCTTAACATCTTCATCTAACTCTACATGATGCATAATAAAATTCTTTTCTATTTTGAATAACTTTTGAGAAGAAAAAGGAAACCATGGGACGAATGCATATCCACCCAACATATTAGCTTTGATAACGAACGGTCTTTCGAGTATGAAACTCTTATCTTCCTTTTGGCTTACTAAAGCGATTATTTCTTCGCCGTTTAATAATTTAAATTGCCTTATATTGATCTTGTTCATATTATATATTTATCTCAAAAATCTCATATTTAAACTTTTCTTTTGAATATATTTTAATTCTTTCTGCCGCATGATTTAAAGTATAATTCTTATTACCTTTCCAATGTAGATCATCAGCTATATCAAATACTTTTGTATCTCTATCTGATTTCCTAAGCCCTCTTCCAATCGATTGTAATACACGAATCTGACTCTTAGAGGGCGAAGCAAATATTAAATTGTGTAGGTTTCTTATATTTATTCCAGTAGAAAATGTTCCGATAGAAGCTACTATAATTGCATTAGATTCTTTTTCAGTAATAGCTCTAATTTCTTCGCGCGTGTCCACGTCCGTTTCACCACTTACATAGAATAACTTTCTATCTTTATATACTTTATGTTTATCTAATTTATTTCTTAACATATCATGTAGAGGTTTACCGTGTTTTTCTACATATTGAAATAATACTAATGTATTTCCTTTTTGATCTAGGGCTAGATTAGATATAAAGTTATTACGTGGTTCATAACCTACAATAAAATCTAATTCTTCTTGATATTTAATCTTTGAAACTACCTGACAATATTCATCTTTATATTTTAATAATAATACATTAATATCCATCTGTGCTAATGTTCCTTCATCCATTAGATCTTTTGATGTTGTGACTTTATGTACTGGACCAAATAATCCTTCCAATACTAATTGATGTGTTTGAGTACCATCTAATGTACCTGTAGTTCCTATTCTATATTTTGCATTAACACATTTTTCCATTATCGATGTTAATGACTTTGCTTTAAAGTTATGAGCTTCATCTCCTATTACCATTCCAAAATCTTTAAACCATGGAGCCGAAAGCCTATGAATAGATTGCCATGTACTTATAATAACTCTAGGTTCTACATTCATTTTTTCCTTACCGGCATATACTCTATGAACATTCTGTTCTACATCAAAGTTAAAATCTTTACTAGAATAATCATGGAAATCATGATACAATTGTTCTACTAATGATGTAGTAGGTACTATAATTAATACATTTTTTTCTTCGGTTTCTAAGAAATGTCTTATTGCAAGATAGATAATTAAACTCTTTCCAGAAGCGGTAGGCGACAACAGGAGCGATTTGTTAACGTCTAGGGAGTGTTTTAAGGCACTTATTTGATATGACCTTGGTGTTATATCAGCCCCATTTGCAGTCAGGGGCAATCCTTTTATCATTAAATCTATGTCATAGTCATGATTTCTAGTGATAATTTCACCTTCATTTATAACATTATATTCTCTTTGTTCTGCGAATTCTAGTAGATAATTGTATAAGCCACAATACAATCTTTTAGTTCTCATGTCAAATAAACGTATCTTTCCATCCCATACTCTATTTCTATAGGCTGGCATAAACTTATATCCAGGTACATAAAAACAAAAATGTTCGGTTAGTTCTCTTTCACAAGAGGCTTCACATTCTATTTCGAGAAAGGTTTCATTAACCTTTTTAACAATAATAGTTTCCATTATAAGAGTTCTTTTAATCTTCGTACAGTACTATCTATATCCGTGCATAGGTAATCAAAAATATACCAATATATGAATTGCTTAGCTCTAGTCTTTTCATGCCAACTTAAGTCATAAGCTACATTATTTAATTGAGGTAATGTTTGTAATTTTTTAGTCACCCAATGATATTCAGGCCATCCATATGTTATAACTGGAACTTCATGCATTAAACAATCGATTCCACATGTACTATTTTCTATTATAGCTACTTTAGTTTTAGGTAAGAAATCATGTATAGATTCAAAATCAACTCTAACATCTATTCCATCTTGAATCCATTTATCTATATTATCTTTTCTCTTACCTCTCTTTTTCATGCTAGGATGTATCTTAACTATTATATTTTTTTCGCCTATTTCATACCAAAAGTATTCAACAATAGAAACTAATTTTTTCCAATGATCTCCAAAACTAAATCCATCTACTACTTCATCTTCAGGTATTTGACCTATTATTAATATATGATCATTAGCTATATCTTTCGCAGGCCTCCATTTAAGTAATAAAGAATCATCCCATTTATTAGATTTATTATTAATTAAAGATCTAATCTTACTCCATTGCATATCATTATTAGGATTTAAATGTGAATACATTGTTTCATATACATAAGGATCTTCATAAGATATTAAAGAAGTATCTGCATATCCATTTTTATCTAGAGCAAAATGTTTAGATGTAGGACCTGTAGGTTTAACTACTATTGCGTTACGCTCACGCACGTACGCGTGATTATATATGTTTATATCTGCGTGTTCATGAAAAGATTCGGATGAAACTTCTCTATGGCCAAGTTTATTCATGGCAGCTCGTACTATATCATAGTACCTACCAAAATTATCAAACTTGTAATTGTGTATTCTATATTCCACTAGTAAACTTTCGCCATTCGATCATATTCTTAATATTCTGATGTCTCCACTTAACATTATCCATTATCTCTTTAAGTGTATCAACTAATTCTTGTTGCATGGCTATTTTAATTTGATGTTCTTGTATTTTAGGATCGGCATCGTACCATTTATCTAGATCTCCTTTTAATACAGTAAGACCATTTAAAGGATCGTATTCCCATCCTTTTTCATCTAACTCTTCTTTAGATAGTTTACCACCATAATGTAAAAACTTATCTCTGAGAAGAGGTTTAAATTCTAATTCTAATTTTTTTAATCTTAGTTTAGCTATAGAATATAACTCTAAGTATTTTGAGTGTAATTTGGCGGAATCTCTTGAAGCTTCGTCTAACTGCATTTCATCAATTACGGAATCTTTCTTCCACATTTCTAATATAGTTTCAATATTCATAGTATATATTATACCACACTTTGTGGCAAAAGTAAACCTCTTTATTTACTAAATTCAAATAAGGTATAACTGAATGTAGCCGAAGCTTGTGCGTATTCTATATCTGTAGATTTACTATTAAATTCAATTCCACCCAACTCTGTAAGAAATACTTGTTCAAATTTTATTTCTTTAGATACATTATTATGAGATGATAATACCATCAATCTAGCATCGTATTTTTCATCTTCGGCATTCTTTCCATTAACAACCCTAAGCATCCAATCATACATTTCGATATAGTTTTCCATATTTTCGGTTATATTAAATGTAATACTTAAACTACCAAAGGTCATTCTATCACCAGTTGCGGTTAAATTAACTCCTTTATAACCTATATCAACAGCACCCATTGATATACCAGGCATAGAAACAGAAGTACAAAAGTATTCTGTATTTGCAAATGTAGATCCATCGATTACGAATGTAAATCCGACTGGACTAAGAAAGTTTTTATTTTGTGTTAAAGCCATACTTATATTTATATGGTTTATAAAGTCAGTATATAAAAAAAGAGGGCCGAAGCCCTCTTTTAATGAATTGTTCGAATTCTGGTTTACACCATAATGTCGTCAACTCTGAAGATTCTAAAGTATGGGTTAGCACGGTTAGTACCTGTTCCGTCAACTGCGACGAATGGGTTAGTCACCATTCCATATCTTGTTTTGAATCCGATCCTTGGTTGGAAGTCACTTTCACCAACGGCTTTAACCATAGTTAAAGGAACGTATGGGCAGTAGAACATACCAGCGTCATAAGGGTTAGAACCTCTATAACCTACACAAGCGAAGTCGCCTGTTGCATAAGGATCAATGTACACTTTTAATCTTCCGTTAAGAACACCAGCAAAAGTATTACCAGTATCATCAACGTTAAGACCAGTTGATAGTGCAGGTGAGTAATCCATAACACCAGAAGCAGCTAGAGCAGAAGCAACATCAGAAGAACAAAGAACAAAGTTTCCTTTTCCTCTTCTTGTTTCTTTAGCAATAACGTTTGCTTCACGTTCTAGTTGCATAACTAGACCTTTGAATTTCTCTGCCATCCATCTACCATCAGAGTCAGTTCCGACATCAAAGATACCAGATACTGCAGTTGAAGATTGTAAAGCACCAATTTTAGCTTTAGTTAGAATTGTTCTAACAACTTCTCTGTTGATCTCAGCAAGGATTTCAGCAGAAAGAATGTTAGCTAATTCGCCTTCAGCGTCAAGACCGTGAATTGCTTTAAGGTCTTGTGCGAGTTCCATTGTGTACTCGGCTTTTAGAGCTCTTGATTTAGCTGTAACGGTTGATTTCTCGATTGAGAACGCCATTTCAGCAAACGCAGCTCCAACACCACCAGAGGTTCCTCTTGCTTCAGCAGTAGCTGTAGGAAGACCTTCACCGTATGTTGACACAGTGTCAGCAGTATCGGCAATTGAACCATCAGTGTCGGCATCAGTTACGCCAACCAATCCAGTAGGATCAGCTTGGTGCGTACCAGCACCTGAGAAGTCAGTATCTGCTTCGTCGAATAACGCTTCAGTACCGCCTTGAGTTGAATACCTAGATTTCATTGCGAAGATAAGACCAGTTGGTCCACTCATTGGCTGAACGCCAGCGATATCATAAGCAATAAGGTTAGGCATAGCACGTCTAACCAAAGAAATTAAGACAGGATCAAAATTATCGATTCCTGAACCAGTTACGTTAGCAGCTGCTTCATCAATCTGTCCGAATGATCTTTGTTGTCTTTCTTCCTTTAGGGCAACTTCTTGGTTTTCAAGAAGACGTGCAGTTACGCTTTTACGATAGTTATCTTCAATCTTTGGTGCACTTTCGTGTTCCAAGACTGGAGACCACTTTTCGATTAAGTTTTGGTCTGCATTAAACATTGTATTTTCCCCTTTTTGGAATATTGTTTAAGTTAAAATATATAATTCTTAAGAATTATGTTTAGTTATGGCATTAGTGTATGCGCTCATAGCGTCTGAAACATCAACCGGAGTTGATTCATTCCCTACTAAAGCATCTGATTCATCAGTTGATTCACTAACTTCTTGTTTAAAGTATGACTCTTTAACAGTTTTCACTTTCATTTCGAAAGTTTCTTTGTCTTCAAAATCAATATCTTCAACGAGTGAAGCAAGTTTCTCAGCTTCTGTATCAGCTAAGCCTGAAGATTGTTCAGCTACAATTGAAGCTCTTTCGTAAGATTGTGCTTTCTCATGTAATTGAATATTATCTTCGGTGGATTTATTGAGTTGTTCTTCAAGTTCAGAAACTTGATCAGCTAAATCGTCGATCAAATCTGCTTTACCTTCAGGAACTTCAATATAATGTTCCTTGAATACTGTCTGTAGTGAATTCATGAACTCTTCAGCGATCTCAGTCCTAAGACCTTGTTCAACTGCGACTTCATTTTCTTTCATCCAGTTCTCAACTACGTAGTTCAAGTAAGAATCTACTTTTTCTACAAGTCCAGATTGAATGTCAGCTACTTCAGATTCCAAGTTTTGCGCATATTCAGACTCAAGCTCATCAATCTTACTACCTACTTTTAATTTGTAAGCAGCTTCAAAGATAGCTCCAGCCTTTTCACGAAATCCATCAGATAATGTTGCTTCTTCAGCAACTATAAGATCTAAGTCTTCGTTCCAGTCAGCATTTTCAACTTTTGAAGATGCATCAGAAGGCTTGGCTTTTGGATCCTTTGCCTTAGGTGCAGCTTTAATAGCTTTATGTACTGAACCGTCATCAGTAGACTCGTCTTGAGTAATCATCTTGGCGAACAATTGTTGCGCTTCGTGCTTTTTAGCCTTTTTAAGCATTTCGACTGCGGCGTTAATAACTCCAGCCTTAGTTTTTGGCATAGAAGGTGCTGGCGCTGCTTCTTCGACTTCTTCGTCGTCATCATCGTCATCGTCAGACTCGTCTGACTCATCTTCTTCCTTAACTTTAGCTTCGCTTACTTCAACTTCCTCTTCAGAAACTTCTTCAGAAACTTCTTCAGATTCAGCTGCTTCAACTACAGGCTCTTCAACAGATACTTCTACCTGTCCTTCTTCCTGAGCTTCAACTGCCTCATCGGATACGCCTTCGACTATATTTTTAATTTCATCTGTCATAGACATAATTGTCTCCTAAATAGAGTTTAAAGTTTAGAGAGGAAATTTTTAAACGCCTTAATTTCCAAATCACGCAATTGTGAGCTTGGAGCACGTTTTATTTCAGTCTCAATTTTCTCAATTTCTTGAGGTTGTAAAATACCATTATTCCAGATCCAGTCTACACCTTCCATAATTCCGTTAACGAATGCGGACGGAGCAGAGGGGTCTTGTACTATATCTACAGAGGCTAACATAAAGTCATCTCGTACATACATGGCACCTTTACGGTTCTCAAGAGTTCCCATACCACGACTTGATACACCAAGCTTAACACCACCTTCGAGAAGACCTTCAACGATCTGTCCCATAGGCGTCTTAAGAATTGATGCTTTTCCTATAACATTATTCCCTTGGAATTCCAAGTTTGTAATCTTATGTGAAACCTTGTCAAGGTTAACCGTAGGTCCTTCCGGATGATTTAATTCTCCTACAGCTCTACCTTGTGAAACCTGCTCTTTGACATATTTTGCCACTGCAGATTCCAAAATCTTTTTCTCGTATATTCTACCGTTACGATTCTTCGCTTCGGCTTGCATGAATACACCTTCAATGTGCATTGATTTCTTGCCATTGGTTTTTTCTATAATAACCTCTAAAGGGCTATTATCAATATATTCTGATATTAATTTCATTATTCTTTTCCTATAAGTTCTAAAAACTCATTTACCGCTTCTTCCGCATCGTACTGGTTAGGAAAATTTTCATCTAACCGTTGACCTTCTACGGAAACAGCGTACCCATCTTCCATTTTGGAAATGATAACCTGTTTATCTTCAGCCTTATATGTTTTTACAACTTTAGGCTTCGTACTTAAATTTTCGCGGAGTTCTTTGAATAACATTACTCTTCTTCTTGTTCAGCTTTCTTGCCCATTGAAGAAGCTATATCAATTTTCTTTGCATCTAAAGAATCTTTTAACTTTTCTCTCATTACAGTATTAAAAGAATCATTAGCTTTTACGTTATCACCATTCTTAATATTATTGATCAATTCATTAGTATCCATTTTTTTCCTCTTATATATTTATAAAAAATTAAATGTCAAGGTCAAGATCTTCCCCATCCCTTTCATTTTCTTGTTTAATTTGTGCTTCTATTTCTTCAATATCATCATCAGATTGTCTTAATATGTTCTTACGTATCCATTCCTGTGATACATATTTACCAGCATATTCTTCAACTGAAGTTAACATTTCAAATCTTTCAGCAATCATTTCACTTTCTTTCAGTTCCGCAAAATAATTATCTTCGATAAAGTCAAATACTATATTCTCTTTCCACAAATCCCAATCTTGCTTAGTTATAACTTTCTTAAGTAATAGCTGAGTTTTAAGGGCTTGCATGAATAGATCAGAAAATCTTTTTCTTAATCTATCAATAAATTTCTTAAATTTAACTTCATCTCTTGTTATCTCTGTAGATCTTCCTAAAGAGAACTGAGCTTCCTGCTCTAAACGATTAATAGGTACATTTAATGCTCTATATAATTTCTTTTGGAAATATATAATATCATCAATCTGTCCTAGATTATCCCCACCTGGCAATGTAGATATTTCAGTACCTCTTCCACCTTCTCTTCTAGGTAGGAAGAAATCTTCCATCATTGACATGTGTTTCTTATCGTCTTTTATTTCTCCAGTACTAGCATCGTATACTAGTTTATTTCTATATTGATTCATAATATTCTTTAAATATTCTTCAGCTTTACCTTTAGGTAAATTACCAACATCAATATAGAATATTCTACGTTCTGGAGCACGTGAAATTCTGTATATAACTAGTGAATCTTCCATCATTCTTAATTGATTCACTGGTTTAATTGCTTTATGTAGGTATGAGAAGATTCTAGTTTTACCTGGATCTAACATACCAGAAGTGCAATATATAACTGCATCAGGATGTATTTTTACACCTTGATTATGTCTTTCTAATTGATTATCTTGGAAAATAAAGTATTCTTCTTGCTTAGTAATAATCTTAGCACCAGTTTTAGGATCTTCCTTTTCCTCAATCTCTTTGACCTTACGTAATTTAGTAGGATCAATATATCTTAATTCTTTGATACCGCCAGATGGATTTCCTTCATCAATAATAACATGATATGGTAATCTTCCATCTACGTACCATTTTCTAAAAGTGTCATGCGAATACTGATTGAAGTTAATTAACTTCAGTATTTGCTCGAACTCATATTTAATTGTATCTTTAATCTTATCAGATACATCTAATTTATCTAATACTATTTCACATGGAGATTGATCATGGTCTCCAATAATAGCCTCATTAACAATATCATCAATTGCAGCATCACATTCAGGCTGCGCTGATATATCTCTATATTTTAATATTAAATCGACCTCACTCTTAGCTTTATCGCCATCAAGGTCTACATATACACCAAAATGGCCACCAGAAGTAATTACTCCTGCGCCATCGGCTTCTGTATTAGGTACGAATGATGCTCTCTCTGGAGCTTTCTTACCTTTACGATTTATTTCAAATCCAAAAAATTCTGCCATACTTTATTATCCTATATTATCGGAGGACTCCCGAAGAAGTCCTCTTCTAATATTATTTATACCACTTATGAAGTAGTGTCTGATTCCCAATATTGAATTTCCATGGTAACGGTAAACTCTTCGATTGTATCTGGAGTACCATAGTCTAGAGCTATTTCACTCACAGTACTAGGCCAACAACCTCTGAAGTCATACTTCTTAGTTGTATTACCAGCTTTATCAAGTTGTTCAATAACCATATCTGCAGAATACGCGTTGAAGTCAACTTCACCTGTATTCTCTTGATGTTGGTTCATTCCGTTCATCCATTGCTCAAAAGCATTCCTTACATTAAACTCTGCATCATTAATGATGGTTAAGCTTACTGCAGCAAATGTTCTGTCACCAGCCAAAACCAATTCTCTTCCTCTAAAAGGAACTTTCATAGGAGTTATTGTTGAAGCAGGTATTGAGGCCGTCTTACATAAGAAAGAGGTTAACTCAGTACTTCCTTCGACAAATCCCGGAAAGTTAACTGTAGCTTTAAAAAGATTGGGACGAGCACCACCACCAGATAGTTTTGATTTAAAATCATCTATTCCTAAAATTGCCATTGCTTATTCCTCTCTTAACTATCACCAGCTATTTCACTAAATGAAACGCCAGTTCTTGTTGCTACAAAGTTTAGAGTAATGTAGTTAATAGATCTGTTAGGCTTGATAAAGATATCAGCAACAAAACTATTAGAATCGATTACTTGACTTGTATTGTTTGTTGAATCGCATATAACTGAAAAATCAGTTATGCCTCTACGACCTTTAACATCTCTTAAGAATGGCTCTACTAAATTCTTGAATTGAGCTCTTGTAAACTCATCATTGAATTCAAATAGTTGTGCCTTAGCAGCAGTTGATACTGCTTTCTCTAGAGCATTAAATAGTCTACGAACATTGATACGATCAAATGCAGAAGGTTTGCTTAATAATGTTTTATCACCATAAAGAACAGTTCCCTGTCCAGGTAATGAAACAATTGGATTTACTCTTGCTTTATAAAGAGTATCTCTTTCAGCTTGTTTAGGGTTATAAGCTAACTTAGTCACACCTAACAATTGTCCACGATTAACACCAGCTGGTGAGAACCATGCATCTGCAACTCTATCGGTATTAGCACAAAGACCAGCCATATGGCCGCCTGCACCAATCCAACGATATGTATCATTGTACTTATCATATACGTATATCGCACCTGAATCACATGCGGCATAACTTGTCGAAGTTAAACCTGCAGCCCATCCACTAACGTCACCGTCAGGATCAGCTGAACCTTGTGAATCTTCAATTGGTGGAGATACAAAAGCCATACAATCTTTTCGACCAATAGCTTTAGTAATTAGATCTTGAGCAATAGTCGCAGCTCCATTAGCATCTGGATATGAAAACAATAAGTTAACATCTACAGTGTCAGCATCAGCCAATAACGCATAACCATTAGCAATTTCGCCAGTGGTAGGTAAATTATCGTCTGATCCATCTTGTAATGAATCTACAATTAAATCAGCAGCTCCTGAATCATCACCAATAGCTGATATTCCGCTTAAAGCAGAACCAGCATTTGTTAATGATGCAGAATGATCTAACCAACGTATATATTCGGAACCATTATTTATTACATCAACGTAGTAATTAGAAGTTCCATCGTCTTTCTTAGCATCGGATCCTAAAGACATGAATGAAAAAGTTTCTAGTACAGTATTAGCTACTCCACCTGAAAATAAACCATCTTCGTCTAAAACCAATACGTGAACTTCATCACCTATCGATCCTTTGCCTAAATTAGCGGCGTAAGTTGAAGTACCTGGAGCAGCATCAAATATGTCAGAGTACTTAGCACCCGTTGCATATTCAATAGTTGACCAGTTAGCTACACCTTGCGGCACTATACACACTTTTAAACTGTTTCCAAGGGATCCTGGGTACTTAGCGCACCATTCACCAACAGAAGCAGAACCTGTGTTATACCCATTATCGACATAATGAGTATCGTTTTTAACCAATAGTCCTCCAGCATTTGCAGTCGCGTTATCGTGACCAGAAGCTGTACGGACAACTTTTAAACTATTGCCATATTTTAAAAATGAAGCAGCAGTTAGAAAGTATTTATAGGTCTCGGAGTCAGGCGCACCGAATGTATCTGCTAATTCTTGTTCAGAACTAACCGTTACTACTTCGTCTACGGGACCCCAATTAAATGACCCAGCGAATCCACCAATACTGGTTGATACGGCTGGTACTACAGCAGTCGCGTCAATTTCCTTGACTTGAACTCCTGGTGATACTTGAAATGCCATCGCTTTATCCTCTCTTAAAAGGTTTCTATTAAATTAAACATAATATGATTAATCACTCGTATATATTTATAATTAAAACAATCCTGTGGTTTTAGTATCTTCTTCAAACCACACATTGCCTTCCCCATCTCCTACACCTTTATTCTCATTTTGTCCATCATCTATTATACCGAATGGAATCATATCGTCTTGTATTGCTTGAAGTTGTTCTTTATACAACATATTCTTCATGTCTATATTTGATAGTGAAGTAAATATATCTGTTGTAGTAAACCAAGCAAACAATACTAGATTCATCATTAAATCATCATGGTTTGGAGCTATAGCCATAAAAGTTTTACCACGAGATACAAATGTACTCATTTCTATTATGGTTTGAGCATCATATATCATTAGTTTCTTTTGTTCTATAAGATCTTTTATAGTAGAACAACCAATTCTTTTCACTCTTCTAGTCATTGTAGCTCCAATCGCGTTCTTCTTAACGGCTGATTCTACAAACATATTTTCATATTCTAAATCATAATATAATCCATTACATACAACAACCCCTTGGTCATTAGATTCTACAATAACGTAGGCCTCATTATATGTTTTAGCATATCGATATATAATATCTGGCATTAGCATAGGAGATATATTATTATCTCTAAATACTACAGCTTGTTCAAATGGTTCTGTAGATACATCTATAATAGTAAATGTAGAATAATCCTGACCTCTACCTTTAGCAGTATCAACAGTCATAATATAATCATGTCCTTCTATAGGCTCTTTATAAACTAATAGATTTTCCTGAAAGTGTATAGGATCTATTGCTTTTTGAGCTAGTAAATGATCTGCTGCTATTAATGTATTACCTCTTCCATGAAAAGTATTACCAAATTCTTGTTCAAATTGTAATGCTGATGTATTCGCTATAGTTTGTTCTTTCCATTTCTCATCTCTTCCTGGAACGTCCCACCAATCTACTCTAAATGATTTAAACTCATTTGTATTAGTCATAGCTCCTTCCCATAATTTATGATATACATTACCTATACCATTAGCTGTTGAAGTCACTATTATTTGTGTATCTGTACCAGCAGAAACTACAGGATAAGTTGAAGTATAAAACTCTGCATCATTCTCTACAAATGCAAACTCATCTAAGAATAATAAATTAATTGATAAGCCACGAATAGAAGAACCAGATGTAGCTGATGCTATTATTCTAGAATTATTACTAAACTCTATAGATCCTTTATTAAGAACCTTAGTTCCTGGTTGTAAAAAGAAAGGTAAATTTTCTAAGGCTAATGTTATACGAGCTAACATTTCTCTAGCCACAGCACCTTTATTAGCTAATATAGCAATTGTTTTTTCTGGATGAAAACAAGCATACCATAACAGATATACTACAGAAGATATAGATTTACCACTTTGTCTACATGCTAATACAATAGAAAATCTATTATCATTAAAATGTCTAAACATTTTTTCTTGATAAGGATATAAATCAAATGGAACTAGACCTTCATCTAATGAAATAATTTTTATATAGTTCTTGGCAAAGTATACAGGATCCTGCATACATTTTTGATATTCTAAAACTTCTTCTTTAGTAAAGTCACCAACAACACCATCTCTTTTTATACTAGCGTTGCCTAAATATCCAAACTCGTTATTCTTAATCCTCTGCATCTATAACATGGTCTTTATCTAATAACATTCTTTGTAGATCTGTTGTACTACCTACAAACACATTATTATTTGTCACCTTCCTATTAATCTCTTCATCTTCTTTATTCAATTCCTTCTTTTTCTTTTGAAGGCTCATTAATTTATCTGTCACATCACTTATATTCTTTATATGATTAGATAAGACCTCAAACGCACGCGGGTGCTCACTCTCGTGTGCGAGCTCGCCTAATACATCTAGAGATCTAGTGCCTTGAGTTATAAGGTCTTTATATGTTGCTCTTGAGAATTCATAATCATCTTTAATATCCTTCTTTTCTATTTTTCTCGCAAGATCTTGAGAAGAAGGTTTAGATGGCAAATTCTTATTTAGTCTCTCCATCATTGCCTCTTTTTTATCACTCATAATATTATATTTATACCGCCTGACTTACATTAGCTGTTGCGCTTGATGTTCCACCAGTAATTGTTTCGTTTTGATGATAATATCCACTTGGATCACTAACTACCATTGTTGATTGAGTTGGTGAAGAAACAGATTTAACTGTTGCTGTTGTTCCAGATGTACCTGCCGTTACGGTTTCTCCAACTGAGAAAGTTCCATTATTACTTGAAAGTGTTAAAGTCATTTCTGAAGGTACATTTAAATAATCCATTGTAGTTTCTATAGAATATTCTCCTGAACCAGGGGTTCCAGTAACTAATGTATCATCTTGTGTTGCTGTTTGTGGATTAACTTTTATATCTTGTCCTTCTAAGAACATATTATTTGATTTATTAAGCCAATCAATATCAATGTTTTTAATAACTTTAGAAGTTTGTGTACCACCATAGAATGTCATTTTCATAATAAATGATAGATTATAAGTTAATACTCTTCTTGTTGTATAATCACCATCATAACTATCTTCTATTGACACTCCGCCTAATATAACTGGAACATCTTGTTTAAAGTCAGTCCACCCATCAATAGGTCTTATTGTCACTGTATAATCAGGTTGAAAGAATGGAAGTATTTGTTCTAATATTTGTAGACCATCATCTTGATTCTTTGCCATTATGCTTAATTGCATACCTATATTATAAGGATTCTGTACATCTATAGATTGTCTTTTAGTATTATCTGTAGAAGCTTTCTTAATTTTATTTTTCTTATTTTCTTTCTTATTTGTATCTAGATCTAATGAAGTTATTTCAAAAGACATACGAGGTAAATGTAAAGCCATAGATCCATCAGTTAAAGTATTTCCATCTAATCTAGATAAAAACTTTTGCTTAGGTCCATAAGCTAAAGGAACCTTTATTTGATTAATAATAGCTCCACTTGAATTTTTTCTAACAACAGATATATTATTAAATAGCGTTCCGAAGATCGCTACAGATTTTCTCATTGTTGCGTGGTAAAAGTGTCCGTCAAACATTAATAATTCTCCGAAGGATCACCGAAAGGATTACTCTCAGTGAAATCTAGGAAACCATCAGCAGATATTTCGAATGCTACATTCTCTGCGGCATCATCGGACGGCATTACATTTTCTGAATTATCTCCGATATCATATATCTTAGTAATTTTACCTCCTACAGAAGAGGTATTTCCTGTTAAAGTTGCTGTTGTTGAAACTAAGAAGTCTGTAGCAGCTGTGGATCCTGAAACTGAAATATGTGAAACAGTTATTGAACCATATTCATTAGAAGATTTAGTTACTGTTTGTACTTCACCAGTAACAGTGACACCACTAGAAACTACTTGACTTACTAATTCTCCTACTTCATAATGAGCTCCATTTACATCAGTAGAATAATCGATCGAAACTTGATATGCATTCTTAGCTTCGGTTTGATCAATCATATCTATTCCAGTTTCAAAGTCCTCTTCATTATATTCGAATAAGCTACATTGTAGTTTATAAACTGGTAAATTAGATAGTTGATAGAAAGGTTGTTCGTGTTCGACAAACATAATTTCAAAGAATTTATTTGTCATTGGAAGGAATAATATATCTCCTTCATTAGGTACAGGATAATCTACTTCATTATTCCAAACACCTATAAGTTTATTCCATTGTCTTTTAGAGATTACGAATGTAGCTTCGTCTCTAATTTCTAATCCAAACTTAGAATATAAATCACCAGTACCTTCAAATCCTTCAGTATTTTCTATATAAGCTTCGATGATATATGCATCATCAAATTTAGATGCATCATCTTCGCCTAATATATTGTCTCTACTTACTATAGTTCTAGGTAAATAATAAACATCTTGCCCGAAGATCTTTAAAGATTCTATTACTAAATCTTCATATAGGTTTTGCTCTGATTTAACGGCTTGTGAGAAATATACATTTCTAGCCATAATTTACCCCGTCATAAAGTCGATCGGTTCTTCCCAATTCAGCCTAGCTTCTTCTGTTAGTTTTTCTAATTCTGCATTCGCATCATCAAAGATTTGTCTACCATTAAAGACTACACCGCCTGGCATTTGCATTCCTTCAAACTTAATTAAATTAGAACCCCATTGACGTTTTATTAATTGTGTTAAATATCTCTTTAAGAAATAATCGTTATATACATCTGTATATGTAGCCGGATCTACTATTCTATATACTTCTAAAACTAAGTAAGATGAATCAATAGATATTGTTATTGAAGCTCCTGCAGCTCCACCAGCACCATAATATTCCATAGAAACAGGTGTAGTATCAGTTGTAGTAAATTTAACTGTTGCTCCTGCGTTCCCTGGCGTCCCTGAGCGTACAATTCCTGTAGTATATGCAGAACCACCAGGCTCTCTAAATGTTAGAACATGTCCAGAATTAGTTGCATGACTAACATCAAATGTATATGTAGTACCAGCACTTAATAACATTTCTTCTTGCATAGTTCCATCGATAACATATTTATTACTTGAAACCGTAACAACTTTTGTAGAATCGGCAACTGCAACTGTATCTTCTGACCAGTCCATATCAATTCTTAATGTATTTCTATGCCTATTAAAATCTATATGTTTATCACTATTATCAATAACCATATCTAATAAAGATAACCATTGTTGAGTCATTTCATATTCCATTAATGATCCCATATATCCT
>MDTG01152818.1_pt1 | contig 25659 bp, 14 predicted proteins | sample 811421 | NCBI WGS metagenome assembly MDTG01 (sample SAMN05326645, study PRJNA326480) | marine metagenome | isolation source: seawater | place: Pacific Ocean: South East | collected 2011
ACTGTCTGTGGCGCTGCTGTTATTACCGGCTGAATCGCTGATACTCGCTGTCACACTGTAGTTACCATCGGCCAATGCTTGCGTCGCATCGACACTCCAATTACCTGAGGCATCGGTGGTCACTGTCACTGTGTGGCTGGTGCCATTGGCATCAGTAAAGGTCACATCAAGATTCGTATTGGCTAAGTCTGATGAACCTGTCACTGTGGGTGTGTTGTCATTGGTCAGCGCTGGCACATCAATGGTGATGGTTGGCGCGGTCACATCAATTGTGCCGGTTTCGGTGTCACTGCCCGTATTACCGGCGGCATCCACAATGGTTGCAACAACGGTGTAATCACCTTCGGCGAGTGCCGTTGTTGCTTCAGCTGACCAACTACCATCGGCTTGTACAGTTGTTGTTACTGTTTGAACATTACCCGCACTGTCGGTGATGGTTAATGTAACAAGCGTCCCCGCAGGCACGCCTGTACTTTGACCACTAATAACAGGGGTTACATCGTTACTGTCGGCAATCGCATCAATACTGACAACAGGCGCGGTGATATCTACTTCGCCTGAGGCCGTGTCGTTTCCTGTGTTACCAGCAGCATCTGACACCTCAGCGTCAATGGTATAACTGCCTTGCGCTAATGCTTGAGATACAGCAACTGACCAACTACCGTCGGCTCCCGTTGTTGCCACCAGCGTTTGCACATTGCCCGCACTGTCTGTAATTGTCAGCCTAACTTCGGTGCCGGTTGGCACACCTGAGGTTTGTCCGCTAATGACGGGGGTTGTGTCGTTTGTCACAGCTTGTGGGTCGATGACCACAGTCGGTGCTGTGGTATCAATAAGACCTGTTTCGGTGTCTGTACCTTGATTTCCGGCTGCGTCTTGCACTGTTGCAACAACGGTGTATTCACCTTCAGCTACCGCATCTAACGCCTCTACAGACCAACTACCATCGTTGTTAACGGTTGCAAAGAGTGATTGCTGCACGCCTTGACTGTCTGTGATCACTATACTGACAACAGTGCCCGCAGGAACTCCTTCTGCCATACCACTGATCACAGGTGTTACATCTGAACTTGGTGCAAGTGCATCCACCGTGATAGTAGGTGCGGTAGTATCCACAACACCAGTCGCGGTATCAGTGGCTGTATTACCTGCCGCGTCACTTACTGTTGCTTCAACGGTGAATGCGCCTTCGGCAATAATCACATCAGCCTCAACTGACCATGAGCCATCTGCTAAGGTAGTCGTAATCAGGGTTTGCGTATTACCGTTACTATCTGTCACCAAGAGAGTAATTTGTGAGCCTGCGGGTACGCCCGTTGTTTGACCTGACAACACGGGCGTTACATCATTTGTGTCAGCAATACTATCAATGCTGATTGTTGGGGCTGTTAAATCAATAATGCCTGTTTCGGTGTCTGTTGCTTGATTACCTGCACTGTCGGCAACCACCGCGGTTACTGTATATTGACCTTCGGCTAAGTCTGTACTTGCCGCCACAGACCACGAACCATCTTGTGCCACCGTCGCTGAAACAACCTGCGAATCCCCATTACTGTCTGTAATGGTCACGGTTACAATACTACCCGACACTAAACCCGATGTTTGGCCTGAAATTAATGGCGTAACATCACTGGTATCTGCAAGTGCATCAATAGTGACTGTCGGAGGGGTTATATCAATTAAACCCTGTGCACTGGCATCGCTGGTTAAGCCATCCACAGTGACCGACGCCGACACCGTGAAACTCCCCTCACTAAGCGCTTGTGTTGGTTCTACACTCCATACGCCATTTTGCACTGTCGCAGTAACAGACTGGCTATTATTATCACTGTCTTCAATGATGACTGTTATTAGCGTGCCATCAGGGGCATCAGACGTACCGCTAATTGTCGGTGTTGTATCATTGGTATCATTAATAGCATCAATCGCAATACTCGGTGCAGAGCTATTAAGAATAAAGGCGCTGTTAGCTTGCGCTGAATTACCCGCCGCATCGGTCACAGTAGCAGTAACACTAATATTGCCATCTTCTAACTGAGCAGGTACATCGCCTGACCAGCTGCCATCGGCATTCACAATTGCTGTAAATTCATAACTTGCGACACCATCAGTGACCACCACTGTTACGATGCTGCCCGCAGGTTCATTTGTTTGACCACTGATCGTTGGCGTGGTGTCATTCACTGTGCCCAGATTATCAATCGAAATGGTCGGCGCAGTGATATCAATCACCCCAGTATCCGTTACTTGAGTTTGATTACCTGACTCATCCGCGACACTGGCTGTGACTGTAAATGCGCCCTCAGCCAAAGGCGTATCAGGGCTGATAGACCACGTACCATCAGCAGCTACAACAGCCGAAAGAGTTTGCGTCGCTCCATTGCTATCTGTAACAACAACCGACACAACCGTGCCAGCAACTGCATCTGTAGTACCCGAAATAAGTGGGGTTGTATCATTTGTAAGCGGATCGAAATCAAGCGTTAATAGCGGACCCACACCATCAAAGTTACCAATTTCGGTATCTGTGCCTGTATTACCCGCATTATCAGTGATACTGGCCGTCACTGTAAATTGCCCTTGCGCGACTGCACTGGTTACAGGCACAGACCAATTTCCATTGGCATCTACTGTGGTGGTATACACTTGGCTATTATTTTGCGAATCAACCACTGTCACAGTCACTGTACTGCCATTCACGGCACCTTGTGATGTACCCGAAATCACTGGTGTGCTGTCGTTTATTGAGCCTATCGTATCAATTGTCACGCTAGGAGCCGTAATATCAATTACCCCTGTAATTGAGTCGCTTGCTGTATTACCAAATTGATCAGTCAGCGTTGCATCAACGGTAAACTCACCCTCAGCTAACGCTTGCGATACTGTAATGGTCCAATTACCATTTGCATCAACCTGTGTGGTAAAGGTTTGAGCCACGCCAGATTCAGGCGTAATCACCACGGTGATTTGATCTCCCGCTGTCGCGTTTAATGTAGACCCTGAAATGGTGGGGGTTATATCATTTGTCTCACCGACAGCGTCTATTAAAATAGTCAGTGATGAACTATCTATTTGACCTGTTTCAGTGTCAGAGGCTTGGTTGCCTGCATCATCTGCCACCGAGGCAGTTACGGTATACTCACCTTCAGCAAGGCTTGTAGGCACATCTGCACTAAAGCCACCATTATTGTTGGTTACCGTTGTAAATGTTTGGCTATTGCCGTTGGAGTCAGTGACCACGAGCGTGACTGTTGTTCCAGCATTAACACCTTGTACCGTACCTGTAATGGTCGGGGTGTTGTCGGCACTGCTCCCTAAGGGGTCAAGATCAATAATTGGCGCGGTTAAATCGATATTACCCGTTGCGGTATCAAGCGCTTGATTGCCAGCTTCGTCTGCCACCGAAGCAGTTACCGTGTATTCCCCCTCTGCTAGGCCGTTTGGTACATCCGCACTAAAGCCACCTACGCTGTTGGTTAAGGCCGTGAACGTTTGGCTATTGCCATTAGAGTCAGTGACCACAAGCGTGACGGTTGTACCCGCATTAACGCCTTGCACCGTCCCCGTGATAGTCGGGGTGTTGTCTGCACTGCTTCCAAGGAAGTCAAGAGCAATAATAGGAGCTGTTAAATCAATAACGCCTGTTGCTGTATCAAGTGCTTGATTACCAGCAGGGTCACTCACCGTGGCGGTGATTGTAAACTCACCTTCTGCTAAGACCTGATTTGCACCGACTTGCCACGTGTTGTCAGCATTTACAACCGCAGTTAAGACCTGTTGATTGCCATTGCTATCAACAAGCGTAATAGTGACTAAAGTGCCTGGCTCTACGCCCGAAACAACACCCGATATAACGGGTGTAACATCATTTGAATCCGTAAATTCGTTTATCGCAATGCTCGGAGCGGTTAAATCAATAACACCTGTTTCAGTATCTTCAGCACTATTACCCGCTTTGTCCTGTGTTTGTGCAACAACCGTAAATTCACCTTCCGCTAATTCATCAGTGACTGTAACTGACCAGCTACCATCGGCATTAGTAATTGTTGTGAATGTTTGTGTACTGCCCGCACTGTCTGTCACACTTACCGTGACTGTCGTTGCTGCATCAAGTCCTTGCGTCGTGCCTGATATTGTCGGCGTTGTGTCGTTACTATCAGCCATTGTATCAATGTTGATAATAGGCGCGGTCAAATCGATAGTACCTGTTGCAGTGGCGGTGCTGGTATTCCCGGCTTCATCACTGACACTTGCTGTGACAGTGTAATCGCCTTCGGCTAATTCGCTGGCAACATCGACCTGCCAGTTACCTTGCGCATCGGTTGTAGCTGTTAGTGTTTGCGTTACTCCATTGCTGTCTGTCACAAGCAATGAAACGGTAGTACCTGCGGGTACATCAAGTACTGACCCTGAAATTGTTGGCGTTGTGTCATTGGTATCATTAAGGGGATCAATGAAAATAGTTGGATCGGTTAAGTCAATTTCACCAATTTCACTGGCTGTGGCCGTGTTACCCACCTCATCCGTAACGGTTGCCGTGACGGTAAATTGGCCTTCAACCAAAGGAATGGTGGCCTCTACAGACCAATCACCATTTGCATCGGTAATAACCTGTATTGTTTCTGTCGCGCCATCACTGCCTATAAAGGTCACGGTGACCACTGCGCCCGGGGCAACATCTTGGGTCGAACCCGATATACTGGGGGTTGTGTCATTGGTATCAATAATAAAGTTAATACTGACTGTTAAGTCAACATTACCGATTGCAGTAGCTTGCGCTTCGTTACCTTGTGGGTCTAGCACGGTTGCTACAACCGTAAAATCCCCCTCAGGAAGAGGTTGAGTCATTTGAATAGACCAACTTCCGTCAGCTTGTGTAATCGCTAATAAATTAAATACGCTACCATCACTTGCTGTAACAGACAGCATGATAGTTGTGCCCGGCGCAACTCCCTCAGTTTGACCACTTAGTAATGGCGTGGTGTCGTTGCTATCTGCAATAGAATCGATCGTGATTGAAATAGGCGAAAACGCCACTGTCCCAGAAGTATTAGCCGTCGCAGAATTTCCTGCCGGATCTGATACTGTTGCAATCGCAGTAAAACCGCCTTCAGGTAATGCTGTGCTCGCCTCCACACTGTAGCTGCCATCGGCTAACACAAACGCTGTAAGCGATTGTGATTGGCCATCACTACCCACAACTTGAATAGTCACTTGTGTGCCTTCTGGCACACCCTCTACACGACCAACAAACACAGGCGTGGTGTCATTCGTATTGGCAATGGCAGTTAAGGTGATGTCTGGTGCCGTTAAGTCAATCACCCCTGTTACGCTATCCTGTGCTTGGTTTCCTGCCAAGTCGCTGACAGTTGCAGCCACCTCAAACGACCCTTCAGCCAGTTCACTTGGAACATCGAGAGTCCAATTACCATTAGCATCGGTGAGGGCGGTTAAAGTCTGTACTTGGCCATTTATATCGGTTACCACAACCGTCACAACGCTACCTTCAACCACACCGACTACATTACCGGTTATGGTTGGCGTGGTGTCTTGCGTATCATCAATTGGGGTAATATTTATTATCGGGGCGGTTACATCAATAATACCAGTGGTGCTTGCTTGTGCTTCGTTACCCGCTGCGTCTAAAACAGTGGCTGTCACGGTAAACTCGCCTTCAACCAACGCAACTGGCACATCAATTGTCCAGCTACCGTCGTCAGCAACAATCGCTATCACGGTTTGAATAGCGCCATCAGCTGCAGTAATCACCACCGTGATCTCACTGCCAACAGTCACCCCACTCACATTGCCTGAAATAGTGGGGGTTGTGTCATTAGTTTCACCAATTGGGTCTATGTTTATCACCGGTGCCGTTAAATCAACGAGTCCATTTTCTGTATCGGTGCCTTCGTTACCTGCCGCATCTACAGCCGAAGCCAATACGGTATATAAACCTTCAGCAAGCGCTTCTGTGGTAATACTCCAATTACCTTGCTCATCAACTTGGGTGACAAATGTTTGTACTTGCCCTGCGCTGTCTGTCACCGTAATTGTGACATCATCACCTGCGCTAATGCCTGATACAGAGCCATTAATCACCACCGTTTGTGACGCAGAGTCGGGCAATTCATTAATGGTAACAACAGGCGCGATGGTATCGATATTCGCACCAATCGTGTCACTAACAGGGTCGCCATTTGGGTCAATAGCAACCACTTCAATCACAATAGGGCCATCAGGCAGTGGATCCAAAGGTGGAGTCGTAAAGGTACCATCGGGTTGAACAACCACCGTAACCACTTGGTTATTACCATTCACATCGGTGACAGTCACCGTGATTGTTTCACCAACAAGATTTTCAGTGGTTCCTGTGATCACAGGTTGAGAGTTATTTATAACACCTGGGTCATCAATACTAACCGTTGCCGTTAAGGTGTCTGTTGGGACAACACCATCGGTTGTATCACGCGGCGAAAAAATACCACTGCTATCGCTATTAAAGCTATCATCAAATGCGAGACTTGAAGGGTCAATGCCCTCTGCAATACGTGCTAATTCTACAAATGAAGTACCGCCACCTGAGGTCGCTCCCCCTGTACCACCAGCGGCAGTGGCTTCTAAACTATCGAGAATATCGCCACCGCCTTCAAGCGCATCTAAAAAGTCGCTTATGTCACCACCTTGCTGCGGGTCTGGGGTTGCTTGATTTGGTTGATTCAAGCTTGCAATGGCGTCGTCAATACTGTCATCAAACACCGTATTTTCAGAGCTATCTTTGACCTCTTTTGCGAGTAGGTCCGGCGTAATGGTGACCTTTTTATTAGCAGGAATAGATAAAGACTCACCTTGCACGTCAATTAACAATGTTGACTTATCCGCGGTGATAACGGTATCACCCACAGTGATAACATCACCCACACTCAGTGCTTTAATTGACCCATCGGCTTGAATAATACCGGCAGAGCCTTGTACATCAATAACTAATAATTGGTTCGCATCCATTTGCTATTCCTCAACATATTTAAATTGCACGCGTATAACGTAAATCTAGTAGAGAAACAGCACTTAGTTACTGGACTATGGTACAGGTTTTACACAAAACTAATACTATAGGACTAAAGTACGGGTACACGTAAAATAGGATCAAACACCCGCAAAATAATACAAAAGAAGTATTTGCAGTATCTAAATTTGTTGACTAAAACTAACTTAGCGTGAATTAAATTTAGTCGATAAAAGAGGATGATATGACTATTAGCGAAAAGTTCACTACCAAGAAACTCTCTGTATTTTTCACTTTATTATTTGCTGCAAACGGCAGCTTTTTTAATGCTAATGCAGAACAAGTTTCAGTGATGCCTCTAAATTATGTGGCAGATAAAGCAATTTCAACCAACCCTGAAGTGCAACAAGCTTGGCATGCATTTAAAGCATCTATGCATGGTATTGATGCGGCACGTTCTGGCTATTTACCCACAGTGGATGTGTCGGCCAGTGCTGGGTACGAAAAGCGCAATTACGGTATTGAAGAAGAATATAACCGTAACACTGCCGAATTAACGCTCGGGCAAATGCTTTACGATGGTTTCAGAACCTCAAATAACGTAAAACGTTTTGAACGAATCCAATTAATACGTTATTTCGAATTATTAGATCAAGCCGAAAAAACAGCACTCGCTGCAAGTATCGCTTATTTAGACGTACAAAAGTTTACTGAGCTTGTTGAACTTGCTGAAATTAACCTTAAAGAACATGAATCGGTTTATCAGCAGATTGAACAAAGTGTGGGAGCTGGCGTTGCGCGTGCTGCTGATCTTGAACAAATTAGTGGTCGTCTGTCATTAGCGCAGTCAAACGTGATGACAGAATATGAAAACTTGCATGATGTCAGTGCACGCTATTTGCGTATTATTGGCGAGCTTCCGACTCAAGGTACGGTAAAGGCAAAGTTGAGTGATGACGCAATCCCCATCACAATAAATCAAGCCCTTGATATCGCCTATAAAAACAGCCCAAATTTTTATGCATCGCTTTACAATATCGAAGCACAAAAAGCCAATGCAGACTCGCAAAAATCGGCCTTTCATCCGAATGTTGATTTATCTGCACGCTACGGCATGCAAGACCGAGACGAGTTAGGGTTAAACGAAACCCGCTCTGAGGCACGTGTTGGTATTGACGTGAGATACAACCTCTATAACGGCGGACTCGATAGCGCAAATCTAGACCAAGCCTATCAAGAAGTGAACGTTGCTAAATATCAACGCGATCAAACATGTATAGAAATAAGGCAGAACTTACAAATCGCCTACAACAGTGTACAAGTTCTACAAAGTAAAATACCTTCGCTCGCTAACCATAAAGAATCGTCGCAAAAAGTTAAATACGCCTACAAAGACCAATTCGATATTGGTCAGCGCACATTGCTCGATGTACTTGATGCAGAGAATGAATCATTTCAATCTAATCGCTCTTACACTGCAGCCCTTTACGATAGGCAAGCAGCCATACTAACGATGCTGGCCGAAATGGGGAAATTACTTGAAACCCTCAATGTAAAATCAGATAAATTTCCTGCAATCAGTGAGCTAACCGACGATCCTATCGCACTCAGTGCTGACAGTATTTGTCCTAAATTTGATGTTGCAGCGACCCTGAGTCGACAAGCCTTTTTACAAAAAAAGAAGCAACAAGATAACGCGTATATGAGTGTTACAGCCATGCCGAGTTATCTCACCATTCCAACAACACCCGCAAGCACCTTCGTTGACGATGACAACGACGGCGTTGCTAACGAAAATGATGATTGCCCATCAACTCCTGCTTTTACGGAGGTCGATGAAAGAGGCTGTACAAAGTACCGTAGCAACACTAGCAATGTCGAAATAGGTATTCCCTTTCTTGCCGACTCTAGTGTTGTACGCCCTGAATATATGCAAGAAATTGCAAGACTGGCAGACTTCTTAAAAGAACACCCCAGTAAAAATGTCGAAATCCAAGGCCATGCTTCATTAGAAGGCCCTGCTCTTTACAATAAAAAACTGTCAGAAAAACGTGCTTTTTCGGTCGCTGAAATACTCATTCAACAATACGGTATCTCACCAACAAGAGTGAAGTCATTAGGCTATGGAATTGATCAGCCAAGAATAAATGAGATTTCTGTTCGCGCAAACGCAGCAAATCGTCGCATTGAAGCGGTAATAACCGAAAAAGGTAATCGCCCACCCGCCATGCAAGACGGCTGGTCTTAAACTTTAGGTTTATTAATAATGGACATTTTATGCAAGAGAACGATGTACTCGACCACGGCGGCAGTCTTGTAGACTGCCTAGAAATTTTATGCCGCTATCATGATCGAGAGTTTTCTCGTGAAACACTGCTTAGTGGGCTTCCCCTTGAGGATGGCTTATTAACGCCATCGGGTTTCTCGCGAGCAGCAAAACGTATTGGTTTTAAAACCAAGGTTGTGCGCAAAGCACTTTGCGACTTAAACGTTGCTTTGTTACCCGCCGTATTAATTTTGCAAGGGAATGAGGCTTGCGTCATTACAAAACTCGACACTCAAAATGATAAAGTCGAAGTGATCTACCCCGAGATGCCAGACTCTGCTGTGACATTAAGCCTTGAAGAGCTTTATAAAACTAGTACATCGATGATCATTTATGCACAACCCGAGTTTGCCTTTGATGCGCGCTCCCCCGTACTGCAAAAACTGTCGAAAGACGGCTGGTTTTGGGGTGTCATTAAAGAGTGTCGAAGCTTATACAAAGATGTCATTATTTCTGCCATTGCTTTGGGCATTCTTTCCATTGCAATGCCATTGTTTGTCATGAATGTTTATGACCGCGTTGTGCCTAACCATGCCACTGAAACGTTATGGGTGCTTGCCACAGGCGTACTAATTGCCCTTACCGCAGACTTTATTCTCAGACTCGTGCGCAGTTATTTTGTAGAGCTGGCAGCCAGTCGTATTGATGTCAAAGTGTCGGCAGTGATCATGGAACGCGTGTTGGGTATGAAGTTAAAAAACCGTCCTGCGTCAGCAGGCTCGTTTGCCAGTAATATTCAATCATTTGAGGCAGTGCGCAGCTTTTTTAGCTCCATTACTTTAATTGCCCTTGTCGATTTACCTTTCGTACTGCTTTACCTCACAGTCATCGCGATTATTGGCGTTGAATTAAGCTTACCTATTATCGTTGGGGCACTGCTATTAATGAGTTACGCGCTGGCTGCCCATCGAAAACTCGAGAGCCTCTCAGAACAAACCATGAAAGCAAGCTCTATGCGCAATGCTGTTTTGGTTGAAAGCTTAACAAACATTGAAGATGTCAAAAGCTTTCACAGTGAATGTAAAACCCAGTCAAACTGGGAAAAATCAACGATTTTTATAGCCCGAGTCAATGCCCAAAGTCGCTTAATATCATCTTCTATAGCCAATGCTGGCTCGTGGGTTCAGCAATGTGTTGGTGTGGTGATTATGTTAATAGGTGTACACCTAATTATCGAAGGTGATTTAACCCAAGGGGGGCTAATTGCCGCTTACTTATTGTCGTCACGTACTATGGCTCCTATTAGTCAATCTGCGGCTGTACTCGCGCAATTTCATCATGCCGCAATTGCAATGCACTCGTTAAATGAAATCATGGAAAAAGACGTTGAGCGCCCCACAGGCAAACATTGGTTAAGTCATCCAGTGTTGCTTGGCGACATAGAATTTAACGACGTACGCTTTAAATATACCGATGAAAGCAACGAAGCGCTCAGTGGTGTTAGCTTTAAAATAAAAGCCGGTGAAAAAGTAGCTATTTTAGGGCGCAATGGCTCAGGGAAAAGCACCATAGAAAAACTAATTTTAGGTTTGTATGAGCCAACGGCGGGCACTATTTCAATTGATAATAACGACATCCACCAAATAGACCCCGCAGAGCTTAGGCACAACATTGGGTATGTGCCCCAAACCATTTCATTATTTTTTGGTTCGTTAAAAGACAACATCACCCTCAGTGCGTGGCACGCTAAAGATGAGCAAATACTTTCGGCATGCCAGCAAAGTCAGTTATTTGAACTTATAAACTCTCACCCCGATGGGTTCGACATGCAAGTTGGTGAGCAAGGCCGATTACTCTCTGGGGGTCAACGTCAGGCGGTTGGTATTGCCCGAGCACTGTTAAATAACCCGCCAATACTGTTGATGGATGAACCAACTTCGGCGCTTGATCACAACAGCGAAACTAAGATCATTAATAACATCAAACGCAGTTGCCAAGAAAAAACCTTAATCGTTGTAACTCACAGAACCTCGTTACTCGAACTGGTCGACCGTGTCATTGTGCTCGATAACGGTAAAGTGGTTGCCGATGGTCCGAAATCTCAAGTGTTATCAGCGTTAAATCATCAAACAGTAGGAAAAGTATCATGAGCGATAATAACCTACCTATTGAACAGCGCTCGTTTGAGCGCTTAAACAAAGCACTTGAAAAACAAAAAACAAAACGCCCTTCGCTCTTTTCAAAGTTATTTTCAGGTTGGTTATCACCCCCAACCAGTCAAGACTGGGTAGTAGATGCTCAATGGGAAAAAATGCAGCAGCAACCTGCTAGCGCCAAAGTACTGCTTTATATTATTTGTTTCAGCCTGTTAGCCTTAATTATGTGGGCCGCATTTGCGCACCTCGACGAAGTAGCACGGGGCGAAGGACGCGTTATCCCGTCGCATAAACTACAGGTCGTGCAGTCTTATGATGGCGGCATGATTGAGCAAATCTATGTCAGAGAAGGCCAAATAGTTAACGAAGGCGATGTATTAATAAAGATAGATCCAACACGCTTTATTTCTTCATTTAGAGAAAACCAAGCAAAAATACTGTCGTTAACAGCAAAGGTAGAGCGCCTTAAAGCGTTAACCCAAAAAAGACCTCTCGCGTTTGATCCAGAAATTATAGAAAAAGCCCCTGAGGCAATCGCCCATGAACAAGCCATGTTTGAGAGCAGTAATCAAGAACTCGAACAGCAAGTTACTATACACAAGCGGCAATTAGAGCAACGCCGTCAAGATTATGCCGAAGCAAAAGCAGCACTTCAGCAACACACTAACTCGTTAAGTTTGGCCAATCGTGAGTTGTCTGTCACACGCCCATTATTACGCTCTGGTGCTGTTTCTGATATTGATATTATTCGCCTAGAGCGCCAAATAGTAGAGCACACAGGCGAAATAAACAGAACCAAAGCCGCCATAAACCGCACCATGTCAGCCATTAACGAAGCTAAAAACAAAGTGACCGAAGTTGAGCTTGCCATGATCAACCGCTGGAGCAACGAGTTATCAGAAGCTTTGCTTCGTCTTGATGCTGTAAAAGAAACCGAATCAGGGCTTGCCGACAAAGTAACACAAACCGAAATTCGCTCCCCCGTGAATGGCACGGTTCAACGTTTACTGGTTAATACCGTCGGGGGCATTTTACAACCGGGCAGTGATGCTCTTGAAATTATTCCACTTGATGATCAGCTCGTTGTCGAAGCAAAAATTTTACCGAAAGACATCGCTTTTTTACGTCCAGGCCAAACTGCGATGATCAAATTCAGTGCCTATGACTTTGCTATTTATGGCGGCTTAGAAGCCGAAGTAACACATATCAGTGCTGATACCGTCACCGATGAAAGAGATAATACGTTTTACATTGTGCAGTTAAAAACGAACCGCAATCATTTTTCAGAAAACCTGACCATTATTCCGGGCATGACCACTCAGGTAGATATAATAACCGGCAAAAAAACCGTACTAGAATACCTTTTCAAACCCATTTTACGTGCAACGTCTTTAGCGATGACCGAAAGGTAAGACGAGATAATTACAGCATTTTTACGGAGTATTCATGCGCCGCAGTATTTTCATTACACAAGATAAATTGCAATCGCCTCATTGGCAAAGTGCGTTTCCAGATTGTGCCGTTCATACCTCGTCGCCCAAGCAATTAATTGCAGACACATTAATTTGGTTGTTAGCCGATGGACCTGAGTGGCCGTCTCTCGTTGAGAAGTACAGCGCCCAACGCATACCCGTTATCGTAATGACCACACAACTTGATATAGCCCAACTGTGTCAAGCACTTCAACTTGGTGCACGTGGTTACATAGAGGCATTTGCGAGTAAGGTGATTATCGAGCAAGTAGCAGAAACCGTGTGTTCAGGCGGTATTTGGTTACCGGGGCAGTTACTGTCGAATCTGGTCGGTGTTTTGTCAAACCAACCTATTAGCTACCAACATCAATGCGATTTGAGCTGTTTAACTAAACGTGAAAAACAAGTTGTTGATCACGTTGTCACTGGCGCAACCAATAAACAGGTTGCGCAAACCTTACATATTACAGAGCGGACTGTAAAAGAGCATATGAGCTCTATTTTTAATAAATTAAAAGTACGCGATCGTATGCAATTAATGTTGGCCGTAAAAGGCCATTAACCAACACTTTCCTCAATTGCGACTAAGCCATCAAATCCTAAACTGTGCAGTATGGCTTGGTCACTCGGGTTTTTAACTCCCTCTGCAACCACTTTAATACCTAAAGAATGAGCTAAAGAGCATACGCCACGTAAGAACGTTTGGTTGTCTTCACTAAAACTAATATTGTGGCAATATACCGTGTCAATTTTAATCATCTCAAGGCCAAGTTCTTGTATTTTAGTGAGCTTAGTAAACTCAGCCCCCACTCTTTTAAGCGCAACTTTGGCGCCAATACAGTGTACTTGCGAACAAAAGCTTCTAAACAAACTAAACTCTTTCACTGCAAAACCCGCTCTTACCTCAAAACATAAGCGTTTAGCTAAATTCGGGTAAGCAGAAAGCCCTGTTAAAATAGAGGCCACAGCCATGTCATCTCGCAAAGTATCGGCGCTCAGCTCTATGGCAAGTATTGATTCATCCTCACTATCACCATATTCAAGGATCATCAGTTTCATTAAACTCCAATCAAGCCTTGCTAATAAGTGCAAGCGATGTGCCCATTGGTAGTAAAATCCAAAGCGGTATTTTTCACCGTTTAACAGTAAACTCAATGAAATTTGCTGCTGGAGTAACGAGCCACTAAAACTACTGACTGGGTATAAGGCAATTTCAAGTTGATTCTCTTTAAGTGCAGTTTCGATTGTTGTGCGCCATTGGTCGGCATCAATATGTTCTTGATGGACCGGCACATTGTCGTTAATGCATGCATTACATCCTGGCTGGGCAATAGCAATTTTTAATAGTTGATCAACGCGTGTTAGTAACTCTCCTCGAGTATCATCGGCTTTAATAAGGCTGCAGCTATGAGACACCCCAAGCTCAACTTGAGCAAACTCTGCCACTAACTGTTTGTGTATATTTAGCACATTATCGCTGAGTGTTTTTAGTTCGCTGACATCACTAAATAACACTAAAAAATCGACATGCGACATACGTGCAATTTGGCTCTCACGAAAACTGTCTTCATTTGATTCTAAAAACACCACTAACGACTCTGAAAAACGGCGTAAAAATGACACCATTTCAACTCGCCCCACTTGGTCAGATAATGCATCAAGATTAATCACTCTAAACAGAAATAAAGCACCGTGTGATTGTGAGTTTTGTAAAAAGGTATCGAGCGTTGCATTAAAATACTCACGATTAGCAAGCCCCGTTAAATCGTCGTGCTGACTTTTAAAGCGCATTTCTTCTAGGCGTCGGCGGTCTTCTTTGACTGTGCGACTAAAGCGAGATGATAATTGGTTCATTGACGTGACAAGCTTGGCAAATTCGTAGGTTCTTGGCACTTTTGATTTAATAAAGCGCTTTTCACCCAGCGCCACCGCTTGTTTCATTACATCGCTCAATGGGCTTAATATTTTTGATAAGAAATAAGCACCAGCAATACATGCAGACACCGCAACCGCTAAAAAGCTATAAAATAAATTTACGGCGCTCTGCCAAAGTGCATCTTGCGTATACTCGCTGTGGCTTTCGACATATAACGTACCAAATTGCTGCCAGCCATCGCTGACTTGCGCAATGCCCGGCGCCACATTTAACGAATATAAATGACGAAACCAACGGGGTGCATTTAGGGTTAGCTCACCACGGTAAATGCGTTTTATTATGGTGTCGCCTTGGGGGTCTTTGAGCTCAATACGATGGTAGTAACCGGTATCAAAAGTAGCCGAAATAAGTAACTCTATTTCCACCGGATCTTTATTCATTTGACTCAGCATTAATGCCAACGAGTTAGCATTATCGACATTTTTCATTCTAAGCTCAGTGGTAAAGTATTCTTTTGCCGAGCTGGTACTAATCAGCAAACTACTTACAAAACCAATAATGATCACCGTTAAAATGGCAATCCACAATTCCTGTTTTAAGGTAATGGTTTTATTTCTTTTGCGTTTTAACACTTTAAATACGCTCACCATTTAACTCCTTCTTTACGCGTTTGCTCTAAAATATGACGCCAACGCGATAGTCTCGCGGTTGGATCTGCCACACTTTGCGTCGAATTATTTGCCCAAAGGCCTTTACTATTAAAACTAAAAACGGGACTAAGATCGGTGCGTTTGGCTGCAGGCAGCACCTTAACAATCAAACTGTCTAAAATAAGGGGTTGGGCATTAGGCTGAGTAAAATAACCGAGCACCATATGCGCTTGGGTTTGCCGAGTACCGGGGAGTTGGGCTTTAACATAAATAAGCCTAAGTTTGTCGTCACTGATACCCAGCGCACGTAAACTCACATACTTGGCAATCGCATAATCTTCACAATCCCCCAACCCTTTGCCCATGGTCTCGAGAGGGGTCGCCCAATAGTCGTTTTGCTTCCAAAGTTCTATATCAGTTTGATAACGAAGTGTGCGGGCAAAAAAGTCATTCACAACTAAAATTTGCTGCTGCTCGGGTAAGCCTGCAGCATGTTGCAGCATGCCCTGCCACTGTCTGGCGACAGTCACTCGGTTAGCACCATAACGCTGTTGCATTTGTTGGATAAAGGTTGAAAACTCAATCACCAAACGCTCAGCAAGCGCGACGCTTGTTAAGCATAAAACCAAAAAAAAGAGGATCGAAAAAAAGCGATAGCGCCAAGCAAAGCGGCATGCACTCACAATGCCTTTACTGAGCATAGGCCATGCCAAAGAACAGAACAGCTTGGTTTAAGTAACGTGTTATCACCAGTATGCTTTTATTAAAACCGACAGTCTTAAAAGCATAGCACCCAAGCTGCAACTATGAGAATTTAACGGTTAATAATAAGTCACTTTTTTTACTTCACGCGGCTTAATTTCACCAATATATAGGTCGTGAACGCGTTTCATATCTAGCTGTAATTCGGTTGCATACGTATCGCCTACAGCGTAGCTTTTGATCACCTGAGCGCCTTTGATCACCCCTTGCACTTGGCTTTGCAATTGATCGTTGTGCGCAACACTATTTTGCACCGTGGTGCCGGCGGAAATTTTTTGCCCATAAACTTGCTCAGCCAGCTCTCGGTAGGCTTCAAGCTTAGAGGCTTTAATTGCAAGCAGCGCTCGTTGCGATTCACTGCTGCCTGGCTGCGCACTAATAGGCGCGTAACCCACCGCTTTTAGTATTGGGTAGTCATCTGGTTCAATGTAAGTATACTCAACATGCTTATCAAAAATACTGCTACAGCCCGTTAATGCTGCGCAGGTAACAAGCCCAATAAATAGAAGTGCTCGCATAATTTGCTTCCGCTTAAAACTCATTTGTCACAAATATGCACGTTTAATGCCACTTCTGGTACATTCCTTGCTCGTTTAGACTAATCAATAGTTATCGGTGCTAGGTGTCAGCATGAAACGTAAAATTATAGCCAGTTTACAAGGTGTCGGATTAGCCTTCACAATTGTGTTTTCAAACAATAGCTTAGCTCAATGGTTTGAGTCTACAGGGCATGCCGTAGTGAAAAATGGCGACACGAGTCAGGCAAAATCAGCCGCCATCAAAGATGCGATCACCCAAGCATTGGTGTTTTCAGGGGCCCGTGTAACGTCTGTTCAAACCCTTGTTGACGGGGTTTTGACACAAGATCAGTTGAAAATCAGCAGTCATGGCGAGATCCAAAAAATAGAGTTAATCAGCGAAGACCGTCATAACGACACCTATGCCATTACACTTCGCTTAGATATATTCCCTCAAGCCGAAGAATGCCCTGCAAATCAATACACTAAGTTTATCGCGGTTACACAAAGCCAATTAGTAAATCGTGAACAAGCAAGAATGGGCCAAATTTTTGACGTTAATAAAGCGATCAGTGAGCAACTGTATGCCAGTTTAAGTAATACGCAAATGGCAGCCAAGCCAACAGCCTATTACAACGTGCCTCTTAGGGTTGATCACTTTTTTACCCAACAATACGATTACAGTAATGCCCTACTTGAAGAAATAACCAGTCGCAGTAATTCGCAATACGTGTTGCTTAGCCGTATTCGCGACCTGTCGGTTAATCAAAAGCTCAACAACGACTATGCATTTTGGCAAGACGACAGCTTTAAACGTGCTTACAAAGTCGATTATGTTTTATTTGATGGCACAACCTATGAAAAACTGTGGGAGAAAAGCTATCAAGCAGAAGGGGTCTGGCCGTACAAAAAAACCGATATCATCGATGTTTACAGCGATAGATTTTGGGCAACCGATTATGGCCGTGCAATCAGTGATGTAAACCAAACTCTTACCTACGACTTGCAAGCAGCCATGGCGTGTTTGCCCACTCAAGGCAAGATCTTACATATTGAAAACGACACACTCATTATTAACTTGGGCAAAGCTCATGGCCTGCAACAAGGCCAAATTTTAAATATTGCGCATCACAACTACATTACAGATGCACAAGGTAATAAGCTGCCACACAAAATTACCACTTTAAACCAAGTGAAAGTAACACAGCTGTATCAGCAGTCAGCGGTTGCTACCAGTATCGATAAACAACCTTTGCCCGCGATTCAAATTAACGACATTATAGAACTAGCGGGCGCTGAGTAAGCGTTCGTGTAAGCCCTTATGAGCATTTAGCCATGCGGCTAATTGCTCTACCCCAGCGATATGTGGGTAATGTTTTCGGGTTGCAATTACAATTTGACGCTGCTGATTAGGCGTAATAGATACATAGTTGATACCCGCTCTGGGTGAACACGCCAATTTTGGCACAAAAGTCACGCCATCATCCATCGCCACCAGCGCAAGCAAGGTTTCTAAACTATTTCCTTTATATTGATTAGACACTTCAACCCCTGCCGAAAAGCAAAACTGCTCAGCTTGCTCTTTAAAACAGTGCCCTTCATTAAGCATCAGTAACTCGCCGCCATTTAACTGTTTTAATGCAACCTCATTATGACTTGCCAGCGCATGCTGCTCAGATACCGCGAGTAAAAAGTCTTCTTTGTACAAAGCCGATTTATGATAACTCTCTAAATCTGGCACATCAGCGACAATCGCAATGTCTATTTCGCCCTTGTCGAGGGAGCTTAATATTTGTGCTGTTTGCATTTCTATAAACGAAAACTGTGTTTTAGCGAATGCATGCTTCATTGAGGTCAGCAAAGTAGGTAATAAATAAGGCGCTATGGTAGGAATAATACCCACATTAATTTTACCTTGAAGGGGGTCATGTGAACTCGCGGCCAGTTCTTTTAACACTTGAGTTTGTTCAAGTATTACAATAATTTGGTCAACTAGCCGCTGCCCTTGCGCTGTTATAGTAACGTGCTTGGTTGAGCGGTCAAAAATAGTCACGCCAAGCGCTTCTTCAAGCTTTTTTATTTGCCCACTTAACGTAGGCTGGCTGACATAACATGCATCGGCCGCTTTACGAAAGTGCTGAAATTGGGCAACGGCTTTAACATATTCAAAGTCTTTTAAATTCATATCCGTCTCAAAATGATTAAGCATTATTACTGATTGGTATTACCTATCGTATCAATACAAACAAACGATTGGAACTATTAAGAGCAAACCGTCACAATAGCACTCAACAAATCAAGAGGAATTAAAAACAATGTTAAACAATATCGAAGGTCAAAAAGTACCAAACGTTACATTTGCAACACGTGTAGGTGAGCAATGGCAGTCAATCACCACTGACGACATTTTTAAAGGTAAAACCGTGGTGTTATTTGCCTTACCAGGTGCGTTTACACCCACTTGCTCATCAACTCACTTGCCTCGCTATAACGAGCTTGCAGCCGTATTTAAGAAAAATGGGGTAGATGACATCGTATGTATTTCGGTAAACGATACATTTGTAATGAACGCATGGGCACAAAACCAAGAAGCACAAAATATTACCCTGCTTCCAGATGGTAATGGCGAATTTACTGACGGCATGGGTATGTTAGTAGATAAAAACGACTTAGGTTTTGGTAAACGTAGCTGGCGCTATTCAATGCTTGTTAAAGATGGCGTGATTGAAAAAATGTTTATTGAGCCACAAAAGCCAGGTGACCCATTTGAAGTCTCTGATGCTGATACCATGCTTGATTACATCAACCCAGCGCAAGTTAAACCAGAACCTGTGAGCATTATTACTAAACCTAATTGCCCATTTTGTATAAAAGCAAAAGCATTGCTAGACAGCAAAGGCCTTGTGTACGAAGAAATTGTATTGGGGCAACATGCGTCACTTACGAGCTTAAAAGCCTTGTCTGGTCGTGAAACTGTTCCACAAGTATTTATTGGTGGTCAGCACATTGGCGGCTCAGACGACTTAGAAAAACATTTTGCATAAGCAACGCAAAACTTCCTTTAAGGGCTACTTTGTAGCCCTTTTGTATTTGCGCTATTTAATCGTTATAAACCGCGCTGAATAAACCTTAAATAAAACATTTAACGATTCTGCCCATTAGAAATCGCGGCCTATGTACCTTACGAACTTTTCCCCTGCTATTTTTAGCACCTTCATACCTAAACATTACTCATATTTATATTGGATATACCTACATTTTTATTACTTCTTTGTTACAAAAAGTACAAAAAAAATCTAAAATAGCCACCGCTTCACACAGTAAATACCGTCGACTCTAAATATGACTAAATGGAACACACAATGAACAAACTGATACTAGGACTCCTGCTCTCCTTGGTAGGATTCAGTAGCCAAGCTTACGCTGAAACAACAGCCGCTATTGACCTACTTAACCACCCCGTCGGCATTATCTGTGTCGCTATTTTTATTTTTGCCTATGTACTCGTTATTCTTGAAGAAAAAATCCATTTACGAAAATCAAAACCGGTTCTTGTCGCTGCCGGTATTATTTGGACCTTAATTGCGTGGCAATACAGCGCCCAAAACATGTCGGACTTAAGCACCAATGCATTTCGTCATGCGTTGCTTGAGTTTTCTGAGTTAATGCTCTTTTTATTGGTCGCGATGACGTACATTAACGCGCTTGAAGAGCGCCGCCTATTTGACGGCCTACGTAGCTGGTTAGTCGCACGCGGTTTTAGTTATAAACAATTATTTTGGATCAGTGGCGTACTCGCTTTTTGTATTTCGCCTGTGGCAGATAACTTAACCACCGCGTTGCTGCTATGTGCCGTGGTAATGAAAGTAGCAACCGATGATAACCGCTTTATTGCTATGTCGTGCGTTAATATTGTTATTGCTGCCAATGCGGGCGGTGCATTTAGCCCATTTGGTGACATAACCACACTTATGGTCTGGCAGGCTGATGTTGTTGCCTTTTCTGAGTTCTTCGTTTTATTTTTACCCGCGTTAGTCAGCTATATTATTCCTGCTTTAGTGATGTCTTTCTTTATTAACAATAAACACCCACAAACAGCCGATGAAGATGTGGAACTAAAACGCGGTGCTATCCGTATTTTATGCCTATTTTTACTTACCATTCTTACGGCTGTGGTACTTAAAACAGCGTTTGGTTTACCCCCTGTTGTAGGTATGATGATGGGGCTTGGTTACTTACAATTCTTTGGTTATTTCTTACGTGTAACCCTACCGGGTTCACTGGCAAGAAAACGTGCTATGGCAGAGCGTGAAGGTGATAAACAACGTTTAGAGCGCTTAGGAAATGTGGTGCCATTTGATGTATTTAGCCGCGTATCTCGCGCAGAATGGGATACCCTACTGTTCTTCTATGGCATTGTAATTTGTGTGGGTGGTTTAGGGTTTATCGGATACTTAAGCTTATTGTCTGATTTGCTTTATAACAACTGGTCAGCAACAGGTGCAAATATAATCTTAGGTTTAATGTCGGCTGTGGTAGATAACATTCCTGTGATGTTTGCAGTACTGCAAATGATGCCAGATATGTCTCATGGTCAATGGCTATTAATTACCCTCACCGCTGGCATTGGCGGCAGTCTATTGTCAATTGGTTCGGCTGCGGGTGTGGCTCTTATGGGGCAAGCGCGTGGTATATACACCTTTAATAGCCATTTAAAATGGACACCGGTTATTTTGCTCGGCTATTTTGCAGGGGTGGTCACACATTTATACCTTAATACAGGTTATTTTAACTAACTCAGAAATACGCCCTCGGTAAAGGCGCCGAGGGCTTACTTCTTTATTTGCCTTTTAAAAGCACGAGGCGACAGCCCGAACCAATGTTTAAAACTGCGACTAAAAACCGAGAATTCTGCATAACCAAGGTTCAATGCCAAGGTGGTCATCGACATATTACTCATTTCGAGGGTACGTAACGTAATTGATTTTCGTGTTTCATTTAACACTTCCCGAAAGCTTGTTCCGGCTTCTTTGAGCGATCGCTCTAACTTTTTAGGGTGCATACCAAGGTTTAAAGCCACGCTGTCTTTATTGCATTCACCTGTCGGTAATAACATTGTAATGCTGTGCTTAACTAAATCGCTAATAGGTAGCACTACAGATGCACTGTTTAGTTGAAATTGCTGATGAATAATGTCGGTAATTAAATTATCTGGACGAATTGGTTTTTTCATCAAAATATGCGACGAAAACAATAAGGCATTATTTTGAGCCTGTGGCACAACTTCACATTGAAACATCTTACGGAGTATTTTTTGCTGTTCGTGGCTAATGGCTTGCTGTAAACAAATACACTGAAGCTCAAAATCAGCCCCCGCCATATCACGTAAAATACGGTAAATAAGCGCAATGCTTAATTGCACGACTTGTGTGCTGCAGCTTAACTCGTTTATCACTAAACTTATTTGCAGCTCGCATTGCTTTGCCGTCAAATGTGTTAGCGCTAGCTGCGCCCCTTGCACATGCATAAATGAATATTTACGTGCAATACTCAAGGCTGTCGCAATATTTTCTTGCTGCGCCATATGTGCGCCAATTAATCCTAACGCGCGGATCCCTTGGCGTAATCCCAACTTAAAACCAAATAAAGGGTCAGCCAGCTGCAGCGCCGTTAGCTCTAATAAGTGCGATACTTTTTCGTATACAATCATGTTATCAGCGTCACGCAAGTGGCTAGGTAAAAAACCCGCTTGTTTTAATAAGCTAATAGGGTTTTCACCCAGCTCATTCACCAACTCTTGATACCCAGCTAACGAACCTGCACGTACACAATAGTCCATGTTAATGCTCTTATTACTTTGTTATGTCGCAATTTATCATGTTTTTGTCGTAAAAAGTCAAGATATACCCTGCCAGTTTACTTAGTGTAGATAGCACACAAGGTGAAAACCTTTCCCGTTCAATTGAGGATACACATATGAGCCAAATGAATTCGGTCGCTATGCAAAATGGCCAACTACATGTAAAACAAATAGCCATTCCAACACCTGGGCCTGGACAAGTACTTGTAAAAAGTCTTGCGTGTGGAATTTGCGGATCAGACATTCATATTACTCGCCATACGAGCGATGTATTTGATATTTATAAGAACCTTGGCATCATGGATAAAAGCGCAGGGAATGATCAAGAAGTATTACTCGGCCACGAATATGCCGCTGAAATTGTTAGCTACGGTCCAGATACAAAAGGCGAGCTTGCTGCGGGCACACGCGTAACATCGGTGCCTATTTTAATGTCGGCAGGCGGTGCAGGAGTTGGAGTAACACCCGGTATATATGGTGCTTACTCTGAGTACTTTATTGTTGATGAAGCGCTATTATTACCTATTCCTGATGGCGTGCCATCAGAAGCCGCCGCCATTACCGAGCCTCTTGCTGTGGGCTTGCATGCCGTTAATCGCGCAAACATGAATAAAGATGATGTCGCCGTTGTCGTAGGTTGCGGACCTATTGGTCTTGCCGCTATTGCCGCTCTAAAACTACAAGGCGTAAAACATATTGTTGCCTCTGACCCGCAAGAGAGTAAAAAACAAATCGCCCTTGAGTTTGGTGCAACACACTACGTAAACCCCATGGCCGATGACGAAGTAACAACAGCGGCCACACTCGCAGGCGATCACAAGGTAGTAATTTTTGAATGTGCAGGTGTAAGCCGCCTACTAAACGACTATATTTTGCGTGCGCCAGCCAAAGCAAAAATTATTGTAACAGGCATTCATACCGCACCACTCGAAGTGAACTTTGCGTATGCAACCGTAAAAGAGCTCGACCTTATTTTCTCTTATTACTATCAACCTGAAGAGTTCGCGCAATCACTTGAGAATATCGCCTCAGGCAAAATAGCGTGGCAAAAAATGCGCACCGGCAAAGTCGGCATCGACGGTGTACAAGGCGCATTCGACACCTTATTTAAACCAAACGACCACATTAAAATTATCATCGAACCATGGCGCACAGGTGCATTAGAAAAGGTAACAGATTAGTCATCACAATGACTAAAACGGGGGTTATTCGGGTTGATATGCAACTTGGTAGCCCCTAAAACCAGCAAACAGATATTCTAAAAAACCGATAAGTAAAAACCTTATTACCCGCTTTTACCCATAGTGGTTAAAAAACCTAACTCAATCACTTTAAATAGCTAAAGTCCTATTATGATCTTCCCCTGAAACTCTTGCCATTCAAGCAACCTGTCACTTCTTATCCGAAATGCTGCTGTCGATGACAGTTTGGACATAATGCAATGGTATTCTCAAGCGTATCATCACCTCCTTGGGATAACGGGATAACATGATGTACTTCAAGATAAGGAGTCCCATTTGAGGCTCTAACGAAAGGAGCTGTTTTTTTACAAGATTGGCATTTTCCTTTAGCCATAAATAACTGCTCTGCAATGACATCTGCATTCCTTATATAAATCTTTTGTTTTACTGTCAGAACACTAGGTTTGCGAGATGCAGACTTTAGGCGCTCTAATCGTTCGGCACGCTCTCTATTCTCTGAATCTTCAACCCTTTCTTTGAGATCATCAACAATATCTGTGAATGAGGAGCCAGCTTTAATTACAGTGAAACCCAGACTTTCCAAATGCGGCATTATTGTTTTTTGAACACCTTGTGAACGTCGAGTTTTCAATTTTTCACCAAACTGCAATACATACGCACCATAAACAAGAGGTTTGCAATCATAAAGTTGTCCTTTATAAACTAAGAAATATTCCTTAGCTTTGGAAAAGTCATATTTTTCTAAAAATTTGGTTCTACCTAACTTGTCATATTCTCTAATTGCAGAAATTACATATTCCCTCTGCGAAACTTTCAAATACCACATATACACTCCTTAGATATGAAATAATTCAATATAAAACGCTTACTCGTGTTTATTCTTTCAATTCACTAATCCGCTTTCGAAAGTTCACCTTGATTATAAATAAATATTTACACTAAAAATGAACATATCGTACTAAACTTTCTTGAAAAAGAGTTGTTTGAGTGGTGTTCAAAATCGGTGAACATGTCTGCTCTCTAAGACTTTTTGGCCTACTAATAAATAGGTTTGGCAGTTGAAATTGAGATAAAAATAAATGCGACAATCTTTGTCTGTATTTATTCTTTTACTCTGCCATTCACTATGAGTATAAACAACCCGTTCGTATTCATGTTCAAGTTAACTTAACCAGAGCTAATTCTTAACTAGAATTATACAAACTTTATGTGAAACATCAGCAACGTTTCAATTTATCAAACGGAACTTGAAGACTATAAGGAAACGGCATCTGTCAAGTAATGATAGAGCCCCCTCTTTGGTTTAGGTTGAATCTCACTACTGTGTAAGCACATAGACTGAGAACTGCCTCTTGCTGGACTATCCTTGTACAATAATAAAAGCGACTCAATGAGAAGCTAAAAGCTATTTACTCAAGACGTGAGCGCAATTATAGTACAGCCGAAGCAAGCTACGTTAACAGGTCAATCCCAAAAATAATTTCAAATTTTTGACCAAAATACTAAAGAAAACTGAGTATTAAAAATGTATTTATAATATTGTCCATCAATTTTCAATTCGACTTGCAGCTGTTTCCTTAAGTTAATACTAAGTCATTTACCTACCATATTGTCATGTAAGTAACTATAACGATCATATTTAAGTGACAAAACACTTTATCTTCTACTGTTACGAGTAGCAGAATTCCCTTAAATAAGAACACTATGATGATGAATAAGAAGATTTTCTGATATTTAGGTTAATAAATAGGTACTAAAACTTACAGGAATTATTGGTAGCCCCTACAGGAATCGAACCTGTAACTGCCCCTTAGGAGGGGGCCGTTATATCCATTTAACTAAGAGGCCACGCTGGGTGCTAAGTACTAGGTGTTTGGAAATTATAACGGCATCT
>MDTG01174959.1_pt1 | contig 25659 bp, 16 predicted proteins | sample 811421 | NCBI WGS metagenome assembly MDTG01 (sample SAMN05326645, study PRJNA326480) | marine metagenome | isolation source: seawater | place: Pacific Ocean: South East | collected 2011
AACTCTTCTCCTCTCTAAATATACTGCTTTCCTTTGATTATTCATTACTTCATCATATTCAAATATTTGTTTTCTAATATCGTAATAATAGGTTTCTACTTTCTTTTGAGCTCCTTCCAACGAGCGTGTAAGCATTCCTGACTCAATTGGCATGTCTTCTTCAACCCTAAAAGCATTCATCAGTCCAGCTACACGATCTCCCCCAAATATTCTCAGGAGATTGTCTTCTAAAGATAAAAAGAATCTTGTACTACCAAAATCACCTTGACGACCAGCTCTTCCTCTTAATTGATTATCAACTCTTCTTGACTCATGACGCTCAGTCCCAATCACATGAAGGCCACCAACTTTACGAACTGTTTCCTCTTCATGTACCAACACATCCTCATATTCTTTTTTAATCTCCTGTAAAGCACTTCTTAATTCAGCAATGTTTTCATCTTTAGTTGGGGTCTTTTCGGCTGCAGTAGCGATATAGTCATCAAGTTCGATTGAAGTCAGTGCTCTATCCCCCCATGCTTTAACTAATTTTTTAGTTAATTCTTTGAGTCTATGATCAGCACTCTCAGTCAAGGGAACTGGAAATATATTTTGCAAAGATTTAGAATGCTTTAATTTATTGGGCTCGTTCTCTAAAAAATCATTATTTTTTTGGAATCCAGTTGAAGAAGAATTTTGTTGAATTGGAATAGGAGGTTTATGTCCTTCTTCAGGTTTGATTAATCTTGGACTTAAAAAACTTTTCACTTTCAATCTAGCCATATAATCACTATTTCCTCCAAGAATTATATCGGTACCCCTACCTGCCATATTTGTCGCGATTGTTACTGCGCCTGATCTTCCAGCCTGGGCAACTATTTCAGCCTCTCTCTCAACATTTTCTGGCTTTGCATTCAACAAATTATGAGGAATTTCTTGTTCAGCCAGAAGAGTGCTTAATAATTCACTTTTTTCAACACTGGTTGTCCCAACGAGAACAGGTCTACCAAGCTTATTAATTTGAACAATCTCTTTAGCAACCGCTCTCCATTTCCCTGATTCAGTTTTATAAACCTGATCGACCCAGTCTTCTCTAGAAATTTTTCGATTAGTTGGAATAATCGTTGTATCTAATTTGTAAGTTTTTTCGAATTCAACTTCCTCGGTCTTTGCAGTACCAGTCATCCCAGATAATCTAGGATAAAGTAAAAAGAAATTCTGATAAGTTATCGAAGCTAGAGTTTGAGTCTCTGGCTGAATTTCAAGTTGTTCTTTTGCTTCAATAGCTTGATGTTGCCCATCACTCCATCTTCTACCGGGCATAACTCGGCCAGTAAATTCATCTACAATTACAGCCTCATTATTTCTAACAATATAATTGACATCTTTAATAAATAACTCTTTAGCTTTTAAAGCATTTGTGACATAATGAGCCCAGGGATCTTTTGGATCATATAAATCATTAACAGCTAAAAGCTTTTCTGTCTTCGCGAATCCTTCATCAGTCAAAATACAACTTCTTTGCTTCTCATCAACTTCGTAATCACCCTCTGGATCAATACCATCATTACTCATTTCCAAAGCTCTAGTTAATTTATCAACAACCTCTGCTGCCTTTTGATATTTTTCTTGTGATCTTTCTACTTGACCTGAAATAATAAGAGGTGTTCTTGCCTCATCAATAAGAATAGAATCGACCTCATCAATCACACAAAAATTAAAATTTCTTTGAACTATCTCAGAAATATCCGCAGCCATATTATCTCTTAAATAGTCAAAACCAAGTTCTGAGTTAGTAGCATAAGTCACATCGCAAAGATAATTCTTCTTTCGTTGTGAGGGACTCATATCTTGTTGAATTAAGCCAACTGTTAAGCCAAGAAAACGATGAACCTGACCCATCCATTCAGCATCCCTTCTTGCTAAATAATCATTTACAGTAACTACATGCACTCCTTTACCGCTTAATGCATTTAAATAGGATGGCAAAGTTGCAACTAAAGTTTTTCCCTCTCCTGTTTTCATTTCAGCTATCTTTCCTTCATGCAAAACCATCCCACCAATTAGCTGAACATCAAAATGACGCATACCCAGTACTCTTTGCGAAGCTTCACGAACTATCGAAAAAGCCTCAGGAAGAAAATCATCTATTTGCTTTAATTGTTCTTCTTTATTAGAGATTTTAGAAAGAATATTTCTTATTTCAGATGTTCTTAGTCGTAAATCTTCATCGGATTTAGTTGAGATTTCATCTTCAAGAATATTTATATCTAAAACTAACTCTTTATATCGCTTAAGCTTTCTAGTATTGGGGTCTCCAAGCAATTTCCCAAGCATAACTATTGAGATTATTTCAAATTTGATTATGAGTATAATATATAATCAATGGGAACAGCAAGAAAAATATAAATTAGTGAAATACATCTAAGTTTTAAAAAACTAGACTTTCAATTTAATAATTATATATTCTAAAAATTTAAGATAAATGTGGATAAGAGATTATTAAGATTTATCCCTATTGAGTAGTTGAGTATTATGTTTTCATATGAGATTCGAAAAAGCGTTTCCATTCATGGAGTAAGATCTAAAGATAAATTACTTATACTCGTTTTGGATCAGTGAAAACAGCTCTAATAACTGGCATTACTGGACAAGATGGAAGCTACCTTAGTGAATTATTACTTGAAAAAGGCTATCAAGTTCATGGATTAATTCGAAGAACCAGCTTAGAAAATACTCAAAGAATTGGCGAACTAATAGAAAATCATAAAGAATTAAATCTACATTATGGGGACTTAACTGACAGTTTAAATATTCTAAATCTTATAGATCTCATAAAGCCTGATGAAATTTACAATCTAGGAGCCCAAAGTCATGTAGGGATAAGTTTTGAACAGCCAGAATACACAGCGCAAACTGATGCATTGGGTCCCTTAAGAATTCTTGAAGCTGTTCGAATATTAGATTTAATCAAACGAACCAAAATATATCAAGCAAGCACTTCAGAACTCTATGGACTTGTTCAGGAAACTCCTCAATCTGAAAAAACACCTTTCTATCCAAGAAGTCCCTATGGAGTAGCTAAATTATATGCATATTGGATAACAAGAAATTATAGAGAGTCTTATGGAATGTTTGCATGCAATGGAATACTCTTCAATCATGAATCCCCTAGACGTGGGGAGACATTTGTCACGAGAAAAATCACTAAAGGATTAGCAAGAATTGAAACAGGTTTGCAAAATTGTTTATACATTGGGAACCTCAATGCTTTAAGAGATTGGGGCCATGCAAGGGATTACGTAGAAATGCAATGGAAAATGCTTCAATCCAAAAAACCTGATGATTACGTCATTGCGACTGGAAGACAAGCATCAGTGAGAGACTTTATAGAATTATCAGCACAACATCTAAATTGGGGTGGAATTCATTGGGAGGGAGAAGGCCTTGAAGAGGTAGGGATGAGAAAAGACACTAATGAAATTGTAGTAAGAGTTGATCCTCGCTATTTTCGTCCCGCAGAAGTTGAATCATTACTAGGAGATGCCTCAAAGGGTTATGGGCAACTAGGATGGGAGCCCAAAACAACTTTAGAGAACTTAGCAGAAGAGATGATTAATTTTGATTTGAGAACAGCAAAGAATGAAGTATTCCTAAAAGAAAAAAATATTTAAGTTAGTTGAAATTTTCTCAAAGCAAAAAAAAAACCTTTAACATAATCTAATAGATAATAAATAATCCAGTGAGTATTGATATTGATGGGTTAATCAGTTCTAGCCTTACTAATCATACAAAAAGAATTTTAGAAATTAATACGACAGAAAATCTTACTTATTATATAGATAAAACAGAGGGTTTTGAATATATAAACGTATATTCTAAAATCGATTCAGATTTGTTTATAAATAATAATTCTATTTTAATAAATAAGGCAGGTCATATAAATTTAGAAGAGAATTTCATAAGATCAATATTTGATAGGCTAGATCAAATTATTGATTTAGATTTTGTAGAAATGAATCATAATAACGGCTCAGATATTGACATTTATTCAATATATTCTTCATCAAGCTTTACTGCAAATACTCTTGGTCAAGCTCTTTCTCAAAGCATACGTGAAGGAAATTGGTGGGATATATTTTGGAAAAATGACGACAAAAAAACATCATTCAGCTTGAACGATCAACATACACTAGTGCATGAAATCGGACATACTCTTGGATTATCTCATCCATTTGAAGATCCAGATAATGAGCTCTGGAATACTGAAGATACAATTATGTCATACAATATCGGTGAAGAAGGCTGGGACAATTGGTACTCTAAAGATGATATTAATGCTCTTATTAAAATCTGGGGCAGAGAAGATGACGATGGATATTTCCTTATGGAAAAGTCAAGTAGTGAATATCAATTTATCCAAGGAAAAGAAAATAAATATTTTATAAAAACAGAAGTAGGAAATGAAGACATAACTGGTCTAAATTATTTAGATTTTAAGGATAGAAAGTATTATGTAAAAGATGATATAATAAATGTTTTTGATCAAATAAAAAATATCGATGATATAAGTGCAAAAATTTATAGACTATATAAAGCAGCATTTAATAGATTTCCAGACAGTGATGGATTAAACTACTGGATAACTATGAATCGAAATGGTACAAATGAATATTTACAAACTGCTAAATCTTTTCTAATCTCTAAAGAATTTGAAACTTTGTATGGTACAAATAATACCAATGAAATGTATATAAATAATCTTTATTCAAATATTCTGAATAGAGATCCAGATCAAACGGGCTTTAATTACTGGGTTGGTCAACTTAATAATAAGATTGAAGACAGAAGCAAAGTTCTTTTAGGCTTTGCAGAATCATCAGAAAATATCATCACATTTTCAAATGAGACAGGACTATATCACTTATAAAAAACCATGAAAATATTGACTTTTATAAATAAACTTTTTTTGATAAAAACATATACGGTTATCCCCTCTACAATAAGGTACTACAATTCCATAACCTCAGTTTGATTTTTATTAAAAAACATGGCCAACATTAAAATTAATGACAAAGATTATGATTTAGATTCATTATCTGATGAAGTGAAGGCAAATATAGCAAGTCTTCAGTTTGTACAAAATGAATTAAAAACGCTACAATCAAAAATAGCTGTTTATAAGACTGCTGAGAGTCTATATGCAAAAACAATTCAAGATAAAATAGACAATTAATCTATTAATATGTGCTAATTTCTACTCATAAAGCGCATGAAAAACTTAAAAAGTTATATTACAAAAGATTTATATATTTTATTACAGGAGAATAACCTTTTAGATTCATTAGTTCAAAGAATATATTTACAAAATGAGTTACTTACTGTAAATATCACTGAAAAAGAAATAGATACATGTAAGAAGAAATTTTTAACCAACAACAATCTTAAACCTGAAAATTATGATGATTTTATAAAAGAAAATCACAATGATGAAAAAGAATTTTTAGAGGATTTACTTAAGCCAACAATACTAAGAAAATATTGTAAATTAAAGTTTGAGAACATAGTTGAGTCTTATTTTTTAAAGCGAAAAGCGGCCCTAGATGAAGTAGTTTATAGCCTCGTTAGGGTTGAGGATCATTTCCTAGCTAATGAGATTTATCAACGTATTGATGAAAAGGAATCAGATTTCGGTGACCTTGCTAAGGAATTTTCACAGGGGCCCGAACAAATCACAAGAGGAATTGTTGGGCCAATACAAATACAAAAGAGTCATCCAGCATTGGAGAAGCTTTTAAGATCAACTAAAATTGGTGAATTAACTCCTCCAATGAAACTAGATAATTGGTGGGTTGTTGTAAGAGTAGAATGGGTGTTAAATGCGAAATTAGACAATGTCATGAAAAATAGACTTTACCAAGAACTCTTAGATAATTTTTTGGAACAAGAAACAAAAGAAATCAAAAAAAATCTTCAAGAAGATTTGAATATAGATTCTGCAATAAAAAAAGCAAATATTGATCAAGGTGATTTATTATGAGTCTTCATCAAAATGAAATCTTTAAAGGAGTTGATAAAAAACAACTTGATTTAATAGAGAAAGAATCTAAAATTTTAAGATACCAAATAGGTCAACCATTAAGTGTAAGTAATACCATACAGAATAATATTTTAATAATCATAAATGGTTCAGCAAGACTTCTTAGTTACGAAAACAAAAAGAAGATAACAATTGCCAAGATTGGTCCAGGTGCAATTGTCGGACTTGGATCTCTACTTCGTGTTGAAGCATGTGAAGAAGTCACTGCATCTACTAGCCTTGAAGCAATATCTATTCCAGATAAATTAATAATAAAATTATACGAGACTGATAAAATTTTTCATGATAATTGCAATAAGAATGTATATCCTGGTGAAATAATTAACTTAGCTAACAAATTATTAAAAAATAGACCTGAAAATAACATTTCTATCAAATTAGCATTTCAAATATTAATTAATAATTTAAAATTTGCAACATATGAAAACAATCAAATAATTAAATTTAATCAAAACTTTAAGCAAATCATCGCTAGTTCAAATTTCGAAAATAAAGAAATTGGTGAATTAATTGACAGTGATTTATTAGTAAAGATACGACCACCTTTTTCAGCAAGGATAATAAAAATTCCTAATAAAGTATATGGTGATTTTACTAAAACACCTTCGAAAAAAATTTCTAATTCAGAAGATAAATCAAAGAATAAAGAAATAGAATTAGCTACTAATAATATCGAGCAAAGTGTCGTAGATATTGGACAATATAGTCCAAAAAAAAATATTGCACTTATCAAAGCCTCAGGAGATTTGAGAGAGGCTTTAGCTTGCATAAAAATGTTAGCTTTAAAATTAGACTTACCTTATAGAAATGATTCTATAGAAAGGGTATTTCGTGATGAGATCAGAAGAGGTAAAAAAATCAATATAGATATGTGTGGTGGATTGCTTTCTGTGCTTGGTCTTCACACTACTAAAGCAAGAGTAAACTCTAAATTTGCTCTTAGAATACCTGAAAATACAATGCTTATCTATAAAGATGGATTATCCTTCGTTTATAGTTTTAACAATAATCATTTATTATTAGCTTCACCTAAATACGGTTGGATTGAAATTAATAAAGACAATGTCAATGAACATTTTCCCGAGGAAATTGACTTAGTTTTAATAGAGAAAACAAACTATACTCCTAGCAAAAAGTTTGGACTTGAATGGTTTATACCTTCTTTAAAAAAATATAAAGGAGTACTTGTCCAGGTATTAATTGCTTCATTTGTTGTTCAACTTTTTGGATTAGCAAATCCACTATTAATTCAAGTAATTATTGATAAAGTTATTTCTCAAAGGAGTTTAGACACACTTCAAATTCTTGGTATAGCCATGATTGTTGTGACAATAGTAGGTGGAATAATTGGAAGTTTGAGAACTTTCTTATTTACTGAAACTACGAATCGTATTGATACAAGATTAGGTTCTGAAGTTATAGATCACTTATTAAGATTGCCTTTGACGTACTATGAAAAACGACCAGTAGGTGAATTAGGAAGCAGAGTCGCTGAACTGGAAAGAATAAGAGAATTTCTAACTGGTCAAGCACTAACCACAATACTAGATTCAATTTTTTCAGTTATATATATAGTAGTTATGGTTATTTATAGTTGGCTCTTAACTTTTGTTGCTTTAGGAGTTGTTCCCATTCAAATACTTCTTACTTTGATAGGTTCTCCTCTTTTAAGAAGACAAATCAGAGAAACAGCTATTGAAAATGCAAAAACACAAAGTCATCTAGTTGAAATTCTAACTGGAATACAAACTGTTAAAGCTCAAAATATAGAGACTGTCAGTAGATGGAAATGGCAAGAGCTTTATGGAAAATATATTGCTAGAACATTCGAAAAAACAATTACCGGAACAGCTCTAGGACAAACAAGCCAAGTACTACAACAGTTATCCCAATTAATGGTTTTATGGATTGGAGCAACATTGGTTCTAGGTGGAAAACTTACACTTGGTCAATTAATTGCATTCAGAATTATATCTGGGTACGTTACACAGCCTTTGCTCAGATTAAGTACAATTTGGCAAAACATTCAAGAATTAAGAGTTTCCTTTGAAAGATTAGCCGACATTATTGATACACCAGAAGAGTCAAATGAATCAGATAAATCAAATATTAATCTTCCAGATATCAAAGGAAATGTATCTTTTGAAAATGTATCTTTCTCATTTGGTGAAGGTAAACCTGAAGTTTTAAAAAATATCAATCTATCAATTCCATCTGGTCTATTTATTGGAATAGCTGGTCAAAGTGGTAGCGGTAAAAGTACTTTAATGAAACTTTTAGCAAGATTATACGAGTCAAACCAAGGAAAAATAGTAATAGATAATTACAATATTGCTAAAGTTGAACTTTATTCTTTAAGAAGACAAATAGGAATAGTTCCACAAGACCCATTATTGTTTGCAGGAAGCGTCAGTGAAAATATAGCAATTACTAATCCAGATGTTTCAGGAGAAGAAATTATTGAAGTTGCTAAAATTGCTGACGCGCATGATTTCATAATGGATTTACCATTAGGTTACAGCACTAATGTAGGAGAGAGAGGAACCTCATTATCTGGTGGACAAAAACAGAGATTAGCCATTGCAAGAACATTATTAAGTAAACCAAAGTTACTGATAATGGATGAAGCTACGAGTGCGCTTGACTATGAAACAGAAAGAAGAGTTTGTGAGAATTTAAGAAAAAAATTAAAAGGGCTAACAGTTTTCTTTATTACTCACAGACTGAGTACCATAAAAAATGCTGACAGTATAGTTTTGATGCATGATGGATGTATCTGTGAGGTGGGAACACACGATAAATTAATAGAGCAAAAAGGTCGTTATTTTGCTTTATTTAGACAACAAGACTCAAATTAATGATTAAAAATCCTATAAAACATTTACTAGAATCAGCTCAAGACTGGATTGAATCCAAAGTCAGTAATGAGAGGCAAGAGACTCATCTTAGGCAATCGGCAATATGGGCAAAAAGTATTACTTGGACACTTGTTGGAAGTACAGCATTTGGCCTTACTTGGTTAGCCATAGCAAAAACCGATGAAATAGTTATTGCCAGAGGCAAAATCGAGCCACTATCAGGAGTAATTAAAATTCAAATGCCAGTAGGAGGAATAACTAAAAAGATCATGGTTAAAGAAGGTCAAAAAGTTAAAAAAGGTGATGTATTAATTAAATTAGATGATGAAGTAAGCCTCGCAAGACTGATAGCCTCGCAAGAAAATCTAAAAATCAATCAAGAAATAATGATCGGACTGGAGCCATTAGTAAACGAAGGAGCAATATCTAAAACTCAATATCTACAACAAAAAAGCAAAATTAGTGATTTAAGACGTCAAGTCGTTGAAAGCCAAGTGGTGATGAAATATCAAACAATCAAGTCTCCTATTAATGGTTTAGTTTTTGACTTAAAGCCAAGAGGTGTAGGTTTTGTAGCTAAATCAAGTGAGCCAGTGATGAAAATTGTACCAAGTGATCAATTCGTTGCAAAAATTGAAATCGATAGCAGAAGTATAGGCTTTGTAAGTGTAGGGAAAGCAGTTGATATTAGTATCGACTCCTATCCAGCAAGTGATTTTGGTGTAATAGGAGGAAAGGTTTCAAAAATCGGCTCAGACGCACTTCCCCCAGAGCCAATGATGAATAAAGGCTATAGATTCCCAGCGACAGTAAAATTGAATAACCAGAGTTTATTGATTAATAATGGGAAAAAATTACCACTCACTGCGGGTATGAGTCTTACTGCAAACATTAAACTTAGAAAAGTATCATACTTACAATTACTCTTAGACACATTTAGCCAAAAAGCAGATTCACTTAGAACGCTCTAAAAACATTAAAACAAATCTTTCATAAATTAGTGACTAGACTTGCAGAAATAGAACTTAAATAATTACTCATTGATGAAGCAAAAAATAAATAGAGAAGGTTAATCAAAAAGTAATTAATAACTATGTAATTAGACTATACAAATAAAAACTCATATAAAAAGAAAAGATTAAAGATAAAAAAGGTAGTCGTGAAACAAGTAACTATAGTGAATAGGAATAAAATCAATTGATAAAAATACAATGACATTAAAGAGACCAATCATTAAGACTGGTCTCTTTAAGATCAATAAATTAATTAATTTTGAGGCGATTAATACTTAATACGTTATCTACCTAAGAGATAAATTTTGGAGTTAATTTGGCAAAGTCTGGTAGAAAGTTCGAAGATGCTACAAATAAAAAATTACATAAAAAAAGACCAGTCGGAGAGACTGGTCTTTTTAAAGTCAATAAGATGAATTAACCAATGATGAAGTCATCAACACTTAATACATCAGCTACCTCAGCGATAGAATGGGATGTAAGTGTCGCGTAGTCAGCAGAGACAGTAGCAGTTGTTCCTCGTGCATCAGATACAGCGAAGTGAACAGTGTTAAAGGTATCAGCCCAAACCATGATCACGTCATCCACAACTGAAGCAGAAGCCAAACTGTACATCGCAGCATCAGCAAGAGCGACAGTTGCATATGTTGTTGTGTCCATAATGACAACATCAACACCAACAGTGAAGGCGGCAGTACCAGCTGAGAACTTAGTGATTACATCGAATGTTCCTGGTGTCATGGACCAAGCTGTTGTAATACCAGTACCAGCAACCATTCCAATCAAGTCCATCTGGTCAACCGTTCCAGTGGTAGCTGAAGTACCAAAGTCAAAGTCAACAAGAGTGTCAGCTGTAGCGTTGGTTCCGAAATTGAAGTCGTCTTTACCAGCTCCACCAGTCAATTTGTCGGCAGCAGCTCCACCATCAATCTCATCTTTACCAGCTCCACCTTTGATGGTATCTTCATCGGCACCACCAGTAAGTGTTAGTGCGATGTGGGTATGAGTAACACCTGAAGCATCAAATGTGAGGTTGTCATTTGAAGCAGTTGTACCATCATTGTCTAAACCAAGGATTGATAATGCACTAGCGGATTCGTTAGCTGAAACGAAAGCGTCATCAAGAACAATACCGACCTTATCGTTGTTAGTTGAGTCAGATACACGGAATGTGGAGAAGCTTGAAACTCCACTCATCTGGGTGGCTGTGTCCACGTTTACGCTAGCTGTAGCTGTAGAACCATCAATATCAAGCTCAAAGACATCAGCACCGTCACCACCTTTGATGGTGTCAGTACCAGTCACCGTCAAATTCGTCATCGTGACGTTGTCAACGTTTTTAGTTCCTGTGTAAACGTCCTTACCATTTGAACCTACATAGTTCAAAGCACCAGTACCTGTCTGAGAAGCACCGGTTACGGTGATGGTATTTCCAGCGTTAAGGACACCGCTTGCTGTAACTAAGTTAGCGTTGTTTCCATTCTCTCTGGTAATAGTAACTGCAGAATCAGTGAAGGAACCGATGAATGCATCATTAATGACGATGTCATCATCATTACCCATAGACACTTTTTCTAAGTTCTTAAGGCCGACAATAGTTGCAGCATTAGCTAGAGAATTGATAGTCCAGTCTGCATTAACAATCAGAGTATCTGTACCTTCTCCACCATCAATGCTGTCATCAGCAGTGATGTTGTCACCCTGCATAGTGATTTTGTCATCTCCATCACCAAGATCAACAGTAACTTTTGCATTGGTATTACCAACAACAACAGTGTCGTCGGCTGAACCAAAATTCATAGTACGAGTTTTGGCACTATCAAAAGTAACATCAAGTTTGTTGGTAGTTGTAGAAGCATCAAAGAGAGTAACTGCTGCTGCAGTTATCGCATCAATATTGAGTTGAGCATCACCAGTTACATTGATGGTTGTCGCATCAGCTGAAACAAGAGAAGTGATTAGGTTCTTAGTAACAGTAGCTTTTGAGTTCTTATTAGCTCCGATAGTGAGTGTCTCTGCGTTATCAACAGTCAGAGTTCTAATTCCATATACATTGTTAGAAACGTGAGCAGTATTGTAATTACCAATACCGGCAAGGTTCACAGTAAATGCATTGGTTGTATCGTCAGTTGCGTGTGTAACTGTGATATCAACCGCGTTAGAAGCGTCAATAATTGAACCAAAGTCTCCTTTAGCCTCTAAAACCTCAAGAACTTGAGTATCAGTAACGTTTGAGAAAGTAGCAGCAATAAGACCACCAGCCTGCTCATCGTTATCTTCTAGATCTGCATAAAGGGTTGTTACGCCTGAAAGAGATGCATCTACAGCTGCAGCAACGTTGTCTCCAGTTACTTGCGCTTCGATTGCTTCGAAGTTACTTACAAGAGCCCACTGAGTTGATGCAAGATCATTTTCATCAACGATTAAGCGGTCATCCCCTGCACCACCGTCAACTGTATCTTTCTTAGTAAGGTTAGTTGCTCCCAAGAAGCTGAATTCATCATCACCATCACTACCAGTAACAGTGACGTCATCACCTGCAGTAATAGAAAGATTGACTCCACCAGCTGTCATCGCTGAAGCGTCAATTGTGGTAACAGATACGTCTAAAGCTGTGGTTACAGTTAGTTCAACATCACCAGCAACATTCAAAGTTGCCACTGTAGAAGCACCAGTAACTGTACCTGCGGCTCCATCGTTATCAGAAGCAAGCGCACCTAGTTTTGACTTGGTACCAGTGGTAGTAACACTGATAGTTTCAACGTTGTCCGTGTAAAGAAGACCATTAGCACCGCCAGTTGAAGCTACATTATTCAGAGTGTATGAAACTGTATCAGCAGTTCCTTCTACATCAGCAGTTCTGAAGCCAATGAATGTGTCATTATCTCCTGCATTTGTTACTGAATAAGTAGCAGACAATGGAGCATTGCTTACCGTTAAATCAGCAGATGAGTTTTTAGACTCAATACTAGTAGCACCCGTAACATCTGAAGCATCAAATGTTGCATTAGCAGAGACACGAAGTTGTATATTTTCAACATTGGTGACCGTTACAGCATCAGCGTTAGCAGCTAAAGAAAGATTCAGAGTATCTGTACCAGCTCCACCATCAATGCTGTCAATCAATGAATATGTTGGATTAGCAGCAGCAACAGAACCAATAATCAAATCAGTACCAGTTGTACCAAGAACATCATCAACACCACCAGTAATATCATTCAGATTGTTAGTAAGAGTGATTTTGTTGGTTGCAGAACCAGCCGTACTTGCAGTCATTGCTGCAACTGAAGTTGTGATAGCAGAAGCTGTAGATTCTACTGAATCAGTAATTGTAGATAAGTAATTCTGAGCAGTTGTATAGGCAGAACTTGTTTTCCAGGGATCTTGTGAAGAAGGTTGATAAGCCAATATTGCTGTTGTGCTTCCTTCTATTTCAGCTGTGTATGCGGTTGCGGCATCAACTTTATTGCTCAAAGCCTTGGCATCAAGAGCACCTTGAGTAGCATTATCTGATAGAGGGTTGTTGGCAGCTGCGATAAGGTCAAATGCAACGTTTGATAGTTGCAGAGTTCCTTTCTCGATTTCGCCAGTCCAATATAGAAGGCCTTTCGCATCTGCATCACGGCCAAATAAATTTAAATAGAGGGAGTTAACTTGCTCTTCTATTGATTTTGAACCAACTGTTGAAGACTTATATTCTTCCTGAGCGTAAATTTTGTCAGCAAACTCTCTGGCAGTAGTGATTCCGCTTGAACTAGAGAGCCAGTACTTGATACCTGATGGGTCACCAGGGCGACCGAAATAAGCAATGTACTGCTGTTGGAGTTGGGTTGCTGTAAGTGTGGACATTTAGATGTTTGTAACGAGATAGGGAACTCCGCGGTCTGCGGCTGCCGAGAACCCTGTCTGGGCCTGGCAATTCTGCAAGGGGTTTTTTACCTATTGCAGTTGGCCGGCCTAATATAGTATCTGACCCCCAAAAGTCAAAGCAATTAGATGGTTTCCGTACTGATTTCATGACATTTTCCGAACCGTAAGCGCATCCATCCGTCAAAGATTTACAAGATTTTAAAAGCTTAAATTAGTCTTATAATTAAATGTCAAAAACCAATAAAGCAAATTCCTGCAATGGATCTCATCCATACACTTGATTTTATCTCAACTTTCAGAGAACAATTTATTGCTTAAAATTCGCCTCAAAAAATTACTTTAAAAAACAGAAAACAAAGTGGCACAAACTTAATTTGATTAAATTTTATTTATTTGCTGTGAACAAATAAAAATCTGTCATTAATTGAAGGAATTAGGCTCAACCCCAAGTAAAAATGGTTTAAAAAATTTTGTATATGCCTAAAACAATAATAATTTTTGGTTGCACAGGGCAGGATGGCAGTTATCTAAGCAAATCTTTGTTGAAACAAGATTTCGAGGTTGTAGGAGTGTCTCGTTTTAACGAACCTAATCAAGAAAATCACAAAAGACTAGATATACATGAAGAACTTGAAATTGTAACGAAAGATATCTGCAATCAAACTCAGATGATTCATTTGATTGAAACGTATGCTCCTACAGAAATATATAATTTAGCTGCTCAATCATCTGTGGGTTTATCTTTCAAAGATCCACTAAGCACCTTCAAAAGTATAACGGATGGAACAAGAAATATCCTAGAAGCATGTCGACTAACTAACTTTGATGGTCGAATATTTTTTGCAGGTAGTAGTGAAATTTATGGCCATACTGATCAACCTGCTAATTTAGAAACAAAAATCAATCCGCAAAGTCCATATGCATTAGCAAAATATCAAAGCATGTTATTGGTAGATTTTTATAAAAAAATTTATAAAGTCAAAGGAAGTACGGGAATACTTTTTAATCATGAATCGCCACTAAGGGACAAAAGATTTGTAACCCAAAAAATTATAAGCGGTGCTATTGAATGTAAAAAAGATCAAAAAAATAAAATAAAATTAGGCAATCTATCAATTAGTAGAGATTGGGGTTATGCCGAAGAGTTTGCAGAAGCTATTCAACTGATTAATAGATTAGAAAAGATAGGTACTCAAATAGTTTGTACTGGAGAACTTAATAGTCTAGAATATTTTGTAGAAAAAACTTTTCAAACTCTTGATTTAAACTGGAAAAATCACATCGAAATCGATAAAAACTTATTCCGCCCTTCTGATATCATTCAAAGCTATGGAGATCCAAAACCTATTTTAGAAGATTGTGGATGGAAAACGAAAGTCAATTTAGAAGAGTTAATCGAAAAGCTGATAACTGAAAGATTGAAGTATAAAAATTTTCAAGATAGATAAAAACTAAGTTATTGAATTTTCAGACTCAATAGACTTTATTAAACCATCTAATCTTCTAGCCAAATTAGAAAATAAATGTTGCTTTCTCCAATTTTTTGCTCTATCTTTGCGTTCTTCTTCGATATTCAGATTTCTGCTGCTAAGATGTTCATACAAACCATCAGCAATCTCCTCAGGACTAATTCCAGGTAATTTAACTACCAGGTCTGAAACATCATTAAAAATAGGAATAGGCGTTACTGCAATATCAGTTTGAGAGGAGATTCCATGTCTGATTGCTGCACTTGAAGATTCCTTAGTTGATTGATAAGGAAACACTAAAAGATCAGTATGAGATAAAAAATTGAGTGATTCCTCATTAGATAAATAATCAAAATTAATACTAACAACATTCACTAAGTTCAAAGATTCTATGAGTTCAATAAGTTCTTCACAAAAATAATCATAAGCTGAGCTATATTTAGCTGTGAGCAAACTTAAATTACATGCCAACCCCCTCTTATTTAAAATAGATATAGCTCTAATCAACTCAGGAAAACCTTTATTAGGCAAGCAAAAACCATATGTAGCAAGATGAGGAAAAGTAGAATCAATAGACTTAATTCGTTTTAAATAAAATTCGTCATCATTTTTGTCTTGCACTGTAAAATCTAATATTCCATGGGGAAATAAACTGACATTTGAAATTAAACCTAATTTCTTAAGGCGATTCATATCAGATGGTGTGTGAACTAGAAGTCGATCACATAATTCAAAGGTAGAGGATAAATATTTTAGTGACTTAGACTTATCTTGGGGATCAAGTGTTGAATGTAGAAAAATAAAAATTGAAATTTTATGGAACTTTATCTTTTGAATAAATTGATTCAACGCAGAAAAATTAAAGAATCCATAATTAAATTGTATTACTATAGATGTAAATGATTGTCTTATACATTCATCATATAAATTAGTCAAATCTAATTGATTTAAATCCCAACATTCAGAAACATTATGATCGTCTTTCTCTATCAAAACTTGATTCCTGGGAGAAAGTATTGAAATAGACTCTGACGACATTTTATTAATCAAGTTCTTAGAATAAGACGCAATACCACATCTAGAATTCCAAGTTGTAATAAAACCAATTTTAGAATTACATTGATTATCTTTGGTTGGAAGTGATTTAACGAAATCAAGATTCTTAAGAGCAACATTTCTCCAACTATATTGTTCTTTGATCAAGGTTTTAGCTTTTGAAGTTTTAATGATAATTTCGTCCTTATCTAATTGCGAAATTTCTTTCATTAATACCTTTAAATGATTAACCGAAGGTTTAGCCCATATTGAAGAATATAAACCAAAATGAGTTTTTGAGTAATGAAATTCATAATCAATGAGCCAGGAATTTTCAGATTTACAAAAATCTGTCTGGCCTCCCCAACCTGTTGTAATAACTGGCAGACCCAAGAACATGGCTTCAGCAAATGGTAAGCCAAAACCTTCACCAAAACTTGGAGCAACCAATGCATCGCATGAAAGATAAAGAGCCTTTAATTCAGAATCATTAAGATCATTTTCAATTACTAAAATGTCTGGGAAATCATGTGTTCTTAACTTATATTTTTTCACTAAATCCATCAGATTATTATGTTGATTTTTAAAAGTCTTAATTATTAAAGTGACGTCATCAAACTTACTAAAAGCCTGAAAATAGGCATTTAGTAAACAATCAATACCCTTTCTAGGGAAACAGGAGGAAACGTGAAGAAAGCGAAATTTTTTTGCTTTGATCTCAAAAGAATGATCAATATTAATGTCTTCAATATGATTAGCCCCAAGTCCACAGACTGAAATTGGAATAGCGACACCGTTATCTATAAGTATTTTTTTTACTTCAGTTGACATGACTGTAATCCCCTGAAGATAAGTATTGAAATCATCAACCCAACTACTAGGAAATCCAGTTTCTTCCCAGCCATATGCATGAAAAAGATTAATCTTTGCATCTAGCTTATTAACTCTTGGGGGATACATATTTCTACTCACTACCTCGGAAATATCTTTAGAAGAATATGAATCGTGATGCAAATTAAGTATTTGTGGAAATCTTTCTAAATACTGCAAATCAGGGAAATAATCTCCAGGGCCCTCACTTGAAAAAATAGATACATTTACTCCTATTGATTTTAATCCCAAAGCAAAATTCCTATTTACTATCGCGAGACTATAATTAGAATCATAGGGACCTTGAAGAGTCCATCTAAAATCATCTTTTAAAGTTACAGATTTGGGACGATAATAAGAACATTCTTTGTCAATTAAATCTATACAAGCAGATATCTGCTTAATAAAAATCTCTAACTGATTAGTATACTTATAAAGTGATAGATCATTCTGTATTTGTGCTATTAATATTGATCTAATTTGATTCTTATAGTCAATCTTTGAAGCACAAGAATTATTGTTAATTGCATGACATTTAGTGACTTTTAATAAAGCTTCAATAGTTCGTTCAGCTGATAGAAGCCAAGAGAATTTTTTTACTTGTTCCTTATAGTGAGTTCTTAATTTATCTCGAAAACCATCATCAGTCAAAGAACGGGCAATTAACCTGGCTATATCACGAGTTTTTTCTGGATTAAATAAACCTTCACTTGTACCAATAACTTCTGGGATACTTGTGGTATTAGAACCAAGGACAATAGCACCGCAATTCATCGCCTCAAGTAGAGGCAATCCAAATCCTTCATGCAATGATGGAAATATATATAATGAACAATTCCTATAAAGATTGGCAAGATCATCATCAGACACATAACCTAGAAAAATAAAATTCTCTTTTGGAATATTATTAATATCTATCCAACTATATATCTCATCAATTTCTTGTCTTTTTAACTTGCCAGCGAAAACAAGTTTATACTTTAATTTTAAATATTCCTCTAGTAAAGAATATGCTTTTACAAGCCTTTGCAGATTTTTTCGAGGATCAGCTGCTCCAGAATAAAGAATAAATTTCCCAATTTTTTTTATATCAATATTCTGAGAATAAGATGCAGTAGGAGTTTTTGAAAATAAATTAGTATCGCAAGCAGAAGATATATTAAAAATCAGATCTTGATCAATATCAAGATAATTTAGTGCCTCCTTTGCTGAAGAGTTTGAAATTGCTAATATACAATCAAGTTTCGATAATTCCTTGAGTCTAGGTAAATAAAAATTCTTATAGATAGGGTTTACATCAAGATATTCACTTGAATTAATTAAAGGTATTAAATCATAAAAGATTGTTGAGATTGGGGGAAGATTAAAGTTGGTATTTAATGCAATCAACGAATCATCAGCGTATCCTTCAAAAAAACTAGTCAATAAAATGATATCTGCCTGCAAAGATGCAAAAGCATATGATCGTAGCGATTCAGCAATAGAAACCCTACATTGATTGAATGGATCATGTTGAGCTAATGGTCCCACACAATACCAATTACAATAGGTAAGATTTGGATTAGTTTCTAACTCAGAACTAAAATTGTCTGAAATATTTTCTAATAATGAATTTCCTATTAGTATAATTTCATGTTCATGGAAATTAGCTGAAATTGCTTTGATTAAAGCTATAGAGTAACGACCTATACCTCTATACTTACTACCTTTACTTTGACAGCCTTGTATGTCTATAATTATTCTCATAAGTTAAATATAGAAGACTTTCTATCTATTTTCAACAATTTCATTGAAAATAAATTTAGCGTACTGAGAGTCTTCAAAATAATCCAAAAGTTCTTTATGTTCATTTGAAGATGAATAAATAAAACTATTAATGTTTTTTGTTTTAACCCTCATTTTGTACCTCTGTAGAACATATTGATAAATTCTTTGACTGTTTTTAGAGATACTAATTAATTTTAATTGTCGCGCTATTTTTATAAATAAAGTGAGCATTATCAAATAAAATCTACTCCTAATCAAAAGATAATGATAGTAAACATTACTTAAATTCTTTATTGTGAAATAAAAGCCTTTTTTAAAGAAAGGAAAAAATTTTAGTTTCAATAAAGGAAGGATTTTCTTGCCTTTTCTAAATAATCGAAAAGGAATGCTATTAAATATTTTATTTTGTCTTTGCAAGATATACTCAATTTGTGAATCGATTAGATCATTTTTTCTTTGATAAAAAGTATTTTGAGTATTTATTAAAGTATTTAGATGTGCAATTTGTTCTTCCAAATATTTAATCTTTTTCATAAAGCTTTGATCATAAGCAACAGAAGCTTCAATAGTACTTATACCAAGATTAAGATTCTCAAACCACGGTGAATTGTCATCCCAAAAATTTCCACCTAATTGGTCTGTAGATGTTGCAATAATAGAAATATCTTGAGAGACTCCATTAAGAATTCTAGTTAATTTTAATTGATCAGTATCTTGCAAAGGACCACCATTAATAAAAAAATATTTAGCTTTATAAAAATTAAATTCTTGCATCTTATAAATCAACAAATCTGGATTAATAGGTGTTATGTGTGTGGGATCTAAATAAAAGTTTTTACTTGCAACAATCAAATTATCAATACTAGGAGTTTCTAAAATCATAATACCTTCTTCTGTAAGGAGTCTTTTAGATTGAAGTAAAAGAGAATTAATTTCACTAAAACTTAAATGTTCTATTATGTGAAAAGCACTAATAATTGCAAAAGAATTCCCTTCTAAATCTTCAAGATATTTTAAAAAATCACCTTTTAAAATACTCAAATTATACTTTTGACATATATCAATCATCTCTGTATTTTTTTCAATACCTACACATTCAAAACCAAACTGTCTACATTTAAGTAACCATTCTCCTCTTCCACATCCAATATCTAAAACCTTTTGTGATTTATTTTCAATCTTTATCCGTTTAAGAAGGGTATCATAGTTTGATAAAATTGCATCCACATTCTCTCTTGATCCTCTAAACCTATTTTCAAATTTATAATAAAGTAGATCTTCATTCATATTTTATAAAAGCAAAATTAGATTTTGTCTTGATTAACATCATACATCAGAAAAAGAAAAGTTAATATTAGCAGAGAAATTATTGCTTCATAATAAATTTTATCATTACCCTTATTAAACATGAACAACTCTGATGAAATCAAGTCTTATTAAGAAAAAAGTTACCCTTATTAAATAAAAACATTTTAATTTTTGTTCAATACCACAAATGCATAGCTAGAAATAACTCTATATGTCTTATAATTAGAACCATGATTTAGTCCAAGTTACATAAATCCACATTCAACGTCAGAAGTGATCACTGACCAACTAAATTAATAGCTAACAATTTAAAATTCAAGAATATTTTACATGAGTAAAGTTAAGTTGATTTGCCATACTAAGGGTGCACCGGGACTGAGATTTTTTGGATTAGGCCCTGGATTGAGACCACAAAACGGACTTAAAAAATTGCAAAATCTCTTAAATAATAATACGTTTTGGGCTACCAATCGTAGTAGAGAACAAATCAGACGATCACTTGCGAATAGTACAGAAATTGTATCGCTATGGGTAGTTGATGATTTAATAGGATTTGGTAGAGCTACTAGTGATCACGTCTTTAGAGCTGTCTTTTGGGATTTGGTAATTCGTGAGGATTTACAGGGAAATGGTTATGGAAAAATAGTCGTTGAAGCCTTATTAAATAGATCATCAATCAAAAAAGTAGAAAAAATATATTTAATGAGTACCAATAGCTCAAGTTTCTATGAACAACTTAATTTTAAAGAAGCCAAGAGACAAAAACTATTATTAAAAAACAATTAAAGTTAATTTTTTTCTATTATCTATCAAGAAGTTTCACTTAAATATTTAAAGGGTTTGATTGCGATCTTAATCTGAAAAATAAAATTAAAAGAGTTAAGAAATTAATCACAGCAAACACCTAGTTAAAGAAAAATTCATTAAACTATGGAATAGAGGAATTGAATACATCTAGTAATGCATTACTTCAATTCAAATCTGGAAGACAATCCTGCAATTGTTAAGGCTGAGCAGACATGGTTAATAGATAAAAATGGAAAGCGTTTTTTTGATTGTTGGCTTGGCGCGGGCAGCTTAGTTTTTGGTCATGAAAATTTATCTATTTCAAATGTCTCATGGATGCTACCTAAAAATTCTGTATTAAAAAATGATAATGCTCATTTAATTAATAAGCTAGTAGATTTCAAGGTTGGGTCCATTGGAATTCAGACAAGTGGATCATCTGCTGTAACTAGAGCTTGTAGGGTCGCACGTGCAATTACTCAGAAAAGATTGATTGCGTTAATTGGAAATTTCTGGCACGGCTCTGATGATGAATTTTTATTCAGAAAAAAATATCAACTATTGTCTGATGGTCTTGCAATTGAAGCAGGAAAAAACTATGTATGGTTTGAATCAATCTCATCATTTTTAGAAGAGGCTTCATTCCATGATTATGCAGCAATACTGATTGAACCTGTACAAGGTTCAAATCCAAATATAAATACTGTTAAAGATTTATTAGATTCCAAAATCAGAGATAAATTCAGAAAAGAAAAGATTTTGGTGATTTTTGATGAAATAATTACTGGATTTAGAACTCATTTCGGATCATCACTCAATTCAAGAGAATGCAAGCCTGATATTGTGATATTTGGAAAAGCCTTAGCAGGAGGATACCCAATTGGACTAGTAATAGTGGATGAACAATACACAGAAATACTAAAAATGAAAAGAATCTTTTGGGGGGGTACATTCTCCGCAAACCCTTTACAAATTGAGTTAATGTATAACCAACTAATGAAACTTGAAAAAGTAAACTATACATTAATTAAAAAGAATCTGAATGATATTTGTCATTACATAATTAATACAATAAAAATCGAAGAGATTGGTTTTACTATCAAATCTGGATTAGGATTTGCAAGAATTTTAGAAGTAGAACAAAGCAAAAAAACGAGTAGAGGATTTTTATTTGGTAAAACTAATCTTGAAAATAAATTAGAAAAATTATGTCTAAGTCATGGAATATATATTCCGAATAATCGTCTAATATTTGCTTCTATTTTCAATATAAACACTGAATTAAACCTATAGTTGCTTGAAAGAAACAAAAAGGATACAAACCAAAACAAATAAAAAGTTGCTTTTCTAGCTAATTAGTATATAATCAAATTTTAATAAATATAAAACCCTCTTTAAAAATTGAATGGAACAGACATTATTAGATAATTTGCAAAGGAAAAGACCGGTTATAGATACTGTAGAAATGCATAAGAAAGGTCCAATTCCTTCATTTATAGACTTAAACACTGGAGAGTATTGCAATAGAAAATGCGAATTCTGCCCAAGATTTGATTCCAGTTCATACCCAAATCAACATCTTTACATGAGTACATCATTAGCTCAAAAAATGGCTAAGGATTTAAAATCTATTGGTTTTAAAGGAATAATAAATATTTGCGGTTATGGAGAGCCTTTGGCTCATCCAGAAATTTGCTCAATAGTGAAAATTTTGTCAGAAGTTTCATTCGTTGAAATAGTAACAAATGGAGATTTAATGAAAATAAATTTATTGCAAAAATTATATCAATCAGGTCTTTCCCAACTGGTAATAAGTGCATATGATGGATCTCATCAAATACCAAAGTTCAAAAATTTAATGTCCCAAGCTAAGATACCCGATCATTTATTTAATATTAGAAATAGATGGTTCAGTAAAGAAGAAGGATATGGAATTAAATTAACAAATAGAGCTGGATTCATGGAAATTGACGATGCTCAAATAGAGACCCAACGTCCATGCGCATATACACACTACTCACTAACTATCGACTGGAATGGTGATGTTCTACTTTGTGTTCAAGATTGGCATAAAAAATTAAAGTTTGGAAATATATTTTCTGAAACGATAGAAAATATTTGGTTTAGTAAGACTATGAATCAATATCGGAAGAAATTGATGAAAGGTAGGGCTAACGCAGGGTTTCCTTGCTCAAGTTGTGATGCAGATGGTCTTGTTCTAGGGAGAGCACACCTAGAAGCATGGAGAGAGTATCTAAATTAACAGCTCAAAAGAATTTAATAGATATCAAAGCTGTAACTATTTATTGCTTGTGAAATTTATATTATTATATTAATAAAATAAAACAAGTAAATATTATATATGGTCAAAAATAAATTTATAATTGCAATTCCTGCAAGATTAGATTCCGTAAGATTGCCGAATAAAGTACTAGAACTTATTGGCAATAAATCAATGATATTTCGTGTCGCAGAAAGCTGCTGCAATCTAAGTGGTATAGAAAAAACATTTCTATGCACAGATAATGAATTAATTGCTGAAGAAGTTGAATCTTTGCCTCTTGAAATTATATATAAAAAAGGAAACTTTTCTTCAGGAACCGATAGAATTTTCAATTCAATAAATGAAATAATACGAAGCTTATCATTACCCAAAGATTTCCCATTAAAGAATCTTTATATAATTAATGTTCAAGGAGATCAACCATTTATTAAGAGTCAAACCATAATTGAATTTATTAAATATATAAATAGAAAGGAATCTCCAGAAGTGATAACGTCTTTTTATAAAAAAAATTCTTTTTTAACAGACAAATGTAAAGATATAGTCAAACTAACAATGTCTTCTAAAAATGATAAAGTCCTATATTTTAGTAGATCAAACATTCCTCATATTGATACAAGGTCTTTAAAGAATAATAGCACTATACAATATCAACGAAAATTTCATATTGGTGTTTATGCATATAGGTTTGATATTTTGTTAAAATGGGGTGATCTGAATAAAAGTACTTTAGAAGTTTGCGAATCACTAGAACAGCTCAGATGGCTTGAGTATGATATACCCATATATGCATTTGAATCCTATAACGAGATAATGTCAATTGACAATTATATGCAATTAGAAAGTGCACGAGAAAAAATTAAAAATAATCCATGAAATATAAATAAAGAATATTATCTACTATCATTTAAGTAAAGAATTAGATCACAAATCTCTCTCAGAACACCTTCTCCTCCTTTTGTTCTTAATTTAATATTAGCTTGTCTTATTACTCTATAGTTTGCATCTTTTGGAGTCACAAACAAAGAGACTCTATCCAGTACAACTAAGTCATTCACATCATCTCCAATATATAAGGTATTTTTTGGCAATATTCCAAGTTTATCTTGAATTTCTTTGATCTTTGTGCGCTTATTAGATACGCGTGTATAGCATTCATCTATAGATAAACTTTTTGCTCGAGCTTTAGTTGCTAGAGAATCTCCTCCACTGATCAATGCTATTTCAATACTGAGAGATTTTAATAACATGACAGCCATCCCATCTTTAACGTTAAAGGATTTGATTTCATGTTCTTGCATACTATAAATTAACTGTCCATTGGTCAGGACACCATCAACATCTGAGACAATTAATTTAACTTCAGTTAATTTCTTTTTGAGAATCCTATTTAAGAAAAAAACTCTTATTTTCATTACTTATTAAAAGTATTTATCAACTTATAAATCTGATTAAGTTCGCTTGCTAATAACTTAAATTGATTCAAATTAAGCATATTAGGACCGTCGCTAAGAGCATTATCTGGATCAGGATGAATTTCCATAAAGACACCATTGACTCCTGCTGCAACTGCAGCCCTTGCCAACAGAGGCACTAAGAACCTTTTCCCACCAGATGTTGCTCCATTTCCTCCAGGTTCTTGAACAGCATGTGTGGCGTCAATAATAACTGGACAACCTGTCTGAATTAAATAATGAATCCCTTTCATATCTACTACAAGATTGTTATAACCAAACGTTGATCCTCTTTCAGTTAACCAAAGCTGATGATTAGAGATATTGGGATAAAAACTTTTCGCTTTCTTTACTATCATTTCACAATCCCAGGGTGCTAAAAATTGGCCTTTTTTAATGTTTAATGCTGATGCTGTGTATGAATTATCTTTTACTTTTTCAATTGAAGATTGTATAAGATTCGTCTGTCTACAAAGGAAAGCGGGGATTTGCAAAACATCCACTACATTTGCCACCTCATCGACTTGGCAAACTTCATGAATATCAGTTAATACAGGAATATCAAAGGTATCTCTTATTGAAGATAAAATTGATAGTCCTTCATCTATACCTGGACCTCGAAATGAGTCAGCTGAAGTTCTATTAGCCTTATCAAAGCTACCCTTAAAAATATATTCTATACCCAAATCAGACGTGACATTTTTAGCAAATCTTGCAACATCAAAACATAATTTTTTATTTTCTAAACTGCATGGACCTGCTATTATTGTTAGCCTATTAGATTTAAACATTAATCCTCATTTAGGCCCATTTTAATAATATCATAAATAGTAATAAAACCTATTATTTTATTACTATTTAATACC
>MDTG01237995.1_pt1 | contig 25651 bp, 20 predicted proteins | sample 811421 | NCBI WGS metagenome assembly MDTG01 (sample SAMN05326645, study PRJNA326480) | marine metagenome | isolation source: seawater | place: Pacific Ocean: South East | collected 2011
CCTGCTGCGCGAGCCCCTCAGCGCGGTCGGGCCGGAGCACCTCCCGCCGGCCCTGGCCGAGCGCTTCGTCGGGCCGCAGGGCAGCTACCTGCTGCGGATCTACCCGCACGGCAACCTGTGGAATCCCGAGGAGCTGAGCAGCTTCCTGAGCGAGGTCCGCGGCGAGCTCCCCGAGGTCTCGGGGGTGCCCGTGCTCCTGCACGACTCGAGCGAGCTGATGCTCAGGAGCTACCAGCAGGCGGGCTGGGTCGCGCTGGCGGTGGTCGTCGTGTGCCTGTTGCTGCTCTTCCGCTCGCTGGGGCCGACCCTGCTCGCCCTGGGCGCGCTCCTGGTCGGTGCGCTCTGGACGGGCGGCCTGCTGGCCCTGTGCGGGATCGAGCTCAACCCGGCCAACCTGGTCGCGCTGCCCCTCCTGCTCGGCGTCGGGATCGACACGGCGGTGCACGTCGTGCACCGGGCGCGCGAGGTCGGCCCGCGCGCTCCCTTGGCTGGGACCAGCCTCGGGCGGGCGCTCTTCTACTCGGGGCTGACGAGCGTGGCGAGCTTCGGCAGCCTCTACCTGGCCGACCACCCCGGCACGGCGAGCATTGGCTCGACGATCACGCTCGGGATCTTCTGCTGCGTCGCGGCCGGGCTGAGCGTCCCCGGCGCGCTGCTCAACGCGTGGGCGGGCGGAGACGACGAGGCGGAGCGCCCGGCTTGAGCGAGTGGCCGCGGCTGCGCGTGATCCGCTCGGGTCCGGGGCGACCGGCCTGGAACATGGCCGTGGACGAGGCGCTCCTCGAGTGCTTCTCTCCCGGCGAGGACCCGATCCTGCGCCTCTACCGCTGGGAGCCCGGGGGCCTCTCCCTGGGTCGCTTCCAGCCGGCGGGCGAGGTCGAGCTCCCGCCGGGCTGGGAGCTCGTGCGCCGACCCAGCGGCGGGGCGGCGATTCGCCACCGGCCCGACGAGGTGACCTACGCCCTGGTCGGGGACTACGCGCGCTTCGGCAAGCCGCGCGCGGCCTACGCGCAAGTGCACGGCTTGATCGCGGCGGCGCTGGGCCGGCTCGGGGTCCGCTTGGCGCCGCGCGGGCGGAGCGAGGACGCCGCCACGGTGCACGGCCTGTGCTACGCCAAGGCCACGGGCTACGACCTGGTGGTGGGGGCCGAGAAGCTCGTGGGCAGCGCGCAGTGCCGGCGAGGCGAGCGCTTCCTGCAGCACGGCTCGATCCCGCTGAGGGCCGACGCCGCGGTGGAGGGCGCCGCTGGGCTGCGGGAGGTGCTGGGGCGTGAGGTCTCGCCGGACGAGGTGGAGGAGGCGCTCATCCAGGAGATCAGCGCCGTCGCGGACGTGGTGCATGACGCGCTGCGCGATGTCGAGCGAAGCGCGGCGGAGCGTCTCCTGGCGGAGAAGCACGAGGCAACTAGCTGGATTCGCTCGCGCTAAGCCTAGCGTCACGAAATCGTTAAGTAGCCCGTCCCGGATTTCACGCCTCGGATCCCAGATACCGGAAATGGGCTGCGCTTCGGCGCCCCCGTGCACGGCTGTGCAAGGTGTTAGGGCCTCGCCAGGGTGGATCATGGCTTGCACGAGGCCTCGCGAGAGAACGAGGTGGGGTTGAGCAGGCGGGCGAGGAAGACGGTGAGCGGGAGCGCGGCGAGTGAGGAGAGCGAGGAGTCCCTCGACTCCCTCTCCCTCGTCGACCCCGTCGAGTCCGAGCTCGGCTCGGGCCCGCTCCTGCTCGACTCCAGCGCGACCGCGGAGGCTTCGGAGTGGCGCTCGGACGCCGCGGCCGAGCGCCTCGAGGCCGAGGTGGGCGAGGAGGCCGCGGCCTCGGAGGAGGAGCCGGCGGCCTCCGACTCCGTCCAGGCTCCCGCTCCCGTCGCGGAGGAGGAGGAAGACGACGACTCGGACGAGGAGCTCTCGCCGGCCCTCGACGAGAAGCTCCCCTTCGGCGAGCTGGCGATCCTCGAGGAGATGATCAGCCGCGAGCAGCTCAACACGCTGCTCTACCAGCAGGCCGACCGGCGCGAGACCGAGCACAAGAACGTGCGGATCGGCACGCTCCTGGTCCGCGAGGGCTTGCTGACCAAGCGGCAGGCCAAGCGCCTGCTCAAGATCCAGCGCCAGGACGGACCGATCGACGGCTTCGTGCTCCTCGAGCACCTCGGCAGCGGCGGCATGGGCTCGGTGTTCCGCGCCGTCGAGGAGTCGAGCGGGCGCGAGCTCGCGGTCAAGATCCTCCCGCCGCGGGCCTCACGCGACCTGCGCTACCGGACCCGCTTCCTGCGCGAGGCGAAGCTCCTGCAGCAGCTCGACCACCCTCACCTCGTGCGCTGCTACAGCCACGGCGAGTGCAACGGGCACCTCTACTTCGCCATGGAGCTGGTGCGCGGCGTGACGGGCCGCGCGCTGCTCAAGCGCGACGGGGCGATGAAGGAGCCGCGCCTGCGGGTCGTGATGCGCCAGTGCCTCGAGGCCATGGTGCACTACTGGCGCGAGCTGATCGTGCACCGCGACATCAAGCCCGACAACCTGCTCTTCGACGAGGAGGGGGACGTCAAGCTGGCGGACCTCGGCCTCTCGCGGCAGCTCGACGACGGGGTGCACATCACGACGGTCGGCAAGACCCTCGGCACGCCGCTCTACATCTCGCCCGAGATGGCGCGCGGTCGGCAGGACATCGACGTGCGCGCCGACCTCTACTCCCTCGGCGCGACCTTCTATCACTTCGCCACCGGCGTCCCGCCCTTCGACGGCGCCTCGCAGGCCGAGCTGCTCAAGCGCCACGTCGAGGACACCCCCGTCCGGCCGCGCCTCAAGAACTCGCGCCTCTCCGAGGGCATGGAGCGCCTGCTCCTGGTCCTGCTCGAGAAGAGCCCGACCGACCGCTTCGCGGGGCCGAGCGACGCGCTGGCAGCGCTCGATCGCCTCGAGGCCGGCGAGGACCCCGCCCCCGGCTACAGCGCCGGCGCCTCGACGCCCAACCCGCCGCGCAAGCGCGGCCGGACGGGGAGCAGCGCTGAGCGCAACCTGCGCGGCGAGCGCGCCCGGCGCGGCCGGCTCAACTCCTCGGGCGCCCGCACCGGCTACCGGGTCAAGGAGCGCAAGCGCCCCAGCGGCCAGCTCCTGGCCGCCGCCGGCTTGGCCTTCCTCGGGCTGTTCGGACTGGGCGTGCTGCTGGGCGCCAACCGCTCCGAGCCCGGCGCCCAGCCGGGTCGGACCAGCGCCGCCGCCGCGAGCGAGCCCGACGTGTTCGAGCTCGCGCGCCGCGACCCCGAGGCCGCGGCCGCCGCCGCGCTGAAGTGGTGCGAGCGCCACCCCGACCGCCTGGCCGAACAGGTCGCGCGCCTCGAGGCCGCCGACAAGGCGCTGCCCGAGTCCTCGCAGCAGCGCCACGCCCTCCGCCTGCGCCTGCTCCAGGCGCGCGAGCTCCTGCTCGAAGAGGGGGACGCCGCGGTCGAGAAGCTGCGCAACCGGCTGATCTCGCTGGTCGAGTCGGGCAAGCTCGACGAGGCCCAGCAGGCGCTCGAGGCCTTCCCGGTCGCCTACCGGCGCGACCGCGTCAAGGAGGCCTTCGAGGAGCTCCAGCGCGAGCTCGAGGCCGTGACGCACACGGAGCTCTCCAGCCGCTAGCTGCGCCAGCGCTGAGTTCCTCGGCTCGCCTCAGGGGCCCCTTGGACGCGAGCCAGCAGCGCTCTCGAGCCGGTTCTCCGCGCCCTTCGCTGCTCCCGCGGTCAGCTCCACGCTCGAGGCTGCGTCGGCTAGGCTGCCACGCCAGGAGGAGAGACCCTGAGCGGCGACGTCATTCTGTTTCGTGACATGCTCCAGGCGGTCGGCGACAGCTCCCGCGAGAGGCTGCTGGAGATCTGTCCCTTCCCGGGCCTGCTGCAGGTTCAACGCGAGGAAGCTCGCTTCGATCCCCCTCTCGGGGACGAGGCGTCGACCGCCGAACGTCTCGAACGGCTCAGCCAGCGAACACAACCCCTCCTCCCCCGTCTCCGCGAGCTGCCGCTCTACTTCTTGGCCCCTCCCGCACCAGGCACCCCAATTCGGCTCGGGAGCGACGCCCGCAGCTGCTCCATCTGCCTCCCACCTGAGGGGGTGAGCGCGCTCCACGCCCAGGTCGATCGCGTCAAGCAGCGCTATCGAGTGGTCGATCTGGAGTCGCGCCGAGGGACCTATGTCGAACAGCGGCGAGCTCCCGTCGGAGTGCCGCTCCAGCTCGGGGGAGGCCAGTATCTGCGCATGGGGGACTTCGTCGGCCTGTTCCTCCTGCCCCACCAGCTCGCGTGGCTGATCGAACGCTGCCGCGGCGCGGGGAGGGAGGAGCGCTTCCCCGCGACGGGCGCTTCGCTGAATGGGCTGCTCAGCGAGGGCTACCGGAGCGGCGCCGCCGAAGCACGCTTCTTGCTGCAAGTGCCTAGTCAGGGCTCGGTCGCCGACGGCCTCTCCAGCCTCGAGCTGACCACGGAGCTGAGTCAGTCCAAGATCCTTGGTCAGAAGCGCAACCGCAGCGCGGTCGACGCCTGCCTGTTCTGCCTGGAGCGGCCCCACTCACGCGCGCTCTCGGTTGGGCGGCAGGAGGGCTGCGACCTCGTGTTCAAGGACGCTAGCGTGAGCAAGCGTCATGCACGCCTCCGCCCTCATGAGAATGGCTGGCGAGTGATCGACCTCGAGTCGGCCAACGGCACCTGGCTCGCCGAGCGGCGCCTGCCAGCCGGCGTCTGGACGGCCCTGCCTCCGACTAGCACGACCCTGCGCTTTGGCAGCTACAGCACGGTCCTCCTCGACGGAGAGGAGCTCGATAGCCTGCTCGAGCACCTCGCCCAGAACGTCCGCTCAAGGAGTTCCTAGGCTGCAGCCACCCCCCCCGCCGCCGCCAGGGCTGCCTGGACTGCCGGGGCTGCCGGGGCTGCCGGGGCTGCCGGGGCTGCCGGGGCTGCCCGGACTGCCGGGGCTGCCTGGACTCCCACCCGGGGCGCCGAACTGGCCCCCGTCCAGCGTGCGCCAGTCCTGGCCCAGGTCGCTCAGCTTGTAGCTCTTGAAGAAGGGCATGTTGAGCAGCCCTTCGGCTCCGGCCTCGTTCTCCACCGGGGAGTAGCAAATGACCCCGTCTTGGCTGATCAGGAAGTTCCGCTGGCCCGTGACGGTCCACTCTTTGGGCGCGGCGACGGCGCCCCAGCTCTTGCCGTCGGCCGAAACCGTCAAGCGAAAGTCATAGCCCGAACGCGAGCCGCTGGCCAAGGGTCCCTCGAGGCCAGCCTTGGTTGCCAACTCGCCAAGCGTCACGAAGCTGGTCTCCTTGCGCCGCGCGATCTGCTCAGACGAGTGGATCGCTCGCAGCCCTTGAATCGCCGACGTCTCCCCCCCCTGGGCTCGAGACTTCAGCATGCTCGGCAGGGAGACCGCCAGGATCAGCAGGATCACCCCCACTACGACCATCAGTTCCTGAAGCGAGAAGCGACGATTCATTGTCCTTGGTCCTCGTGTCATTTCGTCCGAGCAGGTCGGCCTCGAGTTCGATCAGGCGCGCCATGTCCTCGACCCAGGATCGCTGGATCTCGGGGCGCGTGGCAGGATCTCCCGAACTGGCCAGGAGATCCAAGAGACGCTCCGCAGTTCGCAGCAGCTCCCGTAAGCAGTCCTGGCGCCGCTGGTTTCGTACGGCGTTGGAGCCGCTGAGGCGACGCAGGCGCTGCACCTGGTCCGCCAGCCCCTCAGGAATCAGAGGTGACGGGTCCTCGAACTCCGCCGCCACGGCTGGGAGCTCCTCTGCGCGAGCGTGCGTCTGGCGCGCCGTCTGCAACAGCTGCTGGAGGGTTTGGAAGCGCTGCAACTCCTCGGCCTGAGCAGAGGCCTCCGCCGCCGTCTCGGCCTCCTCCGCCGCCTTGAGCTTGGCCAGGCGCTCGACCTGCAGCTCCCGTAGGACCTGCTCCCGGCGCTCGGGATCGAGCGTCTCTCGGGCGCCTGCCGTCGGAGCCCGTTCCTCGTGCGAGGTGGCCTCCGCGGTCTCGCGCCGGCGCCGACGACCACCTATCCGCGCCAAGAGGCGCAGCAGGGGCAGGTGTCCGTTGAGACCCAAGAACACCAGCAGGCTTCCCACCACGCCGCACACCCACGGAAGGACGAGGGGCCAAAGCGGAGCTGCGAGCAAGAGACTCATGGAGACACCCTACTCGATCGCGCTTGCCGGCCTCACGCCAGGGAGCTAGCGGTCGGGCTACTCAGGCCCCTCCGCCTCGCTCTTCTCGGTGCGGTCGAGCAGGTCGAGCGCCTGAGCGAAGGTCGGCCGGTCGAGGTGGAAGCTGCCCGCGCAGCGGGGGCAGACCACGCTCATGTCCTCCTTGCCTGCGAACACCTGCTCCGGGTCGCGGCCGAAGGTGTTGGTCAGGACCTTCACGATCGTGATCAGGCGGCAGCCGCAGCCGAAGTGATAGGGCAGGCGCTCGAGGAAGCCGAGCTCTTCGTCCTCGGCCAGGTTGGCCACGAGGGTCTCGTTCAGGCCGCGATACCAGTCCATGTCGCAGTCGGGGTGCGCGGTGACCATGGCCGCCTCGTCGCCGCCGAGGCGGAACAGGCGCGCCGGGAACTGCTCGCTCTGGACGTAGTAGGCCTCGACGATCCGGAACAGGTCGTGGCCTTCGAACTCGATCGTCGACTGGCGCACCGGGTTCCGGGGTGAAGCGACCTGGGAGTAGAAGAGGTTGCTGGGGCCGACCTTGACGTCCTGGGTGAACACGCGCCCCACGACGTTGCCCGAGTCGCGATCACCCGTCACGAACAGGTTCAGGGGCGGGTCGTTGAAGTTCAGCGTCCAAGCGGCGCTCAGGCCTGCCGGGTGGCTGAAGAGGTGCAGCGCCAGGGCGGCCAGGGCGTCCTTGAGCAGCTCGTCCTGGTCCCGGGTGAGCTTGATCTCTGCCTGCATCAGGTGCAGGTAGTAGTCCTCGTAGAGCGGGCCGAAGTCGGCGCGAGCCACCATCGCGTTGCGGTGGCGGACGAAGTGGCTCTCGAGCTCGATGCGGTTCGCGCCGTCGCTGGCGTCGGAGAGGTCTACCTCGCTCCCGTCCTCGCTCATGGCGGCAAGGTATCACGGGCGCCAGGAAGCGCCCGCGTCAATGAGGCGAGCCGCTAGGACTCTCCGCCCTCGTCCTCCGGCAGCTCGTCGGCGAAGTAGTCGACCTGGTGCACGGGCATCACGACCGAGGTCAGGATGTTCTTCATGTGGCTCGTGATCCGCCGGTAGAAGCGGGTCAGGAGGACCATCGAGGTCACCTGGGGCGGGGTCAGGTCCGACTTGCTCAGCTCGACGAGGAGCTTGTCGCTCCGCTTGCTCGAGTTGCGCGCGATCAGCACGAGCTCCTTGGCCCGCTCCTTGTTCTGGGAGCTGATCACGTCGCCGGCCGCCTCGAGCAGCTTGTGCGCGATCTCGATCAAGTCGGTCAGCTCTTCGCGCAGGGGACCCTCGGGGATCACGCCGCCGCCCAGGGTCTCGACCTCGGCGATGTTCTTGGCGTAGTCGCCCACGCGCTCGGCGTGGCCGACGAGCATCAGCAGCACCAGGCAGTAGGACACGTGCTGCTGCTGGACGCTCAGGTGGCTGACGATCTGGCGGCGGATCGCGCGCTCGAGGCGGTTGACCTCGACGTCGAGGTCGAGGATCTCCTTGCGCCGCTCGAGGGTCAGCAGGTGATCGAACACGTGGGGACGGACGATCTCGCACATCCGACGCGTCGTCTGGAGCATGCGCATGAAGTCGTCGCCCATGCGCTTGGCGGGGTCTTCAGAGCTGAAGAGGCTGAGCAGCTGGGACCACATGGGGGCCTCCTGGCGCCGATCGGTTGGGCTCGCGGGCCGGCCTTAGCCGAAGATTGCCCTGCTGGCGAAGAAGATCAGCGCAGGCACACCGTAGAAGACGAAGGCCACATAGGCGATAGCCCAGCGCCTTTTCTCGGCGGCGAAGTCCGCGAGCCACTCGGCCATCCGCAGCGGGATCTTGCGCAGCGGCGGCGGCGCATACCACACCAGGATTCCGGCCAGGTTGAACGAGAGATGCACCAACGCGATCTGGCGCGCGGCGAGGGCCTGCTTGGCCTGCTCGGGGGTCTCGGCGGCGACCGCCGCCGAGGCGATCAAGGCGGTGATCGTGGTCCCCACGTTGGCGCCGAGGGTGATCGGGAACACCTGCGCGAGGGTCACGAGGCCCGCGCCCGCGAGGGGGACCATGACCGAGGTGGTGATCGAGCTCGACTGGACCATGACGGTCAGCACGATTCCGACCACGATTCCCACCGGGCCGCCGCTGCCGAGGAAGCGGTTCACGTAGTTCTCGAGGCGCGTCATGACGAGCGCGCGCATCAGCTTCACGATCCCCGTCAGGGCCGCGAAGATGATGATGATCCCGAAGACCGCCATCAGGATCGCGGCGACCTTCTTGTCCGAGCTGAACAGGCCGGCGAAGTCCTTGACCTGGGTCGCGCCCCACTTGAAGGCGGCCTTGAGCGGGCTCTTGTATTTGGTGCCCGAGCCCGAGGTGATCATGCCCGCCACGGCCCCCGAGATCCGCTCGAGGATGCCCTGACCGGTCAGGGCTCGAGTCAAGAGCTCGAGCGGCAAGAAGGTCAGGACCGAGAGGAAGTTGAAGAAGTCGTGGCAGGTGGCGGCCGCGAAGGCGCGCCTGAACTCGCCGGCCTGGTTGGCGTGCGCCAGGCTCGCGATGGTGTTGGTGACCGTGGTCCCAATGTTGGCGCCCATGATCATGGGCACCGCGCTCGAGACGCTGAGGTTGCCCGAGGCCACGAAGCCCACGATCAGCGCCGTCGTGACCGAAGAGCTCTGGACGAGGGTCGTGGCGAGGATCCCGGCCAGCAGCCCGAGCATGGGGTTCATGCCCTGGCCCAGGTAGCTGTCCATGACGCCCTTGCCGAGACCCTTGATCCCGCCGCTCAGCGCGTTCACTCCGACGAGGAACACGTAGAGGAGCAAGAGGACCATCACCCCGTGCATGATGGCCTTGCCTCGGGTCAGCTCCGACTGAGGTGCGAAGCGACCGGAGTCGACCGGCCCGAGGTCCTTCGGACGCTCGGAGGGAGAAGGTGCGGGTTTCGGCTCTTCGCTCATGGCGCCGAGGTTCTAACAGAACCCTGAGCCGCTGATCTTTAAAGGGGCGTAAAGCCGGCCCGGCTAACGCAACGCGTTAAGAATCGGTTCCGCCCATCGGTTCGCCAATCCTCGCAGATCGTCCCTTTTGTTTTCATTTCATGGTTCTCATGTGACCCAGAAATCAACTCACAATGGGTTAGGGGAAATGCAAGGGGGCACGGAGCGTGCTATATGAAAGGAGCTATGACACGGATCGTATCTGCCGCTGCACTCCTCCTCCTCCTGGCCCCCACGGCATGGGCCCAACCACGCGTCGACCAGCCTACGGGTCTGCGCAGCAGCCGGAGCGGGTTGGGGACCGAGCAGGTCACCGACTACATCCGCTCGTTGAGCGTGGCCAACACCGAGGTCGAGATCGAGACGCGCGGCGAGACGCGCCGCCTCTTCAACGCCCATCGGATCAAGATCCAGGCCGACTGGCGCCGCGGCCCCAACGGGACGCCCGTGCTGCGCTCCGCCACGATCACCCCGATCGGCGGGCGGCTGCACCTCGGCGACGAGAAGATCAACAAGCTGACGATCAACCACAAGGGCGAGATCAAGGTCGACCGCAAGGGCATCGACGTCACGATCACCAAGGTCACCCGGCGCCGCGACGGCAGCCTCGAGCTGCACCTCGGCGGCCTAGCTGGGTTCTTCAACGGCAACATCATCATCCCGAAGGAGTCGGCGCCGAGCGACATCACGAAGTGGCCGCCCGAGCTGCACGAGCTGGTCAAGTCGCTCATGAACCCCAGCGGCGACTCGGACACCAACCACGAGGCGCGGGTCAACTGGAACGTCAGCGGCCAGTCGGACCGCTTCGCCTTCCCGATCCGCGGCGACTCGCTGACCGCGGCGAGCAACTTCAGCGTCCGCGGCGGCGCGGAGCTGCGCTCGGACGGCACGATCCGCAGCGTCGGCGACAACACGATGAACCTCGAGGTCGTGGTCGGGAACCAGAGCTTCGAGCACGAGTCGGGCAAGTTCAGCGCTGACCTGCGCAACGGGACCCGCGCCAACTTCAACGGTCGCTACGGGATCTTCGTCCCCGGCTCCGGCAACAACTTCTCCTTCGAGGTCGACGGCGCCCTCGACTACCAGATCCGCGGCCGCAACGTGCGGCTGAACCTGCCCTCGGGCGCTCGGATCCGCTCCAACGGCGCCGCCTTCGACGGCGACGGCCGCCTGACCGCCTCGATCGGCCCCGGCGGCTCGACCCTGGCCGTCAAGGACGGGACCTACAACATGCGCCTCGACGGCCCGATCGCCGTCAACGGCCTCCGCACCGAGGAGTTCGGCCTCGAGGACCTCGAGTTCGACGGCACCGTCACCTCGAGCGGCACGATCGAGGAGATGAGCCCCGACCGCCTGGCCATGGCCGGTCGCTGGGACGGGGACCTGGTCGGTATCCGCGGCCGGATCCTCGGCCGCGAGGGCAGCAGCGCTCGCTTCCTCCCCGGCAGCAACGCCAAGGTCACCGGCGAGGACGTGCGGATCAACACCCGCTACAGCACGCCGAGCAACAACCTCGACCGCACCAACATGGGCGTCGCCGCCAAGGGCAAGGTCGAGGGCGAGTTCAAGCTCGGCGACGTGCGCTACAACGACGGCCGCCGCTCGGCGAACCTCGGCCAGGTCGACGTCGACGTCGAGCTCGAGGGCGACCTCGGCTCGCTCGGCGACCCCGAGGGGCGCGTGGTCCGCAACCTGCGCGGCTCGGTCGACGCCGAGGTGGTCGAGGGCGGCTCGGTCGGCGTCGAGGGCCTCCCCAACGCGCTCGGTCCCGTCGACCCGCCCGCTCGCCCCGCGCCGGCCCCGGCTCCCCAGCCGCAGCCCGCCCAGCCCGCCCAGCCCCGGATCAGCTTCGCCGCCGGTGAGCTGCCCCTGCGCCGCGGCGCCGAGGGCCGCGAGGTCGAGAAGCTCCAGGAGTTGCTCCGCCTCAACGGCTACGACGTCGCCGTCGACGGCGACTTCGGCCCTGGCACCGAGCGCGCCGTCCGCGACTTCCAGTCCCGCAAGGGCCTGACGGTCGACGGGATCGCCGGCAGCAACACGATCGCCCGCCTCCAGCCCTCGCGTCCGGCCGCTCGCCCGCAGCCGCAGCCCCAGCCGCAGCCCCAGCCTTCCCAGCCGGCCGCCGAGCCGGAGGACCTCGGCCCCGGCTACGCCCGCACCAAGGTCGACCCCGGCACCCGGGCGCGGATCGACCTCGAAGACGCCTCGGTCGACCGGGACGGTCGGATCCGCGCTCGCGGCCTGATCAGCTCGACCCTCCGCCTGCGCGACATGGACGTGCGGACCGGCACCCTCGCCGCCAAGGTCCTCGGCGCCGCCCAGGCGACCGCGGCCAACGCTGGCTTCAACTTCGACTCGGGCAACGGCGGCCTGCAGCTGAGCGACGTCAAGGTCCCCGTGCGGATCGATCTCAGCGCTGGCTCGCGGATCTACACCACCGCCGGCGGGATGAACGTCGAGATCGACAAGGACGGCAGCTACGCCGAGTTCACCGTGGTGGTCGAGAACGTCAACGGCAAGCTGCGGATCGGTGAGTTCCAGCAGGTCGACCTGCTCCTCCACAGCGACGGCGCCGCGCGCTTCGCCGGCGAGGTCGCCGACGTGTCCGGCAGCAAGACGATCCGCTACACCGGTCGGATGGTCATGCTCCCCCGCGGGATCGACTTCTTCGGCGACGTCTCGGTCACCGTGCGCGGCACCGACGACACCCCGGCCGTGCGGATCCGCTGGTAATCAAGAGACTTGCGCAACCTCGCAGCATGAGGATTGGCAGCCCGGGCAAGAGCGGTATACTCCTGCCCTCACCACAAGCGGGCGTAGCTCAGTGGTAGAGCACAACCTTGCCAAGGTTGGGGTCGTGAGTTCAAATCTCATCGCCCGCTCTTAGAAGCCGGTTCCTTCGGGAGCCGGCTTTCTCATTTGGTTGGGCTTCGTCATCTGGTTCGGCTTCACTGCTTCGCGGGTGGCTCCTCTCGCGCTGGCGCTGAACTCGGTTGGCCTTACACTCTGCGGCTTCCTCGCACCCCACCCGGGAGGTCCGCGATGGCTCACGACCACGGCCACGACCACGAGCACTGCGACCACGACCACAGCCACGCCGACCACCACGGTGGACCCAGCCTGACGGCGGTCCTCGAGGAGCTCGGCCCTTGCAAGAAGCTGCTCAAGGTCGAGGTCCCCAGCGACGAGGTCCGCAAGGAGGTCAACGACCGCCTGCGCCACCTCAGCAAGACCGTCCACCTCAAGGGCTTCCGCCCCGGTAAGGCGCCGCGCAAGCGGATCGAGAAGCTCTACGGCTCCGCGGTCCGCAACGACGCGCGCGACCACCTCCTCCGCCAGACCTACATGCGCGCGATCCAGGAGAACGTGGGCGAGACCCAGCTCCTCGGTGAGGGCACGATCGAGAACGTCGCCTTCTCGGTCGAGGACGGGCTCAAGTACGAGGTCACCCTCCACACCCGCCCCGAGTTCGAGCTGCCCGAATACAAGGGCCTCGAGATCGAGATCGAGAAGGTCGCGGTCGACGAGAAGGAGGTCGACCAGGCGCTCGACCAGTTCCGCGCCCAGAAGGGCGAGCTCAAGCCCGTCGAGGGTGACGACGCCGTCGTCGAGGGCGAGGACCAGCTCAGCGTCGACGTGCAGGTGTGGCTCTCCGACGAATACGAGGCCTTCAGCCAGAACGAGGAGGTCGAGGGCGAGGAGGGCAACCTCAAGCCGCTCAAGGAGGAGGCGGGCCTGCCGGTCCAGCTCCCCCACGACCGCCTGGGCAACTTCCTCGTCGAGGACCTCGCCGACAGCCTCTCGGGTCTCAAGATCGGCGAGTGGGGCGAGGCCGAGACCGAGCTCCCCGTCGACTTCGAGGTCGTCGAGGGCCGCGGCGAGCCCGCGGTGCTGCGGATCCAGGTCAAGTCGATCAAGCGCCTCTTCTTGCCCGAGCTGACCGAGGAGTGGGTCAAGGAGGCCGGCTACGACACGGTCAACGACCTCCGCCGCGAGATCCGCGAGGAGCTCCAGCAGCGGCTCGACCACATGCGCCGCGGCGTGATCGAGGAGCGCCTCGTCGCCAAGCTCCGCGAGGAGGTCGGCGAGTTCGCCCTGCCTTCCGACATGGTCGAGCAGGAGGTCGCGCAGGCCAAGCAGCGCAAGACCTTTGAGCTGATGTACATGGAGAAGCTCGGCAAGGACGAGGCCGAGGCCAAGGTCGCCGAGGAGGCCGAGCAGCTCGAGAACGAGGTCGCCGAGGCCCTGCGCGCCTTCTTCGTGCTCGACGAGATCGCGCGCCGCGAGGAGCTGCGCGTCGCCGAGGCCGACGTCAACACGCGGATCGCGCTCATGGCTGCTCAGCGCGGCACGGACCCCGCGACCATGCGGGCCGAGCTGCAGAAGCACAAGGTCCTGCCGCAGCTCTACCACGACATCCTCGACGAGAAGACGCGCGCGCTCCTGCGCGAGCACGCGACCGTCAACGAGGTCGAGGACGAGTAGCTCGCACACCGCTCCTTTCCAAGGGAGCAGCGCGCGATTACCCTGAGGGGGTGAAGGCGGGTTTGCCAGAGCGGCGACCCGAGGTCGGTCCCAACACCTAGCTGGCTCGATTCCAGGAGCCAGCTAGATCTCAGCCAGATCCAAGACGATCCAAGACGATCCAAGACGGAGGCCCACTTGACCTTGATCCCGACGGTGGTCGAGAAGACGGGGCGGGGCGAGCGTTCCTACGACATCTACAGCCGACTGCTCAAGGAGCGGATCATCTTCATCGGTGATCCGATCTCGGACGGCATCGCCAACGTCGTGATGGCGCAGCTGCTCTTCCTGCAGTTCGAGAACCGCAATCAGGACATCAGCCTCTACGTCAACTCGCCCGGCGGCTCGATCACGGCTGGCCTCGCGATCTACGACACCATGCAGTTCGTCCAGTGCGACATAGCGACCTACTGCATCGGGCAGGCCGCCAGCATGGGCGCGGTCCTGCTCGCGGCGGGCACGCCCGGCAAGCGCTACGCGCTGCCGCACTCGCGCGTCATGATCCACCAGCCATGGGGCGGCGCCGAGGGCACGGTCGCCGACATCGAGATCCAGGCGACCGAGATCAAGCACCAGAAGCACACGCTCCACGAGGTTCTCGCAAAGCACACGGGCCAGGCGGTCGACAAGATCGCAGAGGATGCCGACCGCGACTTCTTCATGACCGCGGACGAGGCGAAGGACTACGGATTGGTGGACCACGTCGTGGCTGCGGTCTACAACGAGAAGAACGACAAGAGCTAACGAGGTCGCGCACCTGCACGACTGGACTCCGAACACACGCCTGGGGGCGTCATGAGCACTCGCGACGAACGCTGCGGCTTCTGCAAGAAGAGCCGCAAGCTGGTGGACCGCCTGATCGAAGGCCCGTCCAACAACTACATCTGCGACGAGTGCATCGAGCTCTGCTACAACCTGATCCACGAGGAGCGCCGCAGCGCCGCGACCGACGGGTTCGGCTTGAAGCTCGACGAGATCCCCCACCCGCGTGAGATCAAGGAGTTCCTCGACGAGTACGTGATCGGCCAGGAGAAGGCCAAGAAGGTCCTCTCGGTCGCGGTCTACAACCACTACAAGCGGGTCCTCTCGCCGCCCGACGAGGAGGTCGAGCTCGAGAAGAGCAACGTCCTCCTCATCGGTCCGACCGGCTCGGGCAAGACCCTGCTGGCCAAGACCCTGGCCCGCTTCCTCGACGTGCCCTTCGCGATCGGCGACGCCACCACGCTGACCGAGGCCGGCTACGTGGGCGAGGACGTCGAGAACCTGCTCCTGCGCCTGCTCCAGAACGCCGACTACGACCTGGCGCGGGCCGAGCGCGGGATCGTGTTCATCGACGAGATCGACAAGATCCAGAAGACCAGCAACAACCCCTCGATCACGCGCGACGTGTCGGGCGAGGGCGTGCAGCAGGCGCTGCTGAAGATGCTCGAGGGCACGATCAGCAACATTCCGCCGCAGGGTGGGCGCAAGCACCCCGAGCAGCAGTACATCCAAATGGACACCTCCAAGATCCTCTTCGTGTGCGGAGGGTCGTTCATGGGGCTGGAGGAGGTGATCAGCAACCGGATCGGCAAGCGCCTGATCGGCTTCGGCAACCCGGAGCAGGAGGAGCTCAACGCGGCTCCCGAGCAGGCGCTGGGCGACCTCTTGATGCAGGTCACCACCGACGACCTGCTCAAGTTCGGCATGATCCCCGAGTTCATCGGCCGCCTGCCGGTGATCACCGCCCTGCGGCCGCTCGGGATCGAGGAGCTGGTCCGGATCTGCCTCGAGCCCAAGAACGCGATCGTGCGTCAGTTCCGCAAGTTCTTCGAGCTCGAGGGCGCCGAGCTGACCGTCCCCGAGGGCTCGCTGCGCAAGGTCGCGCGTCATGCGCTCGATCGCGGCACGGGCGCGCGCGGCATTCGCTCGATCATGGAGGAGGTCATGCTCGACATCCTCTTCGAGCTGCCGAGCCGCAACGACGTGACCAGCTTCGTCCTCAGCGAGGACATCATCGACAGTGGCACCTACACCTGGCCTGAAGAGGGCGGCCCCGAGCCCGAGCCCGAAGAGAAGAAGGGCTCTAGCGGCAAGAAGGTCGCCGTCAAGAAGAACCGCCGCAAGCGCCGGGAAGCTAGCTAAGCAGAGTTCATGACCATTGAGGTCCCCGAGGCGCTCCTCCGCAAGCTGGGGGAGCTCGCCGAACAGTTCGAGCAGCTCAACACCGCGATCCAGGACCCCGAGCTCTTCAACAACCCCGACGCCGCGCGGGTCAAGCTGAAGGAGCACGGGCGCCTCAAGCCCATGGTCGAGGGCTACCAGGCTTGGCTCGAGCTCCAGTCGCGCCTCGAGGAGGCGCGAGCGCTCCTCGAAGACGAGGACGAGGAGCTGCGCCAGCTCGCCGAGATGGAGCTGCCCGAGCTCGAGGAGCAGCGCGAGAAGTCGGCGCAGGAGCTGCGCGAGCTCTTCGTCAGCCAGGACGAAGAGTCCGAGTGCGACGTGATCGTGGAGATCACGGCCGGCGTGGGCGGCGACGAGTCGGCCCTCTTCGCGGGCGACCTGTTCCGGATGTACACCCGCTACGCCGAGCAGCGCCGCTGGAAGTGCGAGCTGATCGACAGCAACCCGGGCAAGGTCGGCGGCTTCAAGTCGGTGCAGTTCACCGTCGAGGGCGACGGCGTCTACCGCCGCCTGCGCTTCGAGTCGGGCGGACACCGCGTGCAGCGCGTGCCCGAGACCGAGACCCAGGGCCGGATCCACACCTCCATGGTGACGGTGGTCGTCTTGCCTCAGGCCGAAGAGGTCGACGTCGAGATCGACCCCGGCGACGTGCGCGTCGACACCTACCGCGCTTCGGGCGCGGGCGGCCAGCACGTCAACAAGACCGAGTCGGCGATCCGCCTGACCCACGAGCCGAGCGGGATCGTGGTCCAGTGCCAGGACGAGAAGTCGCAGACCAAGAACAAGGTCTCCGCCTGGAAGGTCCTCCGCGCGCGCTACGCCGACTTCCTGCGCGAGCAGGCCGAGGCCGAGCGCGGCGCCCAGCGCCGCTCGCTGCGCGGGCGCGGCAACCGCAACGAGCGGATCCGCACCTACAACTTCCCCCAGGACCGCTGCACCGACCACCGCATCGGCGTCTCGATCCACGGCCTGCCGCAGATCCTCGACGGCGCCGGTCAGCTCGACGACCTGCTCGACCAGCTGATCCAGCACGACAAGGAAGAGGCGCTGCGCAGCTTGTAATCCTGGGGGGCTGCGCCCCCCCAGACCCCCATCTTGGGCCCGCGAAAGCACCAGGGGCCGGTGCTGCGGGAGGTGTGGCCTCGAGCGCCTTGGGATGGTTGCGCACCGGCCCCTTACGCTTTCGCTCTGACGTGTGTGCGGGGGCTCCCTGGGTGCTCGCTGTCGCTCGCACGTCGTTCCCGGGCTGCCGCTCCCCGTTCCCGGGGTTGCCCATAACTCGGAATTGCTGCACTGCGTCGTCGGAAGTTGCTGCTACTTAGGCATTTCCGTTGCCGCGGCCCTCTGCCGGTTGCTAGAACCTTTATCCCGCAGGCGGGAGCGCCGCGGGGGGAACGACGCTAGGAAGAGGTGAGCTATGGCGGGACGCAAGGTCCTCGCGCTGCTGGTGGTCTCCGGGTTCGCGCTGAGCGCGCTGGGTGGCTGCAGCAACTCTTCCTCGTCCAAGGGCGGCTTCGCCTCGACGACGGCGGCCTCCACGAGCTCCACGCCCAGCGCGGTCTCGACCGCGAGCACGAGCCCCACCACGACCGCCGCCCCGGTCACCAGCGCCGCGACCCTGGCCAGCGGCCGGATCAAGCTGCTGACCTACAACGTGGCGGGCCTGCCGCAGGGGATCTCGGGGAGCGACCCGGCGCGCAACACGCCCCTGATCAGCCCCAAGCTGAACGACTACCACCTCGTGCTCGTGCAGGAGGACTTCTGGTTCCACGACGCGCTCAAGAAGGACGCGACGCACCCGCACCAGAGCGCGCACCACCGCGGCTACACGACGCCGGTCGGTGACGGGCTGAACCGCTTCTCGATCTGGCCCTTCCGCGACCACAGCCGCCTGCGCTGGTCCGACTGCAACGGCTGGACCGGCGCGGCCAACGACTGCCTCTCCAGCAAGGGCTTCAGCTTCGCGATCCACGAGCTCGCGCCGGGCGTCGAGCTGCACGTCTACAATCTGCACGCCGACGCCGGGAGCTCGACGGGGGACGAGGACGCGCGGGCCAAGAACTTCGTCCAGCTCGAGCGCTGGATCGCGGCCTTCTCGGCCGGCGAGGCGCTGATCGTGGCGGGCGACACCAACCTCAAGGACGGCAGCCAGCGCCCCCGCGACGGGGGGGTCCTCGACGACTTCCTCCAGAACACGGGCCTGTCCGAGGTCGCGCGCGTGCTCGGCCAGCCGAGCATGATCGACCGGATCATGTATCGCAGCAGCACCAAGCTCGAGCTGACCCCCGTCGGCTGGCGCGAGGCGACCGAGTTCACGGACAGCAGCGGCCTCGACCTCTCGGACCATCCCGCGATCCACGTGGACTTCGACTACCAGGAGAAGTAATCCACGCCTTGCAACTGGGCCGGCCTCGAAGGAACCTTGGGCCATGGCTCACGACCGACTCAGCCGGCAGATCCTCGAGGCGATCGCGCTCTCGCTCCCCGCGGAGCTCGACCTCGAGGTGATCGACGTCCTGCCCGGCAAGACCTCTTCCCACTACATCGCGGTCTTCCAGCCGACGATCGCCGACTACGACGTCGACGCCGGCTACGCGGGCCTGGAAGAGGCGCGCGAGGAGATCACGGAGGGGATCGCGGCCGAGATCACGCGCCGCTCGATGCCCGACGTGACCTTCAAGATCAGCCCGAAGTTCGACTGGGATCAGCTGAAGGGTTAGCGCGTGGCCACCTTGCTGCTCGCCGTCACCGGCTCGATCGCCGTCTACAAGGTGGCCGACCTGGCCTCCAAGCTGACCCAGGCCGGCCACGACGTGCGGGTCGTGATGTCCCAGGCGGCCCAGCAGCTGGTTCAGCCGAGCACCTTCCTGAACGTGACCGGGAACAAGGTCTTCACCGACCTCTGGGACCCGGACGGGCAGACCCAGCACATAGCGCTCACCGACGAGGCCGACCTCGCGATCCTGGCGCCCGCCACGGCGAACAGCATCGCCAAGCTGGCCCTCGGCCTCGGCGACGACATGGTCAGCACCACGCTCCTGGCCCTCGGCTCGCCGCTCCTGGTGTGTCCGGCCATGAACACGCGCATGTGGCGCAACCCGGCCGTGCAGCACAACCTCGCCACCCTGCGCGCCCGCGGCGCGCACGTGCTGGCGCCCGGCTCGGGCAACCTGGCCTGCGGTCACGTCGGGCCCGGGCGCCTGGCCGAGCCGGTCGAGATCGCGGCCGAGATCGAGCGCCTGCTCGCCGAGGGCGCGCCCCCGGTCGTGGATGAGTGGGGCGAGGGCGAGGACCCGCTCCTGCCGCGCCTGCTCGGCGAGTGGCAGCTCGAGGGTGAGGTCCGCGGGCACCCGCTCCGGCAGCGCGTCAGCGGGAGCGCGCTCTACGCGGGCCGCTTCCTGCGCCTGACCTATCACCCCTCCGAGACGCCCGGCCTCGACGGGCGCCCCTACGCGGCGGAGGCGACCTTGGGCTACGACGCCCAGGCGGGTCGCTACGTGATGCAGCTGGTCGACGTGTTCGGCGCGGGACCCGCCGCCGTGGTCGGCTTCGGCGAGCGCGAAGGGAGCGAGCTCTGCTTCCGCTTCGCTTACTCCACGGGCGAGTTCGAGACGCGCTTCCGCTGGCTCCCCGAGGAGCAGGGCTGGGACCTCAGCCTGACCAGCCAGGACGGCGAGGGAGCCTGGGTCCCCTTCGCGACCAAGCGGCTGCGGCGTTGAGCGACGCCCGCCTCCGCGCGCTGGGGCGGAGCGCCCCGCTCACCCCCGAGGAGGAGCTGGACCTGCTGCGCGCGCGCCTGCGCGAGGGCGAGCTCACCAGCGCGGCGCTCGAGGTCGCCGCCTATTGCGAGCACCCCGCGGCCCTGACGCTCCTGCCTGAGGCGGTCGTGGGGCCAGAGGAGGCGAAGGCCTTCGTGTGGGGGCTCGCGCGCTGGGGGAAGGCGCTTGTGATCCGCGCTGGCTGGTTGGCGGCCTGCCTCCTGGCCGAGGGGCGCCAGCTCCGCGAGCCCGCCGCGATCGTCAGCGCCCTGGACGCCGTCGAGGCCTGGCTCGCGGACTCCGAGGCGCCCGTGCCCCCCGCCCCCGAGTTGACCCAGTCGGGGGCCTTCGACGCCCTGCTGGTCTTGCCCCTGGTCGCCCTCGGCCAGCGCCTGCACGGCCTCGACCAGGACGCGGTCCGCACGGTCGCGACCGTGGTCGACGTCGCCCAGGGGCTCGAGCACGGGGCCGACCTCCGCGCCGGCCTCGCGGCCTGGGCGCTGAGCACCCAGGCCTTCCGGGATCGGCGCTAGAAGTCGTAGACCTTGGGCTGGGTCTTCGCCGGCGCCTTGGACTGCGCAGCGCCGATCTGCCACGCGCGCACCCAGCGCTTGGAGCTCTGCTGCCAGCCCAGCTTGCGCAGGCGCACGGCGAGGTCGGCGTGGTGGCCGGCGCCGTAGAAGATCGCGACCTTGCCGCGGCGACGGGTCTGGAGCTGCTGCCGGAGCACCTTCATGACGTGCGCGTTGCGCTGGTAGACGATCACGTCGGTCTGGCGGTCGTGGGGTCTGGGCTTCCCCTCGTCCTCGCAGAGGAGCTCGGCCAGGGTCTGCTTGGCTTTGACGCGCAGGCCCGGGAACACGTCCAGGAGCGCCTTGCCGAGGTCCTTGGCCTGGCGGATCACGTCGCGCAGCTGGGCCGTCGTCTCGGAGGTGCTCGGGCGCCCCAGGACGTCGAGCTCGCGCGCGCGCTCGCCGAGGGCGGCCTGGACCTGCTCGTGGCTCATGTCGGCGTGGACCCAGTGCTTGCGGGTGTAGTCCAGGGCCTCGAGCTGGTGCTCGAAGCCGAGCAGGTCGGCCAGGGTGCGGCCGACGTCGACCTCGCGCCCGAGCTCGCGCTCGGCCCGGGTCGCCTGCTCGGGGCGCTCGCTCTTGATCAGCTCGTAGAGGACCACGTCGCAGCGGTCGAGGTCGCGCTGGACCGCCTCGTAGTAGTCGGCGTCCGCGATATGGACCACGCCGTAGAGCTGGACCTCGACCTGGGTCTGGGGGTGACGGAAGGTGCTGACCGCGACCTCGAGCTGGCCGGCCGCGGGCCGGTAGCGGACGTAGGGGTCGGCCTCCTGAGCGCTCGCGGCGCCGAGGAGGGTGGTCGCGAGGAGGAGAGAGATCAGAAGTGTGCGCAATGGAGCTCCGTTCCAGGTGCTCCATGACCCTAGGCAGGCGCTCACTCCCGCTCGATGGGAATCTCCGCGCTCCTCTGGAACGCCTCCGGGTCGCTCCGACCCTCGGCCCAGCGGCGGCGGCGCGCCGCGTTGGCGAGGCGTGAGCCCAGGGTCAGCAAGCAGGCCAGCGCGAACACGAAGCCGGCCGCCGCGGTGGGCTCCGACACGAGCAGGAAGCCGCCGACCGCGTCTTTTAGCAGGTCCGGCAGCCCCGAGTCGGCGACCCAGGCCCACGCCAGCGCGGCGGGCGGGATCCCGACCCAGGCGCAGCACAGGGCCTCGCGCGCGGGTGAGCCCGCTCGTCCGTCGAGGACCCGGACCGCGCTGCTGAGCCAGAGCAGGACCGGCAGCGCGCAGAGCACCACCAGGAGCACGCTCTTCCCGAGCCGAAGGGTCTCGAGCCAGGGCTCGGTCACGGCCGGGTGCTCGGCGCCCGCCCGCACGAAGAGCAAGCAGAGGAGAGCGGCCACGAGCAAGATCCCCGCGGCCACCAGCAGGTCTCGCCGGCTCGAGACGAAGGGCCCCACCCCGCGCTGGGGTGGCTCTGCCGCGGGATCGCTCACAGGGCGCTGCTCACGCGCGCGAGTCTAGCAGTAGCGCTCGTCGTGGCGATCGAGGTCGTCGACGGTGCCGCCGACCGAGCTGAGGATGTTCAGCAGGTGGTTGACCGAGCGGCGGTAGTAGAAGGCCAGGAGCGCGGTCGAGCTGGCCTGGGCCGCGCTCAGGCCTTCGCCCGCCAGGGCCGCGTCGCCCAGCGCGTCGCACAGCGCTTCGGCTTGCTCGCCCTTGGCGACCAGCGCCGCCGTGTCGCCCTGGTCGGCGACGAGCCGCGGGGTCTCGCGGAAGAGCTCCAGGACCAGCTTCTCCAGCTCGTCGAAGCGATCGGCGGTCGCGCCGCCCGCGCCGGCGCCGGCTGGATTCTGGGCGACCTTGGCGATGTTCTTGGCGTACTCGCCCAGGCGCTCGCCGTCCTTGACCAGGGACATCAGCTTCAAGCAGTAGAGGGCGTGAGCCCCCTTGAGCGAGAGGTGTCCGACCAGGCCCCGGCGGATCCCCTGCTCCAGCGCGTTGATCTTGGCGTCCGTGGCGAGGAGCTCCTGCCAGGTCGCCTCGTCGAGGGTCCGGCCGGCCACGAAGGGCTGGACCGTCTCGATCATGCTGCGCGCGTGCCCGAGCAGCTGCATGAACTGATCGGCCAGGCCCTGGAGCGGGTCCTCGCCCTTGAAGATCTCGACCAGCTCATTCCACATCGGCCACCTCCTTGGCGGCGGGAGTCTACTCCGCGGGCGGGCCCTCCTTCGGTAAGGAGTCCTTAAAGCCGCGCCCGATCCAGCCGCTCAGCCCGCGCAGGAGCAGGGGCGAGAGGAAGAGGTCGGCGAACACGGCGCTGAACAGGCTGACGCCGATCAGGAGCCCGAGGTGAGCCACGCCGAGGAAGCTCGAGGCGAGCAGGGTGATGAACCCGAGCGAGATCGCCAGCGTCGTGACGAGCATCGGCGCGCCCGTGGCGCGCAGCACGTCGAGGGCGGCCGCGCCGACCGGGTCCGCGACGCCCTGCCCCAGGAGCTGGTCCAGTCGGCGGCGGAAGCGGCTCAGGTACTGGATCGTGTCGTCGTCGGCGACCACGAGCGTGATCGAGAACACGATCACGGTCGAGACCTTGAGGTCGATCCCGAGCAGGCTCATGACCCCGAGCGTCAGCGCCAGGGGCAGCAGGTTGGGCACGAGCCCGATCAGGGCCAGGCGCCAGGAGCGGAGCACGAGCGCGAAGATCAGGAAGGTGACCAGGATCGCGGCGCCGAGCGAGCGGACGAGGCCGCCCACGAGCGAGCGGTAGACCGCGTCGGCGATCACGTAGTTGCCCGTGATCGTGGCCCGCACGGGCAGGCCCTTCGTCAGCTCGGCGAGGTCTTGCTCCAGCTGGGCGATCACGGCCCGGGCCCGCGTCGAGCCCGTGTCGGGCATGGTCGCGAGCACGCAGGCCGCGCCGCGGTCGACGGTCAGGGTGTCGGCGAAGAGGTCGCCGTCGTCGACGAGCAGCAGCTCCTGCGCGACCGCGGCCCGGCTGGTCGGCAGCGGCTCGTCCTCGGTCTCCTCCTCGCCGAGCAGGATCCGGTGCGCCTTGCGCAGCACGCTGGCGGGCGAGATCGCGTTCTTGACCTCGGGCAGGCGCTCGAGCCGCTCCTCGATCCGCTCGCTGAGCGCGATCACGCGCGGGTCGATCATGGGCTCGGGCTCGAGCCCCTCGCCCGGCGGCGGCAGCTCGGCCAGCTCGCCGGTCGGCTCGAGCAGGATCGCGAGCGGGACGACCCCGCCGTGGAGCTCGGTGGCCGTGGCCAGCTCGGCCCGGATCGGCGAGCCCTCGCGCAGGTCGTCGAAGTTGTAGTACTCGCGGCCGACGTTGGCCCCCGCCGCCAGCGTGGCGAGGGTGATCAGCGCGGCCACGCCGACCACCCGCCGCGGGCGCTCGACGACCTGACGCTCGACCCAGCCGACGAAGCGCTGCAGCGCGCCGGCCGCGCGGCCGGGGCCGCGCTCAGCGGGGAGCTGGCGCGGGCCGAGGGCCAGCAGGCAGAGCGGCAGGACCGTCATGTTGGCCAGCCAGGCCAGCAGCACGCCCAGCGCAGTCGCGATCCCGAACTGCTGGATCATGAGCATGTCCGCGCCCAGCAAGCCCAGGAAGCCGCCCGCGATCGCGACCTCGGTCAGCAGGCAGGGGATCGCGCTCTCGGCCACGGCGGCCGCGATCGCCTCGCGCGGCGCGCGGCCCGCGGCGAGGTAGTCGCGGTGGTGCGCCAGGATGTGCACCGTGTCGCTGACCGAAATGATCAGGACCACGATCGGCGTCACGTTGGTCAGCGGGTGGAGCGGGAAGCCGCACAGGCCCATGGCGCCCTGCGCCCAGAGCACCGAGAGCCCCAGCGTGGCGACCGCGGCGAGCACGTGGCCGAAGCGGGGGAAGGCCGCGAAGATCAGCGCGATCACGAGCGCGAAGGCGATCGGGATCAGGACCCCCGTGTCGGCCTGGATCATCTCGGTGTACTGCGCGCGCAGGACGGGCATGCCGGTCAGGGTCAGGCGCTGGGCCGCCGAGCGGTGCTCGGCCAGCACGCCGCGGGCGGCGTCCATGAAGGCCCGCCGCTTGGCGTCGTCGCGCGCGTGCTCCTGGCTGAGGGTCACCCGCAGCGTGGTCGCGCCGCCGGCGGGGTTCGCCAGCCGCCAGGCGAAGAGCGGGTCCTCGGTCGCGCGCGCCTTGCCAGCCGCGAGCTCGGCGGCGTCGGGCGGGTCGGGCAGGCTCGGGAAGAGCACCTCGACCGTCAGCTCGCCCTCGTCGTCGACCACGTCCTGGAGCGAGACCAGGGAGTCGGTGTTGCGGACCCCCCTGAGGTCGCGCAAGGCCGCCTCGAGCGAGCTGACCCGCGCCAGCCCGGCGGGCGTGTAGAGGTCCTCGGCCTCGATCAGGACCAGCGCGTGGGCGTCCTCGAAGGGGAAGTGCTCCTTGAAGCGGTCGTAGTCGCGGCGGGCCGGGTCGCTGGTCGGGAAGAGCAGCTCGACCCCGAAGTCGGGCTCGACCTGCAGCGCGAGGTAGGCGGCGCCGGCCGTGAGCAGGAGCACGAAGAGCCAGCCCGCTGGCCAGGCGCCGAGCAGGCGCCGGACGAGGGGCTCGCCGCGGTGCGGGGCGTCGCTCACGCCGGCACGCAGGGGGTGGCGAGGGCGGGTCGCCGCGGCGATTCACCGCAGAGGCGCAGAGGACGCAGAGATCTCGCAGAGGACGCCCGGGCGGCGTGGGAGGGAGGCTCGCGCAGCGAGAGGGAGTCCACTAGCCCGCGCCCCAGGTGAGCTGGTTGGCGGCCAGGGCGTGCAGGCCCAGGGCGGCGTAGAACACGGTCAGGCCGATCATGCCCAGGCCGCCCAGCTTCTTGCGCTCGCTCCGGTTGGCGAGCAGCTTCTTGGCCGCCAGGCCGCTCAGGACCGCGACGCCCAGGACCGCGAAGCCGAGCGCCGCCGCCGCGGGCGCGCTGCTCAGGCGCTCCCAGGGGCGCAGCAGGGAGAGCACCAGCCCGACCGCGCTCCAGGCGCAGCCGAGCACGACCGCCAGCGACCCGCCGCCGCCGAGCACGTTGGAGTACATCCGCTCGCCGGGCTCGGTCAGCTCGGGCCAGGCCGTCTTGCGCGCGAACTCGTAGTGCAGGAACACCAGCACGAAGGCCAGCACCAGCAGCGCGTCGCGGGCCGCGGGGGTCGCGGCGTAGGCGAACACGAAGAACACGTAGACGTAGCCCTGGAGCGCCATGTTGACCGGGTAGGTCACGGCCAGGTTGAGGAGCATGCGCTCGTTGACCGCGCGCGACCACTGCTCGAGCTTGAGCAGGAAGGCGCCGTAGAGCAGGTCCGCCGCCGCGATCAGGAGCAGCCAGGGCGTCAGGGCCCAGGCCAGGTAGGCGTTGAGCAGCAGCACCAGGGCCGCGCTCCCGAGCGCCCAGCGGAGCAGGTCGCCGTGGCTGACCTCGCCCAGGACCAGCAGCCGGTCGCGGTTGTGGACCAGGTCGTAGTCGTAGTCCTTCACCTCGTCCACGACGCGCAGGTAGAAGAGCGTCACGAGCAGGCTCGCGATCCCGGC
>MDTG01262900.1_pt1 | contig 25651 bp, 22 predicted proteins | sample 811421 | NCBI WGS metagenome assembly MDTG01 (sample SAMN05326645, study PRJNA326480) | marine metagenome | isolation source: seawater | place: Pacific Ocean: South East | collected 2011
CAGCGCGTTCACGAACGCCTCGATGGGCCCCGAGCCCTCGCCGTCGATGGTGACCTGCTGCTCGGACACCTCCACCCGCGCCACGCAGCGCTGCTCGGCGTCGCGGCCGCTCAGCAGGTCGAAGTTCACCAGCTTGTACGGGCCTTCCTCGCAGACGTACTCGGCGAACAGCGCGTCGCGGATCTCGGTGTTCTTCACCTCCCGGTTGAGCTGCTCGGTGAGGCGCTGAACGACCTTGGAGAATTCGACCAGCATGTCCCGCGGCAGCGAGATGCCGTACACCTCCTCCAGGATGAAGCCGACGCCGCCCTTGCCGGACTGGCTGTTGACCCGCACGGTCTCCTTGTAGGAAGACCCCACGTCGGCCGGGTCGATGGGCAGGTAGGGCACCTCCCAGCGGTCCCGGTCGACCATCGACATGCCCTTCTTGATGGCGTCCTGATGAGAGCCGGAAAACGCGGTGAACACCAGCTCACCCGCGTAGGGGTGGCGGGGATGCACCGGCAGCTTGGTGACCCGCTCGGCCACCTCGCGGATCCGCGGCATGTCGCGCATGTCGAGCTCCGGATCGACCCCCTGGCTGAACAGGTTCATCGCCATGGTGACGATGTCGCAGTTGCCCGTGCGCTCGCCGTTGCCGAACAGGGTGCCTTCCACCCGCTCGGCGCCCGCCATCAGGGCGAGCTCCGTCGCCGCCACGCCGGTGCCCCGGTCGTTGTGGGTGTGCAGGCTGATGATCGCGCTGTCGCGCCGCGGAAAGTTGCGGCAGAACCACTCGATCTGGTCCGCGTAGACGTTGGGCGTCGCCATCTCCACCGTGGATGGCAGATTGACGATCATCGGCGCGTCCGGCGTCGCGCCCCACTCGTCCGCCACGGCCGTGCAGATGTCGGCGGCGAAGTCGAGCTCCGTGCCGGTGAAGCTCTCGGGCGAGTACTCGAAGGTGATGTCCGAGTCGAGATCCGCCAGCCCCTGGCGCACCAGCCGCGTGCCGCGGACGGCCAGATCGATGATGCCGTCCCGGTCCATCTTGAACACCACCCGGCGCTGCAGCTCCGACGTGGAGTTGTACAGGTGGAAGATCACCTTCGGCGCGCCGCGCAGCGCCTCGACGGTACGTTCGATCAGCTCGGGACGGGCCTGGCACAGCACCTGGATGGCCACCCCGTCGGGAATGCGGTCCTCGTCGATGATCCGCCGGATGAAGTCGAAATCCGGCTGGGAAGCCGCCGGGAAGCCCACCTCGACCTCGGTGAAGCCGACGTCCATCAGCAGGTTCCAGAGCTCCAGCTTCTCGTCCACGGTCATCGGGTCGATCAGCGCCTGGTTGCCGTCCCGCAGGTCCACGCTGCACCAGCGCGGGGCCCGCTCGATGACCTGGTTCGGCCACTGCCGGTCGTTCAGACCGATGGGCTCGAAGCGGCGGTACTTGTGGAACGGCATTTTCCTGGCGCCGCGGCTGTGCGGCGCCGGCTCGGGTACTCGGGTGTCGGGCTGTTCGCTCATGATCGTCCTCGCGTCACTGACGTCGGGCAGCGCGCCTCGGGTCAGCGGCTTGCTCCGGAAACTGAATCGGCACGCCCGCTCGGCCGGCGTTGGCTCGAGGGGTGCTTGACTGGTTGGGCACGGGGCCCTGAGAAAACAGGTATACGCCGGCTACGCCGGCAGTCGCAGCGAGGCTAGAAGGGCAGGCTGTGCGGAACGGAACGTCACGCGTCGTGGTCATCTTGTCTGAGCCTGAAGCGTGGAACTATAGCGCCTGCGGACGGCGAATGCCAACCCTCCTGCCGGCCCCGCCCGGGTTCAGGCCGTCCGGGGCCGTACCGCCGCCGCGGCCGCCCGGGCCCGCGCCCGGGCGCGGTCGACGTCCTCACCGAGGGCGAGCGCCACGCCCATGCGCCGCTCACCCCGCACCTCCGGTTTGCCGAACAGGCGGATCTGGGTGTCCGGCTCCTCGAGCGCGCGCTCGAGCCCGGCAAAGCTGACGTCCGCCGAGTCCCCGGACACCATGATCACCGCGGAAGCCGAAGGCCCCCGGCTGCGCACGTTGGGTATGGGCAGTCCGAGGATCGCCCGGGCGTGCAGGGCGAACTCGGACAGGTCCTGGCTGATCAGGGTGACCATGCCGGTATCGTGGGGCCGCGGGCTCACCTCGCTGAAATACACCTCGTCGCCGGCGATGAAGAACTCCACGCCAAACAGGCCGAAGCCGCCGAGCGCCTCGGTGACCCGCTCGGCCACGCGCTGGCACTCCGCGAGGACGGCCTCGGGCATGGGCTGCGGCTGCCAGGATTCCCGGTAGTCGCCGCCTTCCTGACGGTGGCCGATGGGCGGGCAGAACGACGTGCGCGCCGGCGCGCCGGAGTCGCCGCCGGCGTGACGCACGGTCAGCAGGGTGATCTCGTAGTCGAAGGGCACGAAGCCCTCGACGATGACGGTGCCGTCACCATCGCCGCCGGCGCGTCCGCGGGCGCCGCCCTGGGCATACCGCCAGGCCGCGTCCACCTCGCCGGCCTCGCGGACCAGGGACTGACCCTTCCCGGAGGAACTCATCACCGGCTTGACCACGCACGGCAAGCCGATGGCGTCCACCGCCCGGCGGTATTGCGCCTCGCTGGCGGCGAATCGATAGGGAGACGTGCGCTCCCCGAGCTCCTCCGCCACCAGCCGGCGGATACCTTCCCGGTCCATGGTGAGCCGCGTGGCTCGCGCCGTCGGCACGATGGTGTGGCCTTCCGCCGCCAGCTCGACCAGCGTCGGCGTGGCGATGGCCTCGATCTCCGGCACGACGTAATGGGGACGCTCCTCCTCGATCAGCGCCCGCAGCGCGGCGCCGTCCAGCATGTCGACGACATGGCTGCGGTGCGCGACCTGCATGGCCGGCGCCCCGGCATACCGATCCACCGCGATGGTCTCCACGCCCAGCCGCTGCAGCTCGATCACCACCTCCTTGCCGAGCTCGCCGCTGCCGAGCAGCATCACCCGCGTGGCCGACGCCGCGCCGGCCGTGCCGATGATCACCGTGTCGTCCGGGGTGCTCATGCCGGGTCCGCGGCCGGCTGGTGCTGCAGCGCGTCGCGGAACCGGCGCGCGTTCTCGACGTAATGGCGGGCCGACCATTCGAGCCCCTTGATCTCGTCCTCGGTCAGCGCCCGGACCACCTTGCCGGGCGCGCCCATCACCATCGAGTTGTCCGGAATCTCCTTGCCCTCGGTGATCAGCGCGTTGGCGCCGATGATGCAGTTGCGGCCGATCTTCACCCGGTTCAGCACCACCGCGTTGATGCCGATCAGCGAGTTGTCGCCGATCTCGCAGCCGTGCAGCATCACCTTGTGACCGATGGTGACGTTGCGGCCGATGACCAGCGGGCAGCCGGGATCGGTGTGCAGCACCGCGCCGTCCTGGACGTTGCTGCCCTCGCCCACGGTGATCAGCTCGTTGTCGCCGCGCAGCACCGCGTTGAACCAGACGCTGGCGTCCTGCTCGAGCAGGACCGATCCCACCACGATGGCGTTGTCGGCGACCCAGTAGTCGCCGCGGGCCCTGACCCGGCGGTCTTCGAGTTGCAGCAGCACGACACTCCCCTCCTCCGCACCCGACGGTGCAAACTACGATGACAAAACTCTTACAGGCACAGCGTGGCTCGCACACCGGCGCAGCGGGCATAGTAGCGACGGTATTGCCGCAAGCAAACAACCCGGGCAGACGATTCGCTCGACGACACTCAAATTGAAAGGAAAGGGTCATCCATGCCCCGATTACCAGCTTTCGACGTGCTGGTGGACATGGCCCGCAACGACCCGCAAGGACTCGAGACGTTGCGACGTTCACTGACGGACGCCGTCATCGCCGCAGCCAGCAACGACGTCACGCGCCGCCGCCTGCAGGGGCTGCAGTTCCGCGTCGACATGGAGCGGCGGCGCGCCCATACGCCGCTGGCCGCCACCATCAGAATCTCGGAGATGATGTGCAGGTCCCTCGCTGACCTGCAGCGCTCCATGGTCGCGGTCGCGGACCCGCCGGACGAGCGGGAGCGGCCGGTGCCGCGCGCTCCGGTGCTGCCGTTCGGCCCGCGCCCGGACTGACCCGCCGGAGTCCGACGTGCAGGCGCTGTATACTCTGGATTTCGCAACGCCGGATTCGCCCGAGATGAATTTCTGCAGCGCCTGCGGACAGCCCGTCGTGTTCCGTATCCCGCCGGGAGACGATCGCGAACGCTACATGTGCGAGCACTGCGAGACGGTGCACTACACCAATCCGCGCGTCGTCACCGGCTGCCTCGCAACCTGGGAGGACCGGGTGCTGCTGTGCCGACGCGCCATCGCGCCGCGCCGCGGCTACTGGACCCTGCCCGCCGGGTTCCTCGAGAACGGCGAGGCCGCCGACGAGGGCGCCCTGCGGGAAACCTGGGAGGAGGCCCGCGCCCGGGTGGTCATCGACGACCTCTACACCGTCTACAGCCTGCCCCACATCTCCCAGATCTACATGTTCTACCGCGCCCGTCTCACCCGGCCGGAATTCGCCGCGGGGGAGGAAAGCGAGGACATCGCGCTGTTCCGGGAAGCCGACGTGCCCTGGCAGGAACTGGCCTTTCCGGTGATCCGGGAGACCCTCGAACACTACTTCCACGACCGCTCCCGGGACAGCTACCCGGTGCGCAGCAGCAGCCTGATCGTCGACCCGAGCCGCCGTCGCGGCTGGGGTTGAACCGGTCATCCGCCGGCGCCGGCCGCCAGCCACGCGCCGGCGACCACCGCCAGCGCCAGCGCTCCGCAGAGCGCCTGACCCGCCCGGCCCAGAACCCGGGGGTCGAATCCGCCGGCGGCGATGCCGAGCGCCAGCCCGCAGCCGAACCCGGTGACATGGGCGACCACGTCGGTGTTGCCGCCGCCGAAGCCGGTGTACGCCAGCATGGCGATGCCGCCGAACACCGGCGCGAACCGGCGCCGCCAGTCCCAGCCGCGCAGATAACCGCGCCGCCACACGAACGCACCCGCCAGCGCCAGCGCCGCGAACGTCGCCGTGGAGGCGCCCAGGGAACGGAAGCCGTCGTTCTGGATGCAGGCGTTGAGCAGATTGCCGCCGGTGCCGGCCGCGACCACCAGCAGCCAGCCGAACCCCGAGCCCAGATAGCGGCCGACGAACAGCCCGAACACCGCACCGAACACCGAGTTCGCCACCAGGTGCGCGAGGTCGGCGTGCAGGGTCATGGCGGTGACGGCCCGCCACCACTCTCCCTGGGTCACGCGGGTGGCGTGCATCCCCCCGGCCTCCCGCCAGTCCCAGCCGAACGCGCGGGCGTACTCCAGGGACGGCAACCCCCAGATCACCAGCAGGTAGCCGAGCACGCCGATCACGCCGCTGTCGACGACCCGGGCCTGACGGGCGGGCCGCGACGGCGCGCGGTTCTCGCGATCGTACTTGTCGAGCTCCGCGTTGGCGGCAGCCACGTCGCCCGTCGCCACCCACAGGCCCCAGTCGTGACCGTCGAAGTCGATGTGGTGCGCCACGTCGACGGCGGTGAGCACGAGCGACAGCTCGTTCAGGGCCGGACGCGACCGGGCAGTGCGGATGCAGGTGCTGGAAGCCGGGCCGTCGCCCGGCCGATCGGGATGCATCAGTCGTGCAGACCCACCTTGTCGTAGATGGCGGTAACGCGCCTGAAGTCGAGCACCAGCGTGTGGGAGACATGCTCCACCTGATCGTGCAGGTGAAACTTGAAGCGCTTCTGCTTGTCGCCCTCGAGGTACGCGTCGTACTCCCGTACGAGCTCGCGGACGTCGCTGATCTTCTCCTTGCTCCAGGTCGCCCGGAACGGACCGAGCACGGCACCGCCTTCCAGGCAGACGGTGATGCTGTGATTGGTGAGACCTTTGTCGTCGTTGGCCATGGGGGCTGCTCCACAGGCTGTGCGGGCCAGCATAGCGCGACCCGAGCGGTGTCCGACACCCCGCCCCGGGCACCATGGCGACCTGCGCGGCATACGCGTTATGCTCGACCGCACCGCATCCTCGGCATCCCCGGGAGGCATCCAGATGGACAGACGCCGGTTTCTCAAGGCAGGCACCCTGGGCGCGCTCGTGCCCGGCACGGCGCGGGCCGCGGCCGGCTCCGCCGCGGAACGGGGCAACCGTGTCCGGAGCTACCGGCGGCTCGGCCGGACCGGATTCGAGGTGTCCGACGTCTCCTTCGGTTCCAGCCGGCTGCGGCACGGCGAGGAGCACCTGGTGCACATGGCCCTCGACCGGGGCATCAACTACTTCGACGGCGCGGACAGCTACACCGGCGGCGCGTCCGAGACCGTTCTCGGCAACGCGCTCAAAGGACGCCGCGACCAGGTCTATCTGGTGTCCAAGACCAAGAGCTGGGCCGGCACCCGGCGCGCCGAGCTCGATGCGGCGCTCGAGGCCAGCCTGCGGCGGCTGCAGACGGACTACGTCGACGTGTACCTCAACCACGCGGTGAACGACGTGGACCGGCTGACCAACCCGGAGTGGGGAGAATTCGTCGAGCGCGCCAGAGCCGCCGGCAAGATCCGCGCGACCGGCCTGTCCGGCCACGCCGGACACCTGATCCCCTGCCTGGACCACGCCATCGACCACGACCTCGCCGACGTGGTGCTGGTGGCCTACAACTTCGGCCAGGACCCGGCCTTCTACGAGCAGTTCACCCGCGGCTTCGACTACGTGGCGAAGCAGCCGGATCTGCCCCGGGTGCTGGACAAGGCGAAGCGGAACGACGTCGGCGTCGTCACCATGAAGACGCTGATGGGCGCGCGCCTCAACGACATGCGCCCCTACGAGGACGGCGGCGCGACCTTCGCCCAGGCGGCGTTCCGCTGGGTGCTGTCCAACCCGAACGTGGACGCGCTGGTCATCTCCATGACGGAACGCGCGCTGATCGACGAGTACCTGGGCGCCTCCGGGGCGACCGCGGTGACCGCCAGGGACGTCGACCTGCTGCGCCACTACGCGCGCCTGAACGGCACCAGCTACTGCCGCCATGCCTGCAACGACTGCGCGGGCGCGTGCCCCTACGGCGTGCCCATCGCCGAGGTGCTGCGCACCCGCATGTACGCCACCGACTACGAGGATGCCGCCTTCGCCCGCAGCGAGTACCGGGCGCTGGAGGTCGACGCGGCGGCCTGCCTCGGCTGCAGCGGCGAGCCGTGCCGCGACGCCTGCAGCCACGGACTTCCGGTGACGGAGCTGTGCGCGCCCACCCACCGGCTGCTGGCGTGATCCGGTGACGGGCTCGAGCCTCATCACCAGCGACCGCGGCGGTGACGCCGACTGGCCCGTCAAGCTCGATCGGCTGCGGGAATGGCTGGCGGCGCGCCGGCGGATCATGGTCGCGGTGTCCGGCGGCATCGACAGCACCTTTCTGTGGAAGGTGGCCACCGACGTGCTCGGCGACGGCGCGGTCGGCGTCACCGCCGTGTCGCCCTCGCTGGCGTCCTGGGAGCGGGAATCCCTGGCCGACCTGGCCCGGGAGATCGGCGGCCGGCACCGCACCGTCGACACCGCGGAGCTCGACAACCCGGACTATGCCGCCAACCCGTCCAACCGCTGCTACTTCTGCAAGGACACCCTGTGGCGCCGGCTCACCAGCGTCGCCGCCCGGGAGGGATTCGACGGCATCGTCGACGGCTACAACCTGGACGACGTCGGCGACTACCGGCCCGGCCAGGACGCCGGCCGCGAGCACGCCATCGAGAGCCCGCTGAAACATGCTGGCTTCCGCAAGGCGGACATCCGCGCTGCGGCCCGGGCACTGGGGCTGTCGATCTGGGACAAGCCCGCCATGGCCTGCCTGTCCTCCCGCTTCGCCTACGGCGTCGCCATCAGCGGCGAGGGCCTGGCCCGGGTGGATGCCGCCGAGCGCTGGCTGCGCGAGCGCGGGTTCGACGAGCTGCGCGTTCGGGTTCACGCCGGCGAGCTGGCGCGCCTGGAGCTGCCCGCCACCGAGCTGGAACGCTTCATGGCCCACCGCGAGGCGTTCGTCGCGCATCTGGAATCGCTCGGCTTCCTCTACGTCAGCCTGGACCTGAAGGGCTTCCGGTCCGGCAGCATGAACGCGGTGCTCGCGCCGCGCGCCCGGGACGCCGCCGCCGGATGACCGCCTTCGCCAGGCTCGATCACGACCGCATCGCCCGCCAGGGACTTCCCGAGGTGGTGTTCGCCGACGGCAAGACGCCGGACCAGGTCGCCGCCATCATGGCCGAATTCGCCGAACGGGCCGGCGCCGCCCTGGCGACCCGCGCCGGCGCGGACCACGCCCACGCCGTGCGGGAGCGGCTGCCCGAGGCGAGCTTCGATCCCGCGTCACGGCTGATCCGGCTCGGCGCGCTGCAGCCGCCGGACGGCATGGCGGACCATCGGGTCGCCGTGGTGTGCGCGGGCACCAGCGACATTCCGGTGGCCGAGGAATGCGCCGGCACGCTGACCTGGGCAGGCATCGCCGTCGACCGCCGCTACGACATCGGTGTCGCCCGCCTCGAACGCCTGCTGGAGGTCGAGGCGGACCTGCGCGCCGCGTCGGTCTGCGTGGTGGTGGCCGGCATGGAAGGCGCTCTGCCCAGCGTGGTCGGCGGCCGCGTCGCCTGCCCCGTGGTCGCGGTACCCACCAGCATCGGCTACGGCGCGAATCTGCAGGGCGTCTCCGCCCTGCTCGGCATGCTCACGAGCTGCGTGCCCGGCGTCACCGTGGTCAACATCGACAACGGCTTCGGCGCTGCCGCCGCGGCCAACCGGATGCTGCGGCTGGCGGTCGCGGCGGCACCCCGTGCACGCGCACCTTGAGCCGTTCTGCGGCGCCAGCGGCGACATGCTGCTGGGCGCCCTGGTCGATGCCGGCGTGCCTCTGGAGGCGCTCCAGAGCGCCGTCGACGCCCTCGGCGTCGGCGAGCTGCGGCTGACCCGGCGCGCCGTCGACCAGCACGGCATCGCCGCCACCAAGGTCGACGTCGAGGGCACCGACGATCACCACCACCGGCACCTGCCGGACATCGAGCGGATCATCGGCGCCGCCCCGCTGGACGCGGACATCCGGAACCGCGCCGTCGCCGTGTTCCGCGCCCTCGCCGAGGCCGAGGCCAAGGTGCACGACATGCCCGTGGAGCAGGTGCACTTCCACGAGGTCGGCGCACTGGACGCCATCGCCGACGTGGTGGCGACCGTCGCCGGTCTGCACCATCTCGGCGTCACTGCGTTGAGCTGCCGCGCCGTGCCGCTCAGCCACGGCACGGTGCGCTGCGCCCACGGGCTGCTGCCCGTGCCGGCTCCGGCGGTGCTGCGCCTGGTGGAGGGGTTGCCGACGGAGCCGCTGGACGTCGACGGCGAAACCGTCACGCCGACCGCGGCCGCGCTGCTGCGGGTTCTGGTCACCCGCTGGGGTCCGGCGCCGGCGATGACCCTGCGCGCCCACGGCTACGGCGCCGGCACCAAGCAGTTCCCCCGGGCCAACGTGCTGCGGCTGACTGTCGGCGACCCGGACGGCGGCGATCACCGCGAAGCCGGCGCCGCCACCCTGACCCTGCTGGAAACCAATCTCGACGACATGAACCCGGAGTGGCTGCCGCCGCTGCTCGACCGGCTGCTGGAGGCCGGCGCGCGGGACGCCTGGCTGACGCCGGTGCTGATGAAGAAGGGCCGACCGGGCCACGTACTGGCAGCCATCGCCGACCCCAGCCTGGCCGAGTCGGTGCGAAGTACCATGTTTCTGCACACCACCAGCCTGGGCGTGCGCCAATCGGCCGTCACCCGTCACCACCTGGGCCGGCGCACCGAGACGGTCCGGACGACCTTCGGGGACGTCGCCATGAAGGTCGCCGACCTGCCGGACGGAACGAGTCGCGGGGCCCCCGAGTTCGAGGACTGCCGGCGCCTCGCCAGAGCGCACGACGTCCCGATCCGGCAGGTCCACGAAGCCGCCATGGCGGCCTGGCGGGCAGGTTCGAGCAGCCTCTGAGGCACCGGTTCCGCCCTTGCCTGCGTGCCGCAGCAGTTCTAGGATCGGGCCATCTGTTGCGATGCGGGATACCGCCATGCGACGCGCCACGGATCCGGCCGACGTCCAATGCTTCCGCAGCGATCGGTTCTTCCGCGCCGAGGGCGCGTGGTTCTTCGCCACCCGGGAAGGCATCGACTTCGGTCCGTTCACCGCCCGCCACGACGGCGAGAAAGCCCTCGCCCGCTACATCGACACCCAGCACACCATGCAGCGGCTGCGCAGCCGGGACCCGGCCCTGCGCGACGAGCAGTGGGACGACCAGAGCGTGGCCCGGGCCGCCCGGGAGGTGGCGGACTGGCGCCTCGACCGCGGCGGCCGCAGCAACGCCCTCTACGTCGACCGGGAAGAACGGCACAAGTGACCGCCGGCGGCCCGCCGTTCAGGGACGGTTCACCGGCCCCCGGCTACCCTCCCGCCCGATGACACGCTGGATGATCACGACGGCTCTGGGCCTGCTGCTGGCGACCGCTCCGCCGGTGGCCGGTGCGGCGCTGCGGTGCGACACCGATCTGGTGAGCCGCGGCATGACGCCGGTGGAGGTGTTCGAGCGCTGCGGCGACCCGGAGTTCGAGCAGGCCTGGACCGACTTCCGCTACCCCGGCCGGTTCGTGCGCGTCGCCGAGTGGTCCTACAACCTCGGCGACAACCGCTTCCGGCGCCTGCTCACCTTCGAGAACGGCCGGCTGATCCGCATCGAGACCCGCGGCAAGCCGGCCGGCGGACTGCCCGCCGCCGCCCGCCCGTAACTCCCGGCCGGGAGCTAATCACGCCAGCGCCACCCGCGCGTTGCGGAACAGCCGCAGCCAGGGCCCGTCCTCGCCCCAGGCGGGGTCACGCCAGGCGTTCTGCACCGAGCGGAACACCCGTTCCGGGTGGGGCATCATGACGAGCACGCGGCCGTCCGCCGCGGTCAGGCCGGCCAGGCCCCTGGGGGCGCCGTTGGGGTTGTGCGGGTAGCGCTCGGTGGCCCGGTGGTGGTGATCCACGTACTGCAGGCACACCTGCCCGGCGGCCTCCCGCCAGAATCGCTCGGCGTCGTCCTCGTCGGCGAACTCCGCCCTGCCCTCGCCGTGGGCCACCGCCACCGGCATCACGCTGCCGCCCATGCCGGCGAGCCACGGCGAGCCGCCGTCGACCACCCGCACCAGCACGGTCCGCCCCTCGAACTGCTCCGAGCGGTTGCGTACGAACCGGGGCCAGTGGCGCGCTCCGGGGATCAGCGACTTCATGGTCGACATCATCTGGCAGCCGTTGCACACGCCCAGGGCCAGCCGGTCCGCCTCGAAGAAGCGCTCGAACTGCTCGCGAACGCCTTCGTGGTACAGCACGCTCTTGGCCCAGCCGCCGCCGCCGCCGAGCACGTCGCCGTAGGAGAAGCCCCCGCAGGCCACGAGGGCGGGAAAGTCGTCGAGGGACACCGTCCCGCCGAGCAGATCGCTCATGTGCACGTCGACGGGCTCGAAGCCGGCCCGCTCGAAGGCGGCGGCCATCTCGATCTGACCGTTGACGCCCTGTTCCCGCAGCACCGCCACACGTGGGCGTCCGCGGGACACGAACGGCGCCGCCACGTCCTCCGCCGGGTCGTAGCCGAGCGCGGCCGACAGGCCCGGTGAGTTCTCGCCGATGCTCTCGAACTCCTCGTCCGCGCAGGCCGGGTCGTCCCGCAGGCGCTGCATGCGATGGCTGGTCTCGGACCAGCGCGCCTGCAGCGTGGCCCGGTCGGACTCGATCACCGCGCCGGACCCGGAACGGATCACCACGGCGCCGTCGGCGCGGGGCGCGCCCAGGTCGATGCACGGCAGCCCGCCGAACGCCGCCTGAACCGCCGCCACGTCGGTGGCGCGCACCTGCACCACCGCGCCGAGTTCCTCCGCGAACAGCGCCGGCAGCACCTCGCCCAGCGCGGACACGTCGAGTTCCAGACCGCAACGGCCGGCGAAGGCCATCTCCAGCACGCAGGCGAGCAGCCCGCCATCGGACCGGTCGTGGTAGGCCAGCAGGCGCCCCGCCCGGTTTTCCTGCTGAACGGTCTCGAAGAACCGGATCAGGTCCGCCGGATCGTCGAGATCAGGCGGCACGTCGCCGAGCTGGCCGTACACCTGGGCCAGCGCGCTGCCGCCGAGGCGGTTGCGGCCCCGGCCCAGGTCCACCAGCAGCAGGCGGGTGTCGCCGGCATCCAGCCGGATCTGCGGCGTCAGGGTACGGCCGGCATCTGCCACCGGCGCGAACGCCGACACGATCAGGGTCAGCGGCGCGCTGACCTCCCGGTCTTCCCAGCGCGTGCGCATGGACAGGCTGTCCTTGCCCACCGGCACGGCGATGCCCAGCGCCGGGCACAGCTCCATGCCGACCGCCCGGACGGCATCGAACAGCGCCTGCTCGTCCGCGTTGCGGCCCACCGCGGCCATCCAGTTGGCGGACAGCACGGTCCGGCCGAGTTCCGGCACGTCCGCCGCACAGAGATTGGTGATCGCCTCGGCGACGGCCATGCGCGCCGACGCCGCGGGATCGAGCAGCGCGAGGGGCGGCCGCTCGCCCATGGCGAAGGCTTCGCCGCGCAGGGTGCGGAAGCCCGCCAGGGTCACGGCCACGTCGGCCACCGGCACCTGCCAGGGTCCGACCATCTGTTCGCGCGCCACCAGACCGGTGATGCTGCGATCACCGATGGTGACGAGGAACTGCTTGCTGGCGACCGCCGGAAACCGCAGCACCCGGTCCACCGCTTCGGTCAGCTCGACGCCGCCCAGGTCGAGGACCGGACCGGGCAGCGGCCGCCGTTCGAAGCGCCGCTCCATCCGCGGCGGTTTGCCGAACAGCACGGACAAAGGCAGGTCCACCGGCGCGTTGTCGAACACCGGGTCCGCCACCGTCAGGTGCGGTTCCGCCGTGGCTTCGCCCACCACGGCGAAGGGGCAGCGCTCGCGCTCACAGATAGCTTGGAAGCGGGGCAGCGCGTCCGCCGGAATGGTCAGGACGTAGCGCTCCTGGGCCTCGTTGCACCAGATCTCCAGCGGTGACATGGCCGGATCCGCGCTGGGCACCTCGCGCAGGTCGAACCGCCCGCCCACGCCCGCGTCCTTCACCAGCTCGGGCAGCGCGTTGGACAGGCCACCGGCGCCGACGTCGTGAATCAGGCGGATCGGATTGTCCGCGCCGAGGGCGCAGCAGGCGTCGATCACCTCCTGGCAGCGGCGTTCCATCTCCGCGTTGTCACGCTGCACCGATGCGAAGTCCAGATCGGAATCGCTCTCACCCGAGGCGACGCTGGATGCCGCGCCGCCACCCAGGCCGATCAGCATGGCCGGCCCGCCCAGCACCACCAGGCAGGCGCCGGGCGCCACCGGCGCGGCCTGCACGTGCTCGGCGCGGATGCTGCCGACGCCGCCCGCGATCATCACCGGCTTGTGGTAGCCGCGGACCACGCCCGCCTCCTCGGGGTCCGGCTGCTCGAAGGTGCGGAAGTAGCCGCCGAGGGCCGGTCGGCCGAACTCGTTGTTGTAGGCCGCGGCGCCGATCGGCGCCTCCAGCATGATGTCCAGCGCCGACGCGATGCGCCCGGGCCGGCCGGTGCCGATCTCCCAGGGCTGCGGGTCGTCGGGCATCTCCAGATGCGACGTGGTGAAGCCGGACAGCCCGGCCTTCGGCTTGGAGCCGCGCCCGACGGCGCCTTCGTCCCGGATCTCTCCCCCGGAGCCCGTGGCGGCGCCGGGGTAAGGCGCGATGGCGGTCGGATGATTGTGGGTCTCCACCTTCATGAGGATGTGACTGGCGTCCTCCTCGTAGGCATACACGTGGGAGGCCGGGTCCAGCCGCAGCCGCTCGATGCGATGTCCTTCGATCACCGCGGCATTGTCGGCATACGCGGACAGAATGCCGGCGCCGTTGATGTGGCGATGGGTGTTCCGGATCATCTCGAACAGCGAGAGCTGCTGGGCCTCGCCGTCGACCTCCCAGGTCGCGTTGAAGATCTTGTGACGGCAGTGTTCGGAGTTGGCCTGCGCGAACATCATCAGCTCGACGTCGGTGGGATCCCGGCCGAGGTCGCGATAGGCGCCCTGGAGATAGTCGATCTCGTCGTCTGACAGCGCGAGGCCGAGGGCGTCGTTGGCCCGGGTCAACGCCCCACGGCCCTCCGCCAGCACGGCAACGGTCGCCAGCGGCCGCGGCTCCGCCGACTCGAACACCCCGTCGAGGTCGTCCTCGTCGATCAGCCGCTCGGTCATGCGGTCGTAGAGCCGGCCGAGATCCACCCGCTGCGCCGCCGCCGGGTCCATGTACCAGCGGACACCGCGCTCGACCCGGACCACTTTGTCGAGATCACAGATCCGGAAGATGTCCGAGGCCTTGCTGGACCAGGGCGAGATGGTGCCGCGGCGCGGCACCACCGTAGCGACGTGGTCGCCCGCCCGCGCCGGCAGCCCGCTGCGGGGGCCGTAGCTCAGCAGGCTCTCGCTGCGCGAGAGCTCTTCGCCGTCCAGCCCCGCGGTCACGCACAGCAGATGGACGAACTCCGCGTACAGCGGCCCGTCCCCCAGTTCGAGCTGGGCGCGCAGCTTGTCGAGACGGAATCGGGACAGGGCCGGCGGCCCCTTGAGCACTACGACGTCGGACATGACCTCACTCGTTGTCGGTTGGCCGGGACGACCCGCGGGCCGTCCGGCGTTGCAGGAAGAACTCGCGCAGCAGGGCGGCGCAGTCCTCGGCCAGCACACCGCCGCAGACGGTGACGCGATGGTTGAGCTGGGGGTTGTCGAGCACCCTGGCGCTGCTCACCACGGCCCCGGCCCGGGGCTCGGCGGCGCCGAAGACCAGGCGCGCCACCCGGGCATGCACCAGCGCGCCGGCGCACATCGTGCAGGGTTCCACGGTGACGTACAGCGTCGATCCCACCAGCCGGTAGTTGCCCGCCCGTCCTGCGGCCTGGCGCAGCGCCAGCACCTCGGCGTGGGCCGTGGGGTCGCAATGGCCGATGGGGCCGTTGCGCCCTTCGCCCAGCACCGCGCCGTCCCTCACCAGCACGGCGCCGACCGGAACCTCGCCGTCGGCTGCGGCCTCCGCCGCCAGCGCCAGGGCGCGCCGCATCCAGGCCTCGTCCTCGATCATCGCTGTCTGGTCGGTCTCGATCAGGCTGTCATTCCGGCTGCAGCCGGCCCGATGCGGGAAAGGCGGCATTCTACCCTCACCGGCCGGCGGATGCTGCGCTGTCCCGGCCCGGCGAATTCCGTGGGCGGCGTCACAACCTGCGGCTCGAACGGACGCGGCGGGAAGCACGCCGCGGATTCTCGGCTACCTTTCACCGTGCGAATGGTGCAGCGCGCCATCACGCAGAGCAGTAAGGCGTGGCGACGCGCGGCAACGGAAACGACCAGACACCATGCGCTTCAAACATCGAATGTGGCTGCTGCCGGCCATGATGGCCGTCATCCTCTCCTCCGGCATCACCATCAATTCCCGCATCGGCGCCCAGGCCTCCGCCGACCTGCTGCGGGTGCAGGACGTCCAGTACCCCGCCGTGGAAGCGCTGCGCGCGCTCGACCAGGCGTTCACGGACGTTCAGGACACGCTCCGCCAGGGTGTCACCGAAGGCGACCCGGCGAGCATCGAGGCGTCCCGCGAACACGCCGAGTCCGCCCGGGCAGCCCTCGCCCGGCTGGCGGGGCTGGACCCCGGCACCCGGACCCTCGCCCGCGGGCTCGGCGAGCACTTCGAGCGCTACTACACGGCCGCGACCCAGGCCACCGCCGTCCTCATGGGCACGCGCGCCGGCGACCCGGCAGCGGCCGTCGGCCGCATGCAGGATGCGCTGCAGGCGCTGGCCGGCAGCCTGGAGACCGGCCGGGCCGGCGCCGTGACCGAGTTCCGCGACCTGCTGAGCGGCAGCGCCGCGGCCGTGTCCCGGACCACGATGGTGTCGCTGGTCACCGCCCTGGTGATGCTGCTCGCCCTGGTCGCCGGGTCCTGGTACCTGATCGACCGGGTGCTGGCGGCCCTGGGCGGCGAACCCGAGGACGCCGTCGAGGTGGTGCGGCGCATCGCCGACGGCGACTTCACCACCGACGTCGGCGCGCGGCCCGGCGACGACTCTAGTGTAGTGCGCCGCATGAATTGGCACTTATCGCGCGAGCCCAGGCGGTCAGCTGCTAGGCGCGGCCGCGCCGCCATAGCCCAGCTATGGGTAGCGGCCGCAACACCGCAGATGGCCGCCTGGGCTCGCGCCCGCAGGGAGCCCCTCAAAAGCCCCATCGCCGCGTTGCAGCCCTTGGCAATGGGGGAAGCCATTCCCGGCGGGCTGCGCCTTGCGTTGGCGCTTTTGAGGGGCTCGATAAGTGCCAATTCATGCGGCGCACTACACTAGCCTGCTGAGCGGCATCGCCATGCTGAAGGACAAGCTCGGCCGGCTGATCATGGACATTCACGGCGCCTCCGAGGCCGTCGACACGGCCGCCGACCAGATGAACGCCTCCATCGGCAGCCTCAGCGAGCGCACCGCCGGCCAGGCCGCCAGCCTGGAGCAGACCGCGACCAGCATGGAGGAGATGACCTCCACCATCAGACAGAACACCGAGAACTCCAGCCACGCCAGCGAGCTGGCCCGCGCCGCCCGCCGGCAGGCCGAAACCGGCGGCGAGGTGGTGAAACGCGCGGTCGGCGCGATGTCCCAGATCAACGACTCCAGCGAGCGCATCGCCAGCATCATCGGCGTCATCGACGAGATCGCCTTCCAGACGAACCTGCTGGCGCTCAATGCCGCGGTCGAGGCCGCACGGGCCGGGGAACAGGGCCGCGGATTCGCCGTGGTGGCCAACGAGGTGAGAAACCTGGCCCAGCGCAGCAGCAGCGCGGCCCGGGAGATCAAGACGCTGATCGAAGACAGCGTCGGCAAGGTCCAGGACGGCCAGGCGCTGGTCAACGAGTCCGGCGAGCACCTCGACGGCATCGTCGCCGCGATCAAGGAGGTGTCCGAGCTGATCGCCGACATCTCCGGCGCGGGCCAGGAACAGGCCGCCGGTCTCGATCAGGTCAACCGGGCGGTGGCCCACATGGACGAGGTGACTCAGCAGAACGCCGGCATGGTGGAGCAGGTCACCGGCGTCGCCCGGACGATGGCCAACCAGGCCCGGGCGCTGACCGCGATCGTGCGCCGCTTCCGGGTCCACGACCGCGGCGCCACGCCGGCGGCCGACGCCGGTGCGCCCTCGGCAGGGCGCGGGCGTCCGGCGGCCCCGGGCGTTGCGTACCGCGAATCCCGGCGGCAGGCCGCCTGACCGGCCGGTCCATCCCCATTCAGCATCACGAACCCAACGGAGCAGTCATGAAATCCGAAATCACGAAAATGGCGGCGGCGGCCGCGCTCGCCCTCGGCGCAACCCAGGCCCATGCGGCCACGTCCATCGGTGAGTTCACCACGGTGAGCGGCTTCGGCACGACCGCGGTGGCGGTCACCGATTCGGACGAGGCGGAGTTCGTCCGCTACGGGCAGCTCAGCGGCGCCGACGACCGCCCCGAGTTCAAGGTCGACAGCAATCTCGGCCTGCAGCTCGACATGCGCCCGCGCAACTGGGTGTCTGCGACCGTCCAGCTTCTCACCCAGCAGCGCAACGGCCGGAACCTGGACACCAGCGTCGAATGGGCCTTCGTCGGCTTCGAGCCGATCGACGGACTGCGCGCGCGCGTCGGCCGGACCGCCATGCCGGTGTTCGCCATCTCCGACACCCGCAACGTCGGTTTCGCCAACAACTGGGTGCGTCCGCCCAACGAGGTGTACGGCCTGGCGCTCATGGAGAATCTCGACGGTGCCGACGTGAGCTGGTACCTGCCGGTGGGCGACGCCTCCCTGACCTTCACGGCCCTGTACGGCGAGAGCGAGGTCACGGTGTTCGCCACGGACGTGGAGATGAAGAACGTTCACGGCGCCGCCGTGCAGTGGGATTCCGAGTGGGTGTCCATCCGCGTGGCCAGGATCCTGGCCGACTCCCAGCTCGACGACCTGGGCATTCCCGGCGTCAGCGGCGAAGACCGCTACGAGTTCAACGATATCGGCGTCCACGTCGACCGCGGCAACGTCGTGGCCCGCGCCGAGTACGTCACGCGGTCCTCGGACACCTTCGACGATCTGGTCGACGCCGACGGCTGGTACCTGTACGGCGGCTACCGGTTCGGCAACGTGCTGCCCTACGCCATGTACGCGGTGACGGAGCCGGACGCGGGGGTTCAGCCCGGTCAGCTCTCGAGCGACCAGTCCACCATCGCCGCCGGCGTCCGCTGGGACGCGTTCAGCGCCGCCACCCTCAAGTTCCAGGTGGACTACGTCGACACCGACGACACCCGGGGCATCAGCTTCCTCACCGACACGTTCTCGCCGCCCGGTTCCGGCCTGACCGTGGCGCTGCCGGTGGAAGAGCCCGTCACCGTCGTCTCCGTCGCCGTGGATTACGTCTTCTGAGAACGCCCGCGCTGCGCCGCGGCCCGCCCCGGGCGGGACGCGGCGGTCGGCGGCGGGGGCTGCGGGCCGGCTAGCGGCGCCGCCACCGCAGCCACGCCCAGACGCCGCCCAGCAGCAGCATGGCGCCGGCCCCGGCAGCCGCCAGGCGCAACGCGCCGCCGAGCCCCATGCTGAACATCAGCGTGTCCACGTTGCCGGTCTTCCAGAACACCCACTCGCCCGCCAGCCGCGTGGCCAGCAGGCTGCCGCCGGTCTCGAGCACGACGATGCCGTCGCCGGTGTCCGGGTCGAGCCGCGCCGCGGTGTTGATGGCCGGCTCGTTGCTGCCGTCGTGGCCGATGATGAAGTCCCCCGCGCCGTTCGGCGCGTAGAGCATGACGCCGAGCCCCCAGATGTCCTCTCCCAGCCGCGCGGCGTGGGGCTGCCGCATCTCCTGCAGCGTAGCCAGGGACAGCGGCCGGCCGGAGCCCTCGGGCTGCCCCGGCGTCTGGGAGCGGACGAACTCGACCAGGTCCCGGGCGCTGGTGTACGCGGAGGTTGCCGCCAGCGAGGTGTAGTGCCGGAACGGTTCCGACCCGCCGCTTGCATCGAAGTTGTCGGCCAGTCCCGTCGCCCTGGCTTCCCCGTGGTCGAAGGTGGTCGCGCGCATGCCGGCGGGCAGGAACACCCGCGCCTTCATGAAGTCGTTGAAGGTCTGGCCGGACACCTCCTCGACCAGAAGCTGGAGCAACGTGTACCCGCCTCCCGAGTACGCCCACCCCGATCCCGGCTCGGCCGCCACCCGCACCGCGCCGCGGGCACCGGGGGACGCGTCCTGCGCCCGGGTCAGCGACGCCTCGAGGGTCTGGACGTCCGTGGCGGCAGCGAATCCCGCGTACCCCAGACCGTCGTCGAGACCCGCCGTGTGGCTGAGCAGCCGGCGCACCGTCACCCCGTCCGCATCGTGGGGCCCCGGGGGCAACGCCCACCGGGTGAGATAGTTCGATACCGGCGCGTCCAGTTCGAGCGCGCCGTCCTCCACCAGCGCCATGACGCCGACGGCGCTGAGCCACTTGCTGAGGGACGCGACCTGGAACAGGCTGTCCGGGCCCACGGGACGTCCCGCCGAGGCATAGTGCGCAGCGGCCACGGTACCGTCCTCGATGAGCACCAACGCGAGATTGCCGAACCCCGCCTGCTCCGCGTAGCTGCGGGCCGCCGCCAGGAATTCGGATGGCGCCTTCGAGCCGGTGAGCGGCGGGCGCGCCCAGCCTTCGCTGAAGCCCACCAGCACCACCGCGGCCCACGCCAGGGCGCCGGCCAGGGCCGTCAGCAGGGGCCGGGTCAGTGCCTTGATCACGCGTTCACCCCCTGGCCAGCCCGGAGATCGCCTCGACGAGCTGGTGCCGCGGGCGTTCCGCACAGGGCAGCCAGCGCACGACCCGCGGGCCGTCTCGAGACTCGATCAGATCGTCGACGTCGCCGGCGGTGAGCGGCCACAGCCCCGCCACCGCCACCGGCCTCACTCCCACTCGATGGTCGCGGGCGGCTTGCTGGACACGTCGTAGACCACCCGCGAGACCCCTTCTATCTCGTTGATGATCCGGTTCGACACCGTCTCGATGAGCTCGTAGGGAAGATGAGCCCAGCGCGCGGTCATGAAGTCCACGGTCTCGACCGCCCGCAATGCAATGACGTCGGCATAGCGCCGCGCGTCGCCCACCACGCCGACGGACTTCACCGGCAGGAACACGGCGAACGCCTGGCTGACCTTGTCGTACCAGCCGGCGCGGCGCAGTTCCTCGAGGAACACGGCGTCGGCTTCCCGCAGCACGTCGCAGCGCTCCTTGGTCACCTCGCCGAGCACGCGCACCCCAAGCCCCGGGCCGGGGAACGGGTGGCGGAACACCAGTCCGCGGGGCAGCCCCAGGTGCAGCCCGATGCGGCGCACCTCGTCCTTGAACAGCTCGCGCAGCGGCTCGACCAGCCCGAGCTGCATGCGCTCCGGCAGACCCCCGACGTTGTGGTGGGACTTGATGACGTGGGCCTTGCCGTACTTGCTGGCGGCGGATTCGATGACGTCCGGATAGATCGTGCCCTGGGCCAGCCACTTCACGCCGCTGATCCGGTGGGCCTCCCGGTCGAACACGTCGATGAACGTGTTGCCGATGATCTTGCGCTTGTCCTCCGGGTCCTCGTGGCCGGCGAGACGCATGAGGAACTCCGCCTCCGCGTCGACGGTGACCATGTTGAGGGTCAGCGCGTTGGACGGCGCGAACGCCGCCTCGACCTCGGCCACCTCGTTCTTGCGCAGCAGGCCGTTGTCGACGAACACGCAGGTGAGCTGATCGCCGATGGCCCGGGACAGCAGCGCCGCCACCACCGACGAATCGACGCCGCCGGACAGGCCGAGCACCACGCGCTCGTCGCCGACCTGCTCGCGCACCGCGGCGATGGCGTCCTCGACGATGTTGGCCGCCGTCCACAGCCCCTCGCAGCCGCACAGGTCCAGCGCGAAGTGGCTGATGATCTCCTGGCCCTGCTGGGTATGGGTGACTTCCGGGTGGAACTGCACGCCGTAGAAACGCCGTTCCGCGTTCTCCATGGCGGCGATGGGCGCCGACGGCGTGCACGCCGTGACGGTGAAGCCGGGCGGCGTTTCCGTCACCTTGTCGCCGTGGCTCATCCACACGGGCAGCGCCCCGCCGGCGCCGCCGTTCACCGGTGCCAGGAACTGGCTGTCGGCGCTGACGTCGACCACCGCGTGCCCGAACTCACGCTGATTCGAGCCCGCCACGGTGCCGCCGAGCTGGGCCGCCATGGCCTGCATGCCGTAGCAGATGCCGAGCACGGGCACGCCGAGTTCGAACACCGCCGCCGGAATGCGCGGCGTGTCCGCCGCCGTGACCGTCTCCGGGCCGCCGGACAGGATCACGCCGCGGGGTGCGAACTCGCGGATGAACGCCTCGGGTGCGTCGAAGGGATGGATCTCGCAGTACACCCCGGCTTCGCGCACGCGGCGGGCGATGAGCTGGGTGTACTGGCTGCCGAAGTCGACGATCAGCAGCTTCTGATCATGGATGTTGTCACTACTCACGGGCGGCGCCGTTCAACTCAGGGGATAGTTCGGCGCCTCCTTGGTGATGGCCACGTCGTGGACGTGGCTCTCCACCATGCTGGCGGCGCTGACGCGGACGAACTGGGGCCGGGTCCGCATGGTCGCGATGTCCGGGCAGCCCGTGTATCCCATGGAGGCGCGCAGGCCACCCATGAGCTGGTGGACGATCGGGCTGACCGGGCCGCGGTACGGGACGCGGCCCTCGATGCCCTCGGGCACCAGCTTGCGGGTGTCCCGCTCCGGCTCCTGGAAGTACCGGTCGCTGGAGCCGTGGGTCTCGCCCATGGCGCCCAGCGAACCCATGCCGCGGTAGGCTTTGTAGGTGCGGCCCTGGAACAGCTCCACCTCGCCGGGCGCCTCGTCGGTGCCCGCCAGCAGGCTGCCGGCCATGACCACGCTGGCGCCCGCGGCGATGGCTTTCGCCAGGTCGCCGGAGTAACGGATCCCGCCGTCGGCGATCACCGGCACGTCTGCTTTCGAGGCGACCTTCACGGCCTCGGTGATGGCGGTGATCTGGGGCACGCCGATGCCGGTGACGATCCGCGTCGTGCAGATCGAGCCCGGGCCGATGCCCACCTTGATGGCGTCGGCGCCGGCCTCGATCAGCGCCTCGGCGCCTTCCTGGGTGGCGATGTTGCCGGCGATGAGCCCGATGCCGGGATAGTGCTTGCGGACCCATTTCACCCGGTCGATCACCCGGGAGGAGTGACCGTGGGCGGTGTCGACCACCAGCACGTCGACCCCAGCCTCGACCAGGGCGGCGATGCGCTGCTCCGTCTCCTCGCCGGTGCCCACCGCGGCGCCGACCCGGAGCGAGCCCTGGGCGTCCTTGCAGGCGTTGGGAAACGCCTTGGCCTTGTTGATGTCCTTGACGGTGACCATGCCGCGCAGCTCGAAGGCGTCATTCACCAGCAGCACCTTCTCGATGCGGTGCTTGTGCAGGATGTCGGTGATTTCCTCGAAGCTGGCGTCCTCGGAGGCCGTCACCAGCTTGTCGCGGCCGGTCATGACGTCCCGCACGCGGGCGTCCATGCGCCGTTCGAAACGCACGTCCCGGCTGGTGATGATGCCCACCAGGGCATCCCCCTCCACCACCGGCACGCCGGAGATCTTGTGCTCCAGGGTGAGATCGATGAGATCCGCCACCGTCCGGTCGGGGTGAATGGTGATCGGATCGCGGATGATGCCGCTCTCGAACTTCTTCACGGCCCGCACTTCCCGCGCCTGGGCGTCCACGCTCATGTTCTTGTGCACGATGCCGATGCCGCCCTCCTGGGCGAGAGCGATGGCGAGCCGCGCTTCCGTCACGGTGTCCATGGCGGCGGACATGAGCGGGATGTTCAGCTTGATGTCCCGGGTCAGGCGGGTTTCGAGCGAAACTTCGCTGGGCAGGACCTGGGAGTAGGCGGGGAGGAGCAGAACGTCGTCGAAGGTGAGCGCGTCGTGGGCGATACGCAACATTGATGACTCCGCAAAACCGAGATTCTACTGGCCGGGTTTCGGTGTGTAAACTTTGCCGATGGAATCGCGATCCGGAGATCGCTCCTACAGGGGGCCCATCGGCGTTTCGACGGAGAATCCGGCGGAATCGCGGCCGGTGCTGACGGTGAGCGGGCTGGCCCGGGCGGCCCGGCTGCTGATCGAGGATCACTTCCACCTGGTCTGGGTGGAGGGCGAGCTGTCCAACTTCCGCCGGCCCGGCTCGGGCCACTGGTACTTCACCCTGAAGGACGATGCGGCCCAGCTCCGCTGCGCCATGTTCGCCGGCCGCAACCGGGCGGTGCGCTTCCAGCCCCGTGACGGCGCCCAGGTGCTGGTGCGCGGCCGGGTGAGTCTGTACGAGCCCCGGGGCGACTTCCAGGTCATCGTCGAGCACATGGAGCCCGCCGGCGAGGGCGCCCTGCGGGCCGCGTTCGAGGCGCTCAAGGCCCGGCTCGAGGCCGAGGGGCTGTTCGACCCGGCACGCAAGCGGCCGCTGCCCGCCCTGCCCCGCCGCCTGGCGGTCGTCTCCTCCGCTTCGGGCGCCGCCCTGCGGGACGTGATCCACGTCGTCGAACGGCGTTTCCCCGCCCTGGAGGTGGTGCTGCTGCCCGTCTCGGTGCAGGGCGAGCGCGCCGAAGCCGAGGTGCTCGCCGCCCTGGCGAAGGCGCCGTCGCTCGATCCCGACGTGGTCCTGATCACCCGCGGCGGCGGCTCGCTGGAGGACCTCTGGACCTTCAACCTGGAGTCCGTGGCCCGCGCCGTGGCGGCCTGCCCGGTGCCGACCGTGTCGGCGGTGGGACATCAGACCGACGTCACCATCACCGACTTCGTCGCCGACGTGCGGGCGCCGACGCCGTCCGCCGGCGCCGAGCTGATCACGCCGGATCGCGCGGAGTTCCTGACCCATCTGGATCGTCAGCTCGTGCGCCTGGGACGCGCCGCCGAGCGCCAGGTGGCGGAACGCCTGCGCCACCTGGGACATCTGCGCACGCGTCTCACCGACCCCCGCGCGAAGCTCGATCAGCAGATGCAGCGGGCCGACGAACTCGAAGAGCGGCTGCGCCGCGCGGTGCGCGGGCGCCTGGCCCGGCTGGGCGCCGATCTGTCCGCCGCCCGGCGCAGCCTCGCTCTGGTCCGGCCGTCCCAGCGGGTCGACCGCTACCGGCAGCGGCTCGGCCAGCTCCGCGCCAGCCTCGCCCAGGCCGGCGGCCGCGCGATCGCCGATCGTGACGCGCGGCTGGCGGCCACGGCGCGCACCCTGCAGGCGGTGAGCCCCCTGGCCACCCTGGGCCGGGGCTACGCCGTCCTCACCAGAGCCGAAGACGGCGCGCGCGTGCCGGTGACCAGCACCGCCGGCGTCAGCGCCGGCGACGCGCTGACCGCGCACCTGCGCGACGGCGCCCTGGACGTGCGGGTGGAAGGCGTCGACGGCGACAACCGGCTGCCGAAGCTGCCGGAAGACTGACGCCCACCCCGAAATCGACCGTGGGAGCGGCCTCCCGGCCGCGAAACGGGTCCCGCCGAACGAACGACCCCGCCCCGGCAAACGCTCGTCGCCAGGGTCTCGCAGGTGCACCAGTCGGTCGCGGCCGGGAGGCCGCTCCTACGGCGGGGTGGCTGGTGTGGCCTAGCGCTTGCGGCCCTTGTGGTGCTTGAGCATGCGCTTGCGGCTGCGCTGCTGGCGGGGGGTGAGGGTGTTGCGGCGGCCGGCGTAGGGGTTGTCGCCGGTGCGCAGCTCGATCTTCACCGGCGTGCCGCCGAGATCGAGGGCATCCCGGAAGCTGTTCTCGAGATACCGCACGTAGCCATCCGGCAGGGACGCGGTCTGATTGCCGTGAATGACGATGCGCGGAGGATGCGAGCCCGCCTTGTGGGCGAACCGCAGCTTGATCTGCCGCCCCCGCACCATCGGCGGCGGATGGGCTTGCACCAGGGCGTGCAGCAGCCGCGTGAGGTAGGACGTCGACACGTCGAGCTCGCCCGCCTCGTAGACCTGGCGCACCGCGTCGAGCAGATGGCCGACGCCGGTGCCGTGCAGGGCCGAGATCTGGTGCACGGGAATCCACGGCGCGAAGCGCAGCCGCCGGTCGAGGACCTCCCGGTTGCGGTGACGCTCGTCGGCGCTCAGGCCGTCCCACTTGTTCAGCGCCACCACCACGCCGGCGCCCGCTTCCACCGCGTAGCTCAGCAGATGCAGATCCTGGTCGACCAGGCCCTCCCGGGCGTCGAGCACCAGGATCACCACGTCGGCGCGTTCGATGGCCTGCAGGGTCTTCACCACCGAGAACTTCTCGGCGCCCTGGTCCACCCGGCCCTTGCGCCGCACACCGGCGGTGTCCACCAGCACGTAGGTCTCGCCGTCGCGCTCGAAGGGAATCTCGATGGCGTCCCGGGTGGTGCCGGGCAGATCGAACACCACCTGGCGCTCTTCCCCGAGCAGGCGGTTGGTCAGCGTGGACTTGCCGACGTTCGGCCGGCCGACGATGGCGACCCGGACCGCCGCGTCGCCGTCGTCCGCATCCTGGTCTGCGTCCTCGTCAGCGACCTCCTCCTCCAGCGCCGCCGCCGCGTCATCGGCAGGCGCCTCGGCGGCTTCGTCCTCCGGGGCGTCCGGCGCC
>MDTG01009064.1_pt1 | contig 25648 bp, 24 predicted proteins | sample 811421 | NCBI WGS metagenome assembly MDTG01 (sample SAMN05326645, study PRJNA326480) | marine metagenome | isolation source: seawater | place: Pacific Ocean: South East | collected 2011
AGATAAATTTGCAGCTGTTTGCATTTTTTTTGTTACTTCTAAACTATTCTTGTCTAAAAATTTTTTATAATTTTTCAAAATAATTGATATTGATTGTGAGGAAAATTTTTGACTTTTTTTATTTGATTTAAAAGATATTAAAGACTCTATTGATTGACACAAACTATCAAAAAAAGATGACATTTTAAGCTCTCTTTTAGTATTAATTATTAATTCTGGGTAGAAAAAAAACTTATTTGGAATTAATTCTTTATCTTTAAAATTATATTTAATTTTATTTTTATATAAAACGGCGCCTGGTGTTACCTCAGCTCCAGAACCAGCTGTAGTAGGTACTACAATTAATTTCGTAAATTTTTTAAATTTAGTTTTATGAGAAAATAATAAATCTAATTTTTTAATGTGAACAGTTGCATTTGCAATTTTGGCATAGTCAATTACTCCTCCTCCTCCAATCGCTACAATTAAGTCTGGCTTGAATAATTTTATTTCATTGACGATCTTTTTTAATTCATTTATCTCAGGTAAAAAAAAAATTTTTTTAAAGATTCTCAAATTTTTATCTTTAAATTTTTCGTTCAAAAATTCTTTTGTGGCTTTTTTTTTGATAATATTCGAACCACTTAAAATGAAAATTTTTTTATGATTTTTAGAAAATTTAATTTCAGATCCTAAGGCCATATATTATTTTTTTTTCTTTAAAAATTTCTTAATATTTTTGTAAGATGTAAATCTTATATCTGTTGAACTAATATTTGAAGTTCTTGAAAAAATTAAAAGTTTTTTTTTAGGTATTTTATTAAAATTATCAGTACCATGAACTAATAAATCTAACTTATGCTTTTTTAAAAAATTTTCAGTGATATAAAACCCGCATTTAACTACTTTATACACATATTTTATAGACTCTAAAATTTCTTTTCTTTGTTTGAAATTTAATTCAGGTATCAAATTTTTATGTTTTTTAATTTCTGAGTCTGAAGTTAAAGCCACAACAACAGTTCCATATTTTGATGCTTTTTTTAATAATCTAATGTGTCCGTGGTGTAAAATTGCGCAAGACATATCTACACAGATTTTTTTAGTCATTTAATCTCAATATTATCATTTAACTCTGTAAGATTTTGATGGAGATGACCTGCGCCTAAATGAAAAATTAGTGAACCATTATTTTTTACTCTTGGTTGGTATAAAATAAGATTTTTTTTATTCTTTACCTTTGTATTTATGTAGGTACAGATATTTGGCTGGTTTCTATTAGGGTAAATTAAAAAATTTTTATATTTTCTCAAAAAGTCTTTTTTATTTGCTAGAACACTTTTTTTAAATTTAGAGTATTTTTGTAAAACATAGTCCAATGATTGAATGGTTGAATTGGGACCTGTCATTTTTTTGTTGATATGGCTATTTATATTAAGCATAAATGAGTTAATTTTGTTAACTGGCTTCAATTTATGACCAATGAAGCAAGCGCCAGTAAATCCAAAAAGAGATTTACAAGAACTAAAAGCTAAAACATCAGCTAAATTATGATTATCCTCAATTCCTATGGATGCTGTTGCATCAATAAATAATTTAGATTTTAAAGCTTTAGTTTTTCTTTTTAATTCTTTAATATCGACTTTGAAACCCTTGCTAGTTTCGGTATAACATGAACAAACCCAATCATACTTATCTGATATTTTTTTTAAATTATTATAATCAACAACTTTTATTTTTTTTATAAAATTATAATTTTTCTTAGACATTCTTAGAATAGATGTAATTCTATCCGAATAAAAACCTGTCTTTACAACCAAAACTTTTCCTTTAACAAAGTTCATTAGACCAATTTCAATTGCTAAACTAGCAGGACCTTGGACTGAAACTATATTTTTTTGTCCAGAAATTTTTTTTAAAAGCTTAATTACTCTCTTATATTGATTTTCAAAATCATTATCGCCTCTACTAAAGTTGGAACTGAGACCATATAAATTTTCTATCGGAAAGCTAGGACTTGGAGTAAAAATCTTTTTGTAATTTTTTTTTTTAATAAAGTTTTTAAGTGATAAATTTTTCATATTCCAAATTTTTTGTAATAGTCAAATATTTGTTTTTTAGTAAAATTAGTAATTACATTTTTTTTTTGTTTACTTATATAAAATTTTTTATACCATTCAATGGTGAAATTCGTAGATTGTTTTACATTTAATCTAGTTTTCCATTTTAATAATTTATAAGCTTTATTAGTATTTAAAACTAAAACATCAGTTTCATTTTTAACAATATTGTTTGATTTTACCCAACTAAATCCAGGCCAACATTCCTTGATATAATCTAAAATTTTTTTTACGGACACTACCTCTGAATTTTTGGGACCAAAATTAAAAGATTCACCATTTATCTTCTTGCTAGCATTTAACTTTATCGCGAGTTTTAGGTACCCATTTAAAATTTCTATAACATGTTGCCAAGGTCTCGTTGCTTTTAAGTTTCTTATTTTAACTTTTTTTCCCAAGAATTTTGATTTCATACAATCTGGTATTATTCTATTCTCACTCCAATCTCCGCCACCGATCACATTTCCAGCTCTAGCTGTAGCTACTCTGTGATTTGTGCTTTTAAAAAAAGACTCAAAATATGATTTAAAGGCAATCTCTGAGGCTGCTTTTGATGAACTATAAGGATCTATCCCTCCCAAAACATCATTTTCTTTGTAACCTTTTATTTTTTCTAAATTTTTGTAACATTTATCACTTGTAATGATTACACAAATACATTTTTTTTTTAATTTTCGAATAATTTCGAATATTTGAATTGTTCCAAATAAATTTGTTTTCCAGGTTTTAACTGGATCTTTATAAGATTTTTTTATAATTGCCTGAGCAGCTAAATGAAAAATAATTTCAGGTTTGAAATTTAAAATTTTCCTTTCCATCTTTTTTTTATCTAAAATATTGATAAAATTACTATCCAATTTATTTCTTAAATCTAATATTTCGTATAGTGATGGCTTTGTTGATGGTCTTAAAGAAATTCCCATCAGCCTAGAGCCTAATAAATAAAGATAAAAGCTCAACCAAGCTCCTTTGAAACCTGTGTGCCCAGTAATTAAAACTCTTTTATTCTTAAAAAAATTATTAAACACCTAAATCCTTAATTAAATTCCTCAGTTTTATTTTTCTTTCTTAAATTCTTTTTTAAGATCCTCATATTCTCTAAATTTTTTCCTCATAAAATTTAATGTTAATTTAGATTTTTCTCTTAATCCTTTTGAAGTCAAAATGTAAGCATAACCAATTTTGTTTGGGTTTTTTTTAAAATTATCTATTTTTATTAATCCTTTATTCTTTAGAGCTTTTACACAATAATTAACCTTACCCAAACTTAAGTCCAAATCTTTCGCCAAGTCTCTTTGGGTGAACTTTGGTTTGTTAAATATTTTTCTTAATATTTCAAAATAATCTTGACTATATTTGTTCATTAATTGAACATAATATTAATTATAAAAGATTAATCAATATATAAGTTATTCTTTAAATTAATTTTAATTCTCCGTTATAAAAACTAAAAATTTTATCACAGAAACTTAAAGTTGAACTTTTATGGGAAATAATAATTATAAATTTGTCTTTTAGGTGGTTTTTTAAATTTTCTAAAACTAACTTTTCAGTACTTTCATCTAATGCATTAGTTGCTTCATCAAATATATAAATACTTCTATCATAATATAATGCTCTCGCTATGCCAATTCTTTGCTTCTCACCGCCTGAAACTTGTAAACCTCTTTCACCTAAAACTCGATTGTCTTTAGTAAACGTATCTAGTTGAGAAAGCTTTATAACTTGATGTATTTTTTCTTTATCTATTTTTTCATCATTTATTGCTAAAGCTATATTCCTCTCTAAAGTATCGTCTATAAGGCTTATATTTTGTGGGACATAACTTATGTTTTTTTGCCAATCATGTGGTAAATGAGCTATTTCTTTATTATTTAAAATAAATTTACCATATTGAGGTCTTAATAATCCTGTAATAACATCAACTAACGTAGACTTTCCTGCTCCTGTTTCCCCTTTAATACCAATAAATTTATTTTTTTCTAATTCTAAATTTATTTTCTTTAAAGTGGGCTGTTTTTTTTGAGGATATTTAAATTCGATATTTTTTAAAATTAATGATTTAACTTTCTCATCCTTAAATAAATTGTCATTATTAACAAAATTATTAAATATTTTTTTTTTTTGATATAAATCTGTTAAGTCATTCAATACAGCTTTACCAAAACTTCCCTTTTGAAAACATGCTGCAATTCTATAAATTGATGGGTAAATTCGAAACATAGAAACTGCAAAAATCGCTAAATTTAAAATTATAATATCGTAACTGATATTTAAAATTTTTAAAAAATAATATAATGAAGCTAAAAGTATTACTACTATTAAAGCTTCAAAAAAAGGCTTTGGTAAGCTTAAAAAAAATAGATAGATTTTTTGATAAATATTTAAAAAATAGTTTTGTAATTTAAATTTATTATAGAAAAAAGTTTCACCTGAATAAATTTTTATATCTTTGATAGAACCAAAACTCATATTCAAAATATTAATTCTATTTTTTGAACCTTTTTTTACCTGTGAGCCTAAGAAAAAATTCTGTCTTCCAAAAAAGTAAAAAAAAGAAAAAGATAGTGCTGCTAATAATAAAACAGTAAATAAAGTAGATGTTGGGTTCAATGAAATTAGAAAAATTAAAATTATTGACAAAACTATAGTTTCTAAAAGAAAACTGCTTAGATTAAGCAAATTAGCCCTGAAAACCTCAATTGCCTCGGTTGTATCATAAATCAATTTTGATGTTTTCAATTCTAAATAATCTTTATATTGAAGATGAAGATAGTAAAAATATACATCGTTTGAAATTCTTTCAACTATTTCACATTGAAACTTTGACAAAAAATAATTATAATAAGAAATAAAAAGATTTTTTAAAACAAATACAGCACCAACAAATAAGAAACTTAATAAAATAAAATCCTGTCTTTGGCTAAAGTGTTTGATCTGATCGTAAAAAAACATTCTCTCAAAAAGACTTAAATCATTTTTTATCGTAATAGAAATTATTGGAATAATTGATGAAATTCCCAAAATTTCAAAAACAGAATTAAGCAACATTAAAAACATTAAAATACAAAAATTTATCCTCTCCCTTTTATTCAATAATCGAAAGATTTCTTTAGTTTGGAGCATTAGATTATAGATTTATGTTCAAAGATTGAACATTACATCTTAAATTAAAATTATCAAACAATTTAGTATTAAAATTAATTCAATTTATGTTATTTAAGAATTTTTTTTCATTTTTTTAAAAAAGAAAGCCAATTATCTGAAATATTCTCAACACAATTCATCATAGATAAAAAATTTGATACAGCTTTGATTGTATTTTTATTTAACCACCATTTATCAATGTTGTCCCAATTTTCATTAATATGTTTTATTGCCCTATCAATTGAGTAAAAAACTATATTATTTTTTTCTAATTCTTGATAATTTTTTTTTAAGACATCTTTTGGGCGCCATTGATTTTTTTTTACAATCAATATTGTTGGACCAGTTCTTAAAGCATCTATAAATGCAGTTTGAGGATTATCACATATAACTAATCTCGCATTATCAAGTTCTTTAGGAAAGGAAAAACTTTTTTTTATTTGAGTCTTATCTAAATTTCTTTTAATTATTTTTTGAAACTTTGAACAATGCAAATATTTTGGACAAACAAAAAATTTTTTTTTAATTTTTTTATTGAGTAAGAATTGAAATTTTTTTAAAAAGAAATCTAATCTAAGATTATCTAGACTAACTGGAAAATCTTCCCACTTTGCCGGATATGGATTTGTCTCGTTAACGACTAAAATTAAATTATCTAATTTGTCTCTTTTTTTTTTCAAATCAATATATTTACTTGCTGGCAAGTTATGTTTTTCACTTTTAACCCAAGTTATGTGTTGATCAGAGATATTATTCTCATAATTAAATATACCATTAAATTTTGAATGGTTTCCTCCATGACAGGTTATTATAAATGATGTATCATTCTTTAAAGATTGTTGAGCGAGCCAAATTTTAAAAAGCTCATTGAAAAAATGAAATGTTCCTGAGATCACTTTTTTAGCTCTAATTTTATACGATTTTACCAAGTTTAAATTCAACAAAAAATTTTCTAAAAAAATTTTTGGAATATCATAGTAAATATTTCTTTCTAAAAATTTTTCAAAATCGTCTATCGTTTTATTTTCAGCAATATTTTTTTCTCTTTTTTTAATATTGAAAAGATTTGTATTTATAGATAATTCATTATTAAAATATTTCGAGGTTGCAAAAGGTAATTGAAAAGCTCTTAAATTGATTTTAAGGTTAGCTCTATTATTAAACCCATCTACGATTATAAAATTTTTTTTTCTTGTAGAAATTAAATCTAAAATTTCAAAAACTTTCTCTAAAAATTTCGTTTTTAAGGAATAATTTCTGCTTAAATTTATTTTTTTGTAATTATTATTTTTAAAATTAATTTTTTTTTTTTCTAAAATAGGTTTAAATTTTTTATACTTAATAAAATAATCTATTATCTTAAAAAACACTAAATTGTTAAAAGTATCTGATCTAGTAATGTTTGAATAGTAGTCAATGCTATTATTAGTTGTAAGAAAAAAATTTTTAAAATTATAGTTATTTATTTTTATTTTATTTTTACTAGAAATTTTTTCTATCACTCTCCATCTATAATAAACAGTACTTAAGTATGTATTTAACCACATCCCACATATAGTTTCCCAATATCTTTTGTTATATTTCACATTGTGATAATTATTAAAATAATTAGTTAAAATCCTAATATATTTATCATATTTTTTATTTAAGAATTTATATGATTGATCTTTTTCTTTGTCCGAAGACCATATGCAATTAAGATAATTAATATTTTTTAAATCTATTAAATCTGAAGCCCAATACCCAGCATAAAAAATATCCTTATTATTATTTTTTATAAATTTTTCCTCATATTTGGAAAAAATTATTTTTTTTAAATTTTTCATTAAATTTTATTATGTTCTAAAAAAATTAATAAATATTATTCTGGGAATTTATTTAGTTTTATCAAATTATTTTTTTTTAAAAATTTTATTATTTTCATAGAATTTTTTGTACCTAAATTTAAATTGTATGAAATTTCTACAAAAGATTTTTTACCATCACAATAAGATAAATATTCTAATTTTTTTGACAATGATTTACTGACCGAGCCCTTTTTACTTAGTGTTGGATAAATTTTCCTTTTCGATAAAAAAGGTTCACAAAGAGTTTTACTTTTTGGAAACATTTGTTTTTCTAAGGTCTCTATAACTTCTTTAGCAAATTCAAAACCTCCATTTAATCCTTTTGCACTGACTACGTTTCCAATTTGGTCTAACGATGTATGATACTCTGGATATTCATTGTATTTAGTTCTCATTAAAGAAGCTACTGGCAAGTCTATACCCGGAGAACAATATTGTCTCTCATCACTTCCTCTTGAAGACCATTTATAAATCTTTCCTTTTTTTTTTTTGTTTAAAATTATCTTTGCTGCAATATCTGATAATGAGTTTTGTTGCTTCGACTCAAGCATAGAATAATTTCTGTTATCGCCTATACATGTCAACACGTATCCTGCTATGATATTCTTTTTTAATCTTTTATAATTTTTACTTAAGTATGCAATTGATCCGATAGTTTCAGGCAAAAATAAAAAGCGGTAGGAGAATTTGCGCCTCTTTTTTTTAATCCATTGTGCTAGCTTAGTTGTTACCACGATACCTGAAATTTCATTATTAGCCATTGATGGATGGCAAATATATGTCGATATCAATACCTCTTTTTTAGTCTCTCCTTTGATTAATAATTCTCCTATTTTAAGTTTTCCTTTTTTAAAAGATGAATTTATATAAACATTATACTTATCATCTTTTAGTTTTTTTAATTTATTATATTGCAAACAAAAGCCCCAATCTTTCTTATAATAAGATGTGACGTACGGTATTGCATAAGGTTGATTTCTTAAAGTGTAAATTTTTTTTTTTAATTCTTTTAGAGTAAGAATTTTATTAATACTTTGAGAATATCCAACTACATGAAGATTATTAAATTTAAAATCTAAAATTTTTTTATTTTTTTTATTTTTTATCCATGCTTCTCTTAAATTCCAAACCTCTGGAATTTGCCAATCAAAAACTTTTTTTCCAGAGTTAAAGTTTAATATTTTAATAGGTAGCTTTTGCCTGATTAATAGAAGTGTCGAATAAACTCCAGTTCCTGTCAAGCTTCTATTTATAGGCCAAAGTTTTTTAGCAAATTCTATCATGACATTTATTTTTTTTTGACAACATAAGCTGTTGGCTGTCTAACAAAGCTTAATTGATAAATTTTATTTTGACCTATATACTTTTCTAAAATTCCACTTTCTGTAGGTGAAGCTGGGTTATTATAGTGATCCAAAATTAATATACCACCATCAACTAGACGAGACCAAATATGAGGTAGGGTACTTTGAAGAACTTTTTCAGTGCCACAATCAATAAACGCCAATTTAAATCTCAACCATTTGTTCTTATTTATAAACAATTCGAATTTTTTTGTTAAATCCATTTTTTGTATATTTCCAATTTTGTCCAAACCCTGAATTTTTAGTAAATTTTTTAAACCCTTATAACTAGTTGCATACTTTCCAACATTTGATCGATCATCGTTTATACCAGGCTTCATGCCTTTAAACCAATCAAACCCATAAACTAGAGTTTGTGAATTTTTTTCAAATAGGCTGACAAACTTAATAAACGAAAAAAAAGATCCACCTTTCCATGTGCCTATGTCAGCTATATGCCCACTCAAATCTTTTACTTTTTTATACATTTCATAAAAAAAAATAAATCTTGCAAGATTTACTTCTCCTGCATAAATAGGAAACTGATAAATAAATTCTATATTACTTATTTTTTCTTTTTTAATTCTTTTTATATAATTAAAATAAATATCATCGTCTTTTATGTGTTTTGACATTTTTATTATAGGTATGTTATATATTTGATAATAAATTATTAGTACATCATTAAAAACTTATAGACAATATTAAAAAAAAATCATAATCAAACATAATGTCTATTAAACATTTAGATCTAATAAAAAAATCATTTCAATTAAAAGACAAAGATATTGATAAAATTAAAAAAAATGAAAACATTGATCTTGAAAATTATAATTGGGACTCAATAGTTGTAATTAACCTTATTACTTTAGTTTCGGATAAATATAACAAGAATATAAAACCTGAAAATCTTCAAAAGGTTAAAACATTTAAAAGCTTAGATAACTTTTTAAAAAGATTGATATCAAAATAAGTGAAAAATAATAGAAAAATACTATTTGTTGGAGGAGGAAGTGAAATAGCCATAAAAATCTTAAGAAAATTACAAAAAGAAAATATTCATAATTTATCAAGAAAAAAAAATAGATTATATAAAAAAAATTTTATTGTTAAGAGTTATTCAAATTCAAATTTAGATAAAAAATTAAAATCAATTAATTATCATTTTGATGTTGTTTTTATATTTAATGGTAGCTTTGAATTTTCAACATTATCCTTTTTCAACGAGAAAAAATTCTTAAATATGTTAAATATAAATCTTTTGGTACCCATAAGAATAATTAATAAATTAATCCAAAATAAACTATTAAAAAAGAATTCTAAAGTTTTTTTTTTAAGTTCCAAAGCTGCTAGTCATGCTGAAATAGGTAATGCTTATTATTCAATTTCAAAAAATTCATTAAATTTTGTCTCAAAAATATTCAATAAAGAAAATAAAAAAAAGAAAATAAAATTTATAACGATTACAGCAGGCATAATTGATAGTAAAATGGGCACAAAAGTAAAACAACTTATTAATTTAGATAAAAAAAAATCTATGTTTAGCTTGAATACTTCAATAAATAATTTAGTAAAATTTGTTAAAGCTTCTATAGAGAACAAAAAAACTATTAAATTATAATGTCATTTAAAATAAAAAACATAGAGATTTCTTTAGGTAGTATTAAAGAAAAAAATTTAAATTTAGAAAAAAGATACAAGTGGCCTAAGGGTCAAATTTTAAATAAAATCGGCATTAAACAAAGACATATATCAAGTCCAAATCAAAATACTACAATATTAGCTAAAAGGGCAGTAAAAAAAATTTTAAAAACAAACAATTTATCAAAAGTAAAATTTATTATAAGTGTAACAAATACACCAACAAGAGTTTTTCCATCTTTAGCTCATGAAATCGCTTCATTAATCGATAAAAGTAAAAATTTTATGTGTATTGGTTTAAATGCAGGATGTACAGGTTATGTTGATGCATTATACTTGGCAGATAAATTAATTAAAGAAAATCAAGATGTTCTAATTATCACTTCAGACACCTACTCAAAATATATAGATATAAATGATAAATCAATCAGACCAATATTTAGTGATGGGGCTTCTTGCACACATCTGCAACTAAAAAAAAAAAATTGCTGGAAAATCGAAAAGGAATTTTTTCACACAGAAAGAAATACAATTAGACACCTTGAGTTAGAAAATCAAAAAATTAATATGAATGGTCCCGAAGTCCTGTCTTTCGCTTTAAGAAAAGTATTAAAAACTATTAATAGTTTATTAGATAGAAAAAACAATACATTAATTTTTGCTCATCAAGCTGGTAAAATAGTGGTTGAAAGTATTCTATCAAAAGTAAAAGCTAATACTATTTTGCCTACAAATTATAAAAAAAACGGCAACCTAGTTTCAACTTCTATTCCTTTTTTAATTAAAGATAATTTAAAATTATTAAAGAGAAATAAGTCTGTATTAATATCAGGATTTGGTGTTGGACTTTCTCATTCACATATCTTAATTAGAAAAGTGAATTAAATTTACTTAATTATATTAGTTTGATTTTATCATTCAATAATTGCCCAAGTTCCAAAGGTTTCGCCGTGAAAAGAATTCAATTTTAAATTATTTAAACCAATACTTTCCAACAATGCTACAGTTTCTCCTGGAAAACTTTTACAATTTAACTCATCAAATACCAAAATACTGCCTTTGAACAATCTTGGTTTAATAATCTCTAAAACTTTTTTTGTAGGATGATAGACATCCATATCAAATATAGCCATTCCAATAACAGTATGAGGATTTTTTTTTAAATAATCTTTTATTGTTTTAGACGCATCACCTTTTACTAATGAGGATTTTTTTATCCAATTTAGTGGTGAATTATTTTCCTCTAAATTTAAAAGCTCTTGAATTATTTTTTCAAAATTTTTAGGTACTCCATAGTCACCCTTTTTCCAATCATTATTATTTTCATAATTTGATAAATTTTTTGTAAATCCTTTAAATGTATCGAAACCAATTATTTCTCTAGAATAATTGTAAGGTTCGTAAATTGCCCTTAGTTTGACAAATAAAGATAATGATAAACCATACTGGACACCAAATTCCATTATCGTGCCAGGCTTGCCTAGTATGAGCTGATAAATCTGATTGTAATATAGTATTCTAGTTAAATCTCCTCTTGAAAGTATGAGATTTGATATTTGAGAGTTAGATAATTTTAGATCAATTAATCTTTTTAATAAAACTCTTTTTTCCCTCTGATAATTACTTGAGGGATTTTCATTGCTATTCACACGATAATTAAATTCTTTTTTTTTCAAAATAATATTACTATCAAGTTTTTTTATTTAGAATGATAATTATTTCTTACATTAAACAAATAATACATTTTTCATAAATGATAAAGTATTTTCTTACCTTTGGTTTCATTAAGTTATGGACTAGATGAAGTTTAATTTTAAGTTAGATTTTTATAATACCTTTAATTTTTTTAATTTTCCTAGGTAATTTGGATTTTTGTTTAATTTCATTGATATAAATTTTACAGCATTAAAACAATTCATTTTCTGAAAAATTATTTCATTAATTTTTATTTGTTTCAAAATTTTATTTTTCATCAAATCAATTTCGCATTTTTTCCAATTATTAATTCCTTCAAATTTTTTATTCTTTATACGAGTATAATATGAGTATTTTCTTTCAGATAGATTTTTTTTTTTATCAATTATTTTAGCCTTAAAAAACTTAAAATATCTATAATCGACTTTGTGTTTTTGCTCAGGATAATGACAAATAGTAGCTCCACCATTTAAGCCAATACCCATAGATAAGTTACAAACATTTTTATTATTTGATAACCATTCCCATGTTGAACCAGCACCAAAGCTTGACTTACAATTATGGTCTGGAATCTCTTTATAATTTGGACCAAAAATAGAAACTGAGTGGATTGGGTGTATTGTCCTTTTTAGTGATATTGTGTTTCTAAAAAATTCAGTCAGAGAGCCTGTTTCACTTTTGGTTTTTTTATAATCCCAAACTATTTTTTTATTTTTGCAAATTGAAAATGTAAAAGCTGGCATAATAATAGTCTTATCCTTGTAATTATCATAAATGATATCCCAAATCTTTTTAGGATTATGGTGGGTCTTTTTAAAAAAAGCCAAAAGATTAGAATGAATAATTATAAAATGCTCTTGAATATTAAGTGATTTTAAAGCTTTATCTATTATATTACTCTTCATAACTTTTTATAAAAATTATTTAAGTTTTTAAACATTGTTTATAGATTTTATTTTTTTATAATATATTAAAACCCTAATTAAATGAAAAATTATAATCTAAATCACAAAAATCTAATTATAAGTCAAATTACCAGTAAAGGTTATTGTATAATCAATAATGTCTTTCACAAAAAGGAAATTGAAAAATACAAGACCAATATTAAACAAATTTACAAAAAAAGATTAAAATTAGGTCAGTCAGTGGGATCAACTAATAATCAGTGTGTTTATAATTTTTTTTATGAAAACTTGAATCTAATGCCCTTAGTTTATATAAAAAAAATTGATAAAATTTTGGAAAAATTACTAGATGAAAATTATGTGCTACAATCAAGCAATGCACAAAACAGACAGATTGAAAAAATTGAAGATAATAAGAAAAACTTTAAAATTGGAAATAATTGGCACACAGACTCTAGGTATATTAACAATAAAAGAATTTCTAATGGTTTTAGTTATTTAGTGATAGTAGCTTTAGAGGATTTTACAAAAGATACGGCTTCAACTCAGTTTATAAAAAATTCATTTAAAAACTTCAATAAACCAAAAAGATTTGAAAAAAAAAAATATAATACTTTAGAAATGAAAAGTGGGTCTGTATGTGTAATGGATACTGGCATCACTCATAGAGGTGGAATATCAACCAATACATCTAGGTGGAGTATTTTTAATATTTACTCTCCATGGTTTGTAAAACCCTATTTTAATTACAAAAAATTACTTGGACATAAATGTAAAAAATTAAATAAAAAAGAAAAAAAAATTTTACATTTTTTTTCAGAACCACCTATTTCTCATAATGATAGAGTTAACACTATTATTAATTATTAATAACTTTTATTTTAATTTATTTGGATTCAAAAATTTAAAATTTTGAATAAATAAATCACAATAATGTTATTTTTATCATGTAATTGTTTTTAAAATTAGTTAGAAAAAATGACTATTTTGTTTATAAGTTAATATGCTTAAAAAAAAAAATCTTAATAACCTGAAAAAAAAAATTTTTAATAAGCACGCAAAAATTTCTATTATAGGTCTGGGATATGTCGGATTACCTTTGGCTCTATCTTTCGCGAAAAGTGGATTTTATGTTCATGGTTATGATATTGATAATTTCAAAATTCAATCAATTAAAAAAAGTGTTTCTTATATATCATCAGTATCAAATTATTATTTAACAAAATGTAAAAAAAAATTTATATCTTCATCTAATATTAATGATGTTGAAAATTCTGATATAATAATAATTTGTGTCCCAACACCAATAAATGAAAAAAAATTACCAATATTATCTCATGTAAAAGATGTTATGGATAAACTATCCATGATAGAAATAAAAGATAAACTAATAATTTTTGAATGCACCAGTTATCCTGGTACTACAGAAGAGTATTTTTTACCTTTTATTAAAAAAAAAAAATTGAGGATTGGTTCAAATATTTTTTTAGGATATTCTCCGGAGAGAGAAGATCCTGGTAATAAAAAATTTTCTTTAGAAAAAAAAAATATTCCCAAAATTGTATCTGGTTATACCACTGATTGTCTTTCACTGACTCGTCTTTTGTATTCAAAAATTTCTAATACTATTTCGGTAGAGAATATTAGAACTGCAGAATTTACTAAATTATTAGAAAACATTTATAGAACAGTAAATATTGGACTAATTAATGAGTTAAGAAAAGTAAGTGATAAAATGAATATAAATATATTTGATGCTGTAAATGCTGCAAAAACTAAACCTTTTGGATATCAACCTTTTTATCCTGGTCCGGGAGTTGGGGGTCACTGTATACCTGTCGATCCCTTTTTTCTAACCTGGAAAGCTAAAAAACTCGGAATTAATACAGAATTTATTAAATTGTCTGGCCAAATTAATGATGAAAGACCAAAGATAATCACCAACAAAATAAATAAGTTTTTAATAAAAAATAAAAAATACAAAAATATAAAATGTTTAATCGTTGGTATTGCTTACAAAAAAGATTGTGATGATTTAAGGTTATCTCCTGCTTTAAAAATCATAGAAATATTGAATAAAAGTAAAAAATATAGAATTAATATATTTGATGATGAAATTTCAAAAAAAGCGAAACTTAACTTAAATAAGTATTATTTCATCAACAAAAAGCAACTAAACAAAAAGACTTTAGGAAAATATGACTTTTGCTTAATAGTAACTGATCATACTAATGTTAATTATGAAATAATAAGAGAAAATTCAAAAATGGTATTTGATACGAGAAATGTCTACAAAAAAAAATATAAAAATGTAAATTTACTATGAAAAATATTTTAATTACAGGTGGTTCAGGTTTTTTAGGTAGAAATTTAATTAAAAAGTTTAAAAATAAAAATATTTTTATATATGATACGACTCAACCTAATTATAAGTGTAAATTTATTAAAGGTAGTATACTTAATAGATCTAAAATTTCTAAAAAACTTAAAGTTTATAAAATCGACACAATAATACATTTTGCTGCATGTCTAGGTGTTTCTAATACAGAAAAAAACCCAAGTGAAGTTATAGATATAAATTTTACAGGCACACTTAACATTTTAGAGGCCATAAAAAATACAAAAGTAAAGAAATTTATTTTTGCTTCATCTTCAGAAGTTTATGGTGATAATAAAAAAAAAATGATTGAAAATTTAGAACTTAAGCCAAAATCTTTATATGGGCACACCAAAATTTTAGGAGAAAATCTTGTAAAAACATACTCTAGTATTTTTGGATTTGACTATTTGATTTTCCGTTTTTTTAATGTTTGTGGTTTTGGTCAAAGAGAGGATTTTGTAATTCCAAAATTTTTTAGAAATATAAGACAAAAAAAAGTAATAACTGTATATGGATCTGGAACACAAAAAAGATCTTTCTGTCATGTAAAAGATGCTTGTAATGCTGTAATTTTGACTCTAAACAAAAAAATTAAAAATCAAATATTTAATGTTGGAAATAATAAGCAACCTATATCAATAAAAAATTTAGCAATATTAATTAAAAAAAATTCTAAATTTAAATGCAAGATAAAGTATATACCCTTTAAAAAAACTGACAGATCCGAAAATAGAGAAATTTATTACAGAGAACCTGATTTAAAAAAAATTTACAGCATGACGAATTACATACCAAAAATTAATTTATTAAAAATAATTAAAGAATATACCGATCAACAACAGATTTAATTTTTTTTTCCACTTTTTTAAGTTCGGTTATGGATAATTTATAGTAAATTGGTAAGCTAATGGCATTTTTAAAATGACTTAAAGCACCTTTAAAATTAGATATATCATTTAATTTATAACATTTAAAATTTATATTTGGTATATAGTGGTAGTGTATAACAATTTTATCTCTTAATAAGATTTTTATAAAATTATCTTTATTTATTTTTAATTTTAAAAAATTAAAATTAGCAATCACCAGATGGTTGCTCGAAAAGGTATTTTTTTCTGTTTGAGATATTTTTATAATATTTTTGTATCCATCTAAATTATTATAATAAAAATCAAAAATTTTTTTTCTTTTTAAAGTAAACTTGTCGATTTTTTTAAACTGACTTATTCCCAAAGAGGCATTTATATTGCTTAATCTTAAATTAAGTCCTGGTGAAGTTACATTATATTTATAATGTTTATCTGTTTTGATTATACCGTGCGATCTGAATAATTTAGATCTTTCGTAAATCTTTTTATTATTTGTTGAAATAAGTCCTCCCTCCCCAGTTGTAATTGTCTTTAAAGGGTGAAAAGAAAATGTACATATATCTGAATGCTCACAAGAACCTATGAAAATTTTTTTTTTTTTATGGTAATAATATGATCCTAGGGCATGACATGCATCCTCTATCAAGTAACAATTAAGTTTCTTTTTTAATTTATAAAAATTTAAAATCTGCCTTAAATTCCCTGATAAATACATATTTACGATTGCTTTTACTTTTTTTATTTTATTTTTTTTTATACATTTTAAAACAGTTTCAACACTTACTTGACCAGTATGAATATCAACATCTGCGAAATAAATTTTCGCTTCAAATAAATTTGCAACGTTGGCGGCAGCAATAAAGTTTATAGATGGTAGAATTATTGAATCGTTTTTTTTAACATTGATAGAGTGCATGGCCAAATAGATTGCGGAAGTTCCACTATTACAAGCTATAGAAAATTTACATTTAAATTTTTTTTTAAATAATTCCTCAAATTGGCTTATTGAATCGCCTTGCGATAAAAATCCGGACTTTAAAGACTTAATTACTTCTCTAATATCGTCATTTTCAATAAATGGTTTACCATTCGATATTGGTAAAACTGACATTTATTTTTTATTCATTTTAGATAATTTTCCAACAAGTGCATTAATTTGCATATCGCATTTATTAATTTTTTTCATAACAGCGCCTGTTTGTTTTGGTGCATGCGCAAAAGCAATTCTTAGAAGATTCATCCAATTTTTGTTATTATTTCTTCTTATTTTCTCTATTTGTGTAATTATTTTTTGATGCACAATAAAATCCTATATACTATTTATTTTTAAATGAAAATAAAAATAAAAAATTCATTAAAATTTAATAATAATTCAAGACCATTAATAATTGCTGAAATTTCAGGAAATCATTCTGGTAATAAGAAAAAGTTTCTTAAATTAATTAAAGAAGCATACAAAGCAGGCGCGGATTTGGTAAAAATACAAACTTATGAACCTAAAGATATTACTATTAATTCAAATTCTAAACCATTTTTAATTAAAAATGGCATTTGGAAAAATAAATCTTTATGGAACATTTATCAATCTGCTCATACTCCTTTTGCCTGGCATGAAGATGCATTTAAGCTCGCAAATAGAATGAACAAAGTTTTATTCAGTTCACCTTTTAGTTTAAGGGCAGTAGATTTATTGGAAAAAATGAAAGTTCCAATTTATAAAATATCTTCTTTTGAAATTACAGATCTAAAATTGATTAATTATATTGCGAGAAAAAAAAAGCCGATAATTATTTCAACAGGAATGTCTGAAATATCTGAGGTAAAATCTGCTATAAAAGAAATAAATAAATTTCACAAAAAAATTATTATTTTACATTGCGTATCAGATTATCCTACAACCTTAAAAAATACTGAATTATATAAAATCAAGGAACTAAAAAAAACATTTAAAAATTATTTAATTGGAATATCTGATCATACAAACGATAATATTTCATCTCTAATCGCCTCCACATTTAGAATTGTAGCAATTGAAAAACATTTTAAATTAAACTCTAAAGAAAAAACAATAGACTCAAAGTTTTCTATTGACACAAAACAACTTAAAAAACTAAAAAATGATTTAGATGATATTTTTTTTAGTCTTAAAAAAAGAAAAACAAGAATAAAAAAAATGATTTATGTAAGAAGGTCTATTTTTGCAAAAAAAGATATAAAAAAAAATCAAAAACTTTCATCACAAAATATTGAAACTTTTAGACCAAAAATTGGTATTAGTGCGTCAGAATTCTTCAAAATTCTTGGAAAAAAAAGTAAAAGAAATATTAAAGCATTTAAGCCTATATTTAAAACCGACGTGTACTAAAAATTTACTTGATTAAACAAAAAATAAGTTTAGATGAACTAAATATTAAAAAAGTCGAAATAAATATTAATGAAATTTAAAAAAATCGAGACAACGAAATTCATTTTGGAAAATTTTAAAATATCTGATGTAAATTCAAATTACTTAAAATGGTTAAATAACAGGAAAATTAGTAAATATTTAATTAACTCTAATTTTAATGACTTGGAAAATTTAAAAAAATTTATAAGAGTAAATTATTTAAAAAAAGATTCTTTTTTTTTGAAAATTTTAGATAAGAAAAAAACTCATATTGGGAATGTAAGAATTTATGATATCAACTTTGAAAATTCTTCTGCATATTTTGGAATTTTAATTGGTGATCAAAAAAGCTGGAACAAGGGATTAACTCAAGAAATAATTCATCAAATAGGAAAATATTTATACAAATACTTTGGGATAGTAAAAATTCTTCTAGGAATTAACAAAGAAAATAATGCTGCACTCAACGCCTATAAAAAAGCAGGTTTCATTTTCATTAACAAAAAAAAAAATTTAATGTGTCGAAATTATTTTTTGAGTAAATTGTGTATAGGCACTGCACAATTCGGTACAGATTATGGGATAGCTAATAAAAATGGAATTGTGAAAATTTCAGAAATCAAAAAAATTAAAAAATACGCGTTATTAAATGGAATTAGAACGATTGATACAGCTCAAGCTTATGGAGTAGTTGAAAAACGACTAAACAAGATTGGTATAAATGAATTTACAACTTTATCAAAACTACCAATTACTGAACCTAGTAAGAATAGAAAAAAATGGGTACTAGACAACATTAAAAAATCTTTGAAAATTTTAAATAAAAAATATTTTCATGCTGTTTTTGTTCACAACACAAATTATCTTTATGATAAAGATGGAGGTGAAATTTATAAAGGTTTAGTTATAGCTCAAAAAAAAGGTTTGGTTAAAAATATCGGAGTGTCAACATATACTATCGAAGAAATAAAATTGATAATTAAAAATTTTAAAAAATTTAATATTATAATGCTTCCATACAACATTATTGATCTTAGACCACTAAAATCAAAAATATTTGAAAAACTATATAAATTAAATATTGAAATTCATACAAGATCTGTCTTCTTACAAGGGCTATTACTACTTAATGAGAAAAAAATGCCAAAAAAATTCTATAAATGGTCAAAAATATTTAATTCAATAAAGAAGATTTCGAAAAAATTTGGACTCAGTAGATATGAGATTTGTTTAAGATATGTTTTATCTAATCCCTTTATAGATAAAGTATTAGTCGGAACTGATAATTTTTCACAATTAAAAAAGCTAGTCAATATAAGTAAAAAAGGAAACATTAAAATAAAAAATAGAGATATTAAATCAAGTAATGATATCAATTTATTAAATCCATCTAAATGGCCAGCACTAGTTTAAAAAAAAAAAAAATTGTTGCAATTATTCAAGCAAGATGTAACTCAATAAGACTTCCAAATAAAATAATGAGAAAAATTGCTGGAATGCCAGCGATAGAATTACTTCACAAAAGATTAAAATTATCAAAAGAAATTGATAATATTGTGATAGCAACTTCAAAAAATCAAGCCAATAAAAAACTTATTAACTTCTGTAAAAAAAAAAAAATTAATTATTACTTGGGAACAGAAAATAATGTTTTGAAAAGATATTTTTATGCGAGCAAAGAATTTAAAGCAGATATTATTGTCAGGATTACAGGTGATAGTATTTTAATTGATCCTAGGCTTGTTGATAAAATAATCAGAATTTTTAAAACTAATAAGGTGGATTATGTATCTAATTGTGAACCACCAACATTCCCTGATGGCCTAGATATAGAAGTCTTTTCAAAAAAATGTTTAGAAAAAACTTACAAACAAGTAAAAAAAAATTTTGATAAAGAACATGTAACAACTTACATCAGATCTTCAAAAAAATTCAAAACAATTAATTACAAAAGTAAGATTGATTATTCGAATATTCGATGGTCATTAGATCAAGAAGAAGATCTGCAAGAAATAAATTTAATCTTAAAATATTTTAATCCCAAAAAATATTTTTCTTGGAAGAATATTTTAAAAGTAACAGAGTCTAATAAGGATATATTTTATAAAAATTCTATAATTAAAAGAAATGAAGGAGCAGAAATGTCAAAAACGCAAAAATTATGGAAGAGAGCTAAACAAATAATACCTGGTGGAAATATGTTGTTATCAAAAAGACCAGAACTTTTCTTACCAAATAAATGGCCAGCTTATTTTAGTAAATCAAAAGGATGTCATGTTTGGGATTTAGATAAAAAAAGATATATAGATATTTCTTTAATGGGTGTTGGAACAAATACTTTAGGTTACGCAAACTCAAAAGTAGATGGTGCGGTTAAAAAAGTTTTAAATAAAGGAAATTTAACCACACTAAATTGTCCAGAAGAAGTTGAATTAAGTGAAAAACTTCTAGACCTTCACCCATGGGCGCAAAAAGTAAGGCTTTTCAGAGCAGGGGGCGAGGCAAGTGCAGCTTCGGTCAGAATTGCTAGAGCGGCAACTGGAAGATCGAAAATTGCATTTTGTGGATATCATGGATGGCATGATTGGTATCTAGCCGCAAACATAAAAGACAAAAAGAATTTAAGTGCTCATTTAATGCCTGGATTAAAACCTAATGGTGTGCCAAAAGAATTAAAAAATACCTCCATACCTTTTGAGTATAACAATTTTGAGCAGTTAGAGAATATATCTAATAACAATGATTTAGCGGCAATAAAAATGGAAGTCCAAAGAAATTTTCTACCTAAAAAAAATTTTTTAAAAAAAATCAGAAATCTTTGTGATAAAAAAGGCATAGTATTAATTTTTGATGAATGTACTTCTGGTTTTAGAGAAACTAATGGCGGGCTCCATAAAAAATATAATATTGAGCCTGATATTGCGTGGTTTGGAAAAGCTATGGGTAATGGCTATGCAATTACTGCAGTCATTGGTAAAGAGAGCATAATGGATTCGGCACAAGATAGTTTTATAAGTAGTACTTTTTGGACAGAGAGAATTGGGCCAGCAGCAGCAGTAAAAACTTTAGAGGAAATGGAGAGAATTAGATCTTGGGACATAATCACAACTATTGGAAAAAAAATTAGAAAGAAATGGGAAATGATTGGAAAGAGGAATAATATTAATATTCAAATTTCAGGAATACCTGCGTTGTCAAGCTTTGCAATTAGTTCAAAAGATTGGATAAAGTACAAAACATTTATAACTCAAGAAATGTTAGATTCAAATATTTTAGCATCAAATTCGATTTTTGTCTGCATAGAGCATAATAAAAAGATTTTAGATTTATATTATAATAAATTAGACGAAATATTTAATAAAATTAACAAGTTTGAAAACAAAACATTAGATATAGATGAATTTTTAAAAACAGATATTTGTCAAATCGGTTTTAAAAGATTGAATTAATTAATCTACGCGAATGAAATTCGTGAAAAAGAAACAAATTAAAATTCAAATGCTAAGCTTAATTAAAGTTAAAACAAAAAATCTTTCAATAAAACAAATAAATAAAATTTGCAAAATCAAGATGCAAAAATGGAAATTTAATTTTAAATCTCAAAAGAAATTTTTATTAAAAAATTATGATTTAGATGATATTCATCAAATGGTTTTAATTAAAGATAAAATTGTTGGATATAATTGTTTGAAATTTATCAAAAACTTAAATAAAACAATAATAATCTTTGATAGTTTAATTATTGACAAAAATTATAGGGGGATGGGTATTTCTAACATGATTTTACTTAGTTCAATAAATGAAATTAAGAATAAAAAAAAACAGTGCTACTTATATTCTGATAAATCTTTACAAAAATATTATGAAAAATTTGGTTGGGTAAGAATAGATAAAAAAAATATAAAGATAGTAAGAAAAAACAATATGATTTTAATGAAATTTCAGTCAAAACTTTCAAAGAAAGTATTACATGACAATTGATAATGTAAAATGAACCTTAAATCAATTTTCTTTTATAAGTATAGTAAAAAAGACCCATTCTTAATTGTGACAAACATAGTATCATTTGTAAAAAAATATTTAAAACAAAATTCAATTTTGCAATGGTTATTTTTTGATTTGAGTAAGATTTTAAATATACCCAAAGATATATTGGAAAAAAGATCTAATCAAATCTTATTAAATTCTTACGAATTTGAAAAAAAAAAATTTAGTAGTAATTATAATTTTATTAAAATTTTATATGATTTTTTTATTTTAATTATATTGCTTTTTGGATTTCTAATTAATAGTTTTGTTTATAAAAAGAACAAAATAAAAAAATTTGATTTAATATGTGATAATATCTATTCAGATGGAGACCTAGATCAACATAGGACATTTGCAAATTATTTTAATTCTGTTCTTTTAATAGGTTATAATGATTTATATTTAAAAAATAAAAAAATCAAACTTATAAATATTAAAAAGAAATTTTTTAATTACACAGATTTTAGTTTTAAAGGAAGAATACTTTTGATATTTTTTGCTTTTAAAATACTTTTGCTTTCATTATTCAACAGAATAAATTTATTTTATATATTTAATAAATTAATTTATGATTTTATAAAATATGAAAAGTTATATTCTGAATATAATGGAAAATATTACTTTAATTACAGATTTTATGACACAAACGCTTTGCAAAATTATATATTTAAAAAACATGGTGGACTGAAGACCTCATGTTTCCAAAAAAATATATGTATCTTATCCTTAAGCTGTTATGTCTATACAGATACATTTTTTACTTTAGGTGTTGAACAGGGGAAAATATGCAGAAAACTTGGTGGTGAAATTAAAGACATTGAACCAGTCGGATCTTTTCACATGGAGGGAAAATGGTTTAAAGAGAAGAAAGATCTCTCAAAAATACCAGATATAGATATACTCATAATTGGGGTAAATGTACCATGGCCTAGGGGATGTATAAATAAAGATTTTCATAATAGCTTTTACAACAAATTTCTTCCATGGATTAAAAAGATATCTATAGAATTTCCAAATAAGAAGATTTATTACAAACATCATAATAATTTTATGGGTGATAACAGAGAAGCAAAATTATTATTGGGCTCAAAAGTTATTAGAATTGTTGATGACCACAGTTTAAATGGTACCTATGGATGGGCCTACAAAAGTAAAATAATTTTATCATTTTCCTCTACAATGATTGTTGAACTTCTTGGAAATAACAAAGAAGCTTATTTTATTGATCCAAACGGGATAAATACACAATGGTACTTTGGAATTAAAAAATTAAAAAAATTTAAATTAAATACATATAAAGATTTAAAAAAAATAATATTAAGAAAAAATGGAAATCCAAAGATAATCAAAAAAAATAGAAAATTTTATTGTCTTGATAGTAAAAATACAAAAAAAAATATATCTCAATTTTTAAAAAGAAAGTCTAATTAAATTTTTTAGTGCTTAAAACACCTATTGAACCAGTTTCCTCAAGCGCAAGTACAATTATATTTTTATTTTTGATATATTTAATATCTCTTATTCTTTCTCCTAGATACATTGGTTCCATATAAATTACTTTTTCAAACTTATTATCAAATTTTATCCTGTAAACTGTTCTTCCATTTAATGAGGTAACTAAAAAATTATCAATCCAGTATTCAGAAAAATTATTTGAAATCTTCTCTATCTCTGAAATTCCAATCGAAGGTACAAATGAAAAAATTGGCTCTTCAAAATTATTATCTAAATGTGATTTTGATAACTCGTATTTTGGTATTTTTAATTTTTCTTTATCTTTTTTGAATTTATAAAATTCACCATATGAAGATATAGGATATCCGTAATTTTTACCAAATTTTATATTGTTAATTTCATCTCCACCATAAGGGCCATGTTCTGTGGAAATGATAATATCATCAACTACTAATAATCCTTGTGGGTTCCTGTGGCCAGTAGAAAACAAAATTTTATTTTTTGTTGCTAATTCAAAAAACCAAATTTTACCAAAAAAAGATTTAACATCTTGAGATTTTTTTTTCATTTTACCAGTGGCTGCAGTTGTAAGTAAGAAACCTTTTTTTTCTTTAAAAATATAAGGATATATTCTGCCACCTAATCCATTTGTTTCATATGTGCACTCATCTCCCTTATACAAAAGATCAAATAAAAGCTCATCTTTATTGATATTGGCATTAGCTATTCCTAAATAAATACATTCACTATTTTCACCTTTGATCGCGAAAGAAACAAAAACTTCATTTTCTATTTTTGAAATATCAACTACTTGAAAAATATTAAATTCACTCAAATTTGTATCTATTCTTTTAAAGTCACTAAAAGAGTAATCAGTTGAAAAATTAAATTCACCTAAAGCCGAAGCTATTAATATTCCATCCCCAAGATCTTCTAAAAAAAATTTTTTAGTTTTTGCCTTTACCAAGCCAATATTGTAACGTGTTTTAGAACTTTTTAATCCCTCTAAAGTGATTTTTTTGAACTCTAAATCTATGAATTGAGTTTTTGGTATTTCAAATCTATTGTAACCTAATTTTCTATAAAAACTTATTTCTTGAAGATATTCTTTTCCAAAAAAGATTTCTTTAATAAGTATTTTGTGATTATCTGACAATTTAGATCTTGCAAAACTACGAACTTCATTAAAATTTATTATCATAATTAAAAATAAAAAAATTAATGATAATAAAATTTTATATTTTTTGATAAATTTTTTCATTAGATAAAAGATATTATTTATTTTTTTTTAATATGAAAGTATATTTATAAATATCTTATACTAAAAATATAAATTTGACCAAATTTAGTTATATCTTATTTAAATAGATATTATTTTATTTTAAAAATAGTGTATTTTTATATAGTAGGTAAAATTAATTTTATTCAGTAAATTGAAGAAATACTTCCAAAATAAAAATGAAATTTTAGATAATATTATTTCAATAATTAAAGAAAATAAATATCCTTTTATAATTAGTGGTGGGAATACAATTAAAGATATTTTTAAGGATTTGGATCAAAAAATAAACAATATTATTTTATTAAGTGATGAGAGATTAGTAAAAAAAAATTCAAAATTAAGAAATGATATTTTTTTTGAAAAATTGATTAAAAAAAAACTTATTTTAAGCAAAAATTTTATTTCATACAAATTATCTAAAATAGATAAAATTAATCTATCTAAACTTAATAACAAAATAAGTAAAATTAATTTTAAACTTGCAATTTTAAGTTTAGGTTCAAATGGTCATTTTGCTAGTATCTTTAAGAAAAAAAAAGAGATCCATAATTATTACTTTATTCAAAATTC
>MDTG01012839.1_pt1 | contig 25643 bp, 26 predicted proteins | sample 811421 | NCBI WGS metagenome assembly MDTG01 (sample SAMN05326645, study PRJNA326480) | marine metagenome | isolation source: seawater | place: Pacific Ocean: South East | collected 2011
ACGTTGATAGGCTGGATGTGGAAGCGCAGTAATGTGTGCAGCTGACCAGTACTAATAGCTCAATTGGCTTGATTTATGCACTGAAAAAAATTTTTTATAGACTTTATTAATATTTAATTGCACTATTTTCTAATGATTAGAAAAATTTTGAGAAAAATTTTATATAGTCAAACTGTAATTCAATTTTTCAATAATGATAATTTTTTATCAAATTTTTTATTAAAAAAAACAAATGTTTTTCAAAGAAAGTTTATAAAGCATCATAATTATTCACATAAAAATATTAATTCATCCAAAATTTTTTCTTTTAAAGATCTTCAGGTTCCAGGCGAGAAATTTGTTTATGGAGGTCAAATAGATAAATCTATAAATTTAAAATCAATGAACAGCGTGGCAGGATTTGTCCCTTTTCAAAAAAATTCTACACAAATTTTAATATATAATTTCTTTAGTAAAAACTATTCAATAAGAAAACAATTATTAGGAACGGTTTATTTTTTAAAAGGAGGTAAAAAAGAATATCAAAATTGGTTTTTGTTACCCGTTGATTGTGTAAAATTTCTAGATTTTAAAGATTTAGATTTAGATGCAGATAATCTTATAGTAGAACTATTTCATCAAAGACTACCTGCTAATCATGGTCTCCATTATGGTCATCTGAGATTTCATGGTATATATGATAATTATTCTACAGTACATTCATCACCTGTTGAAAATTTTTATTTTAAAAAAAATAATGGCCTATCATCTAGAAGATATTTCCCAAAATGGATAGAAAGTCATCAAAATGATTACAACATAAAACTTTCTAACCTTTTTGAAAAATCAAAAATTTTAAGTGTTAAAAAAGATAAGTTGTATGGCGATTACTCAAAAAAAACACTAAACCCTCTAGGATATAATTTAATACTTAATAAAGACAAAAAAGAAAATAAAGAAAATGTGAATTGTGTTTTTCATGATGCGCAGATCTCGAATTTTGATCATAAATCAGATTATGAACTCCAAGTAATTTATATACCACCAGTTCCAAATATTAACGCAACATTATATTTCACAGAGACTATTTTCAAAGACAGCAAAAAAGCATCACTTCATTTTTTTTATAAAAATTCTCTTAATAAAAAATCTCTAGATATAAAAATTTTAAGAGATAGTGAAATAAATTTACTCAATCTTCATAAAGACACTCTAGAAAATGTAGAATTTGTAATATTGGAATTGAAAAAAGATGAACAAACAAAAGTTCATCAATATGTGAATATACATTATAGTTTTGGAGACAAGATTTTAGATAATGTGCATTCCCACAGTTTGGAAGATAGCAGATGTTTAGGGTATAAAACTAAAGCTAAAAGTGGACCACAAGGATTAAAGTGGATGCATTTTCCTCCTCAAGATAAGTATGTATCGTTTCTATCCTTAGTTAACACTGATAAAAATCTAAATTTTAAACTAAGAATTCTTTTCGAGGACTTTGAAGAAAAAGTAATCATGTACAGCAGGGACAATAAAGAAGAAATAAATAAAATAGGAAATATAAGCATTAATCTAAAGAATCTATTTATAAAGAATTCTATTAAAACAAAATCAAGGGGAATTGTTCAATTAGAGTGCAAAAACTACAACATACAAGGAAATCTTTTTAGCTACGGTGAAGAAAATAGAAGTTTATCAGTTGATCATTTAACAGGGGGTTAGTTTTTTTTTAACTCAATATAAGTTCCAAATATTTTATAAAATTTAAAACCTGCTTTTAGAGCTACAATTTGTGAAGCAATATTATTAATTTTAATCTGTGCATAATATCTTTTTTTTTTACTAGTAGTTTTTTTTAAAGCTAAAGTTGTGTAATTTTTTGAATTATACTGTTTCAAAATAGCCCAAGATAAATAAATTTTATTATTTTTTTTTTTCTTGGTAACGTATCCATAATTAATTTTTTTGTTTCTTCCAAATATAAATATTTCAATTTTATTATTTTTGAGATTTTTTTTAAGCCATTCTAAATGAATGTTTTTTTTAATTTTTTGTTCATTAAATGACTCTTTTTGAACATATTTCTTATTTCTTAAATTATATAAAAAATTAATATCACCAGAACTGTTATTAAATTTTCTTAAAATCATATCAAATTGGTTTTTTTAATTGGATTATATTTATCAATATTTTTATTTACTTTTTTATTTAAAATTTTAAAATAATTTGATGCACAAATTCCTACTTTTGGGCGCAGACAAACAATATTTTCTTTATTAATTTTTTCACCTTTTTTAATATTTTTTTTTGCAAATATTGATCTTCTTAAGCTAAGACTATCTTTATTAATTTTATCTTTAACAAATTTGTTACTTAAATAAATTTCTTCAGAAAATTTTCTTAATAACATAAGATCTTTTTCATCAATTGAAAATTTAGAGTCAACTGATTTTTCACCTTTTAACTTAAAATGTTTTTCAATTAAAACAGAATTAAGAGCTGAAGCCGCCAGAGATGATGAAATACCAGAAGTGTGGTCAGAAAGACCTATGTAATTTTTAGGAAATTTTTTTCTTAAAAAGTTTATTCTCTTTATATTTGCTTTTTGAAGTGGTGTTGGGTACCCAGAAACGCAATGAAGTATAATAATTTTATTATGATATTTTTTTATAATTTTTATTGCATTTTTGATATCTTTAATAGAGGCGACACCAGTAGATAAAATTATTGGTTTCTTAGTCTTTGCAACATAATCAATTAGTTTTAAATCGGTAATTTCGAATGATGCAATTTTATATAATGCAACTTTTTCTTTCTCTAATAAATCTACAGCTCGTGTACTAAATGGTGTACTAAATAATATAATATTATTTTTTTTTGCAAATTTAAATATTTTGCTATGCCAATTAAATGGTGTTGATGCTTTTTTGTACAATTTCCATAAATCTAAGTTTTTCCATAATCCATCCTTCAAATTAAAATATTTTTTAACTTCTTTAAAAGTAATATCCTCTGCTTCGTAGGATTGTATCTTAACTAAATCAGCACCACTTCTTTTTGCAGCCATAATTGACTGTGTCATTTTTTTAAAAGAACCATTATGATTTCCAGATATCTCCGCAATAATCTTAGGTCTTGTCGAATAGCCTAATACTATGTTTTTTGTTATTTTTAACATAAAAATAGTATACAAAATTGCCTAAAAATAAAAATGAATATCACTAACAAAAAAAATAACATAATCGATGCAATTCAATCTGCAAGATCTAAGAATAATAAAAATTGGATGGATCTTTTAAGATTATCTTTAAAACTTGCACCAAATAAGGCTACTAAAATTTTAAAAAATATTAATACTCAGGATAAAAAAATATCAAAATTATTAAATCAATTAGGCAAATAAAAGTGTCTTGGCAATTATTTTGGAATAAAAATCAAGCACATGGCAATGCATTTCCTAGAGAAAATTTAGTTAAATTTTTGAAGGTAACTCCAAATTTTACAAGAAACAAAAAAATTCTAGATTTAGGATTCGGCTCATTGAGCAATTTAAAAATGTCAAAAATTCTTGGTTTTAAAACATTTGGAATTGATGTGAGTAGTAAACTGATAAAAAAAAATTCAATAGCAAAATTAAAATTATTTAATCCACCATTCATACCTTATAATAATAATTACTTTGGGATAATCTATTCGTGTCAAGCCTTGTATTATAACTATGATTGTATGAACATTGTGATAGATCAAATTTATGACAAATTGGCTAATGGTGGAAAATTTTTTATTGATTTTAGAACTAAAAATCATATTTGGACAAAAAAATACAAGATAAAGATTAGACCAAACATTTACCAATTTAAAAAAAATGTCCCGGTTAAAATTCTTTCAGGACTATGTACTTATGTACCAGAAACAAAAAAAAACCTTCAATATCTATTTAAAAAATTTCACAATGTTAGAGTTGATACATTAAAAACAAATTTTTTAGGGAGAAAAGAGGAATATTATATAGTTACTGGATATAAAAAATCAAAAAATATAAAAAATTCAAAAGAGATTAAAAATTATTTTGAAGACTATCAAAGAAAGATTTAAATTTAATATAAATGAAAAAATTATTAATAATAGATATAAATTCAGGAAATTTAAATTCATTATATTATTTAATTAAAAAAAAAATTACCAATGATGTTATAATTGGTAACTCAAAAAAAAGTATTAAAGAAGCATCTCATATAATATTACCGGGTGTAGGTAGCTTTCCAAATGTTATGGAGAAATTAAATAAAAATATTTGTGTTAAAACTTTGAAAGAAAATATCTTAATTAAAAAAAAACCATTTTTAGGAATTTGTATTGGTATGCAGGTATTATATAGCAGTAGCAACGAATTTGGTTATACAAAAGGGCTGAATATTTTAAAGGGAAAGGTTTTAAAATTAAAAAGACCAAATATAGGTTGGATGACCACAAGAAAAATAAAAAATAATAAAATATTTTTAGATAACCATGATTTAAAGGAATTTTATTTTTTACATAGATTTTATGTAAAAAGTGATAAAAATACAGTTGTGAAAACAAAAAATGGCATAGCTTCAGTAGTGAATTATAAAAATATATATGGTATCCAATTTCATCCTGAAAATAGCCACAACCAGGGTAGAGAAATTTTAAATAATTTCTTAAATATTTAGTTTGAATAAAAAAATTATTACTTACGGTCGTCATTATATAGACAATAAAGACAGAAATTCAGTATTAAATGCTTTAAAATCCGAGAGTCTTACCCAAGGACCAATTGTAAAAAAATTTGAAAAAAAAATTTCTAAGACGCTGGGATCTAAATATGCATTAGCAGTTACGAACGGAACCTCAGCACTTTATATGTGTGGAAGAGTGCTTGAATGGTCATCAAAATCAAATGTTATAATTTCCCCCCTGACTTTTATTGCAGGAGCAAATGCAGCAAGCATTTGTGGTGCTAACATTTATTTATGTGATATTGATAAAAATTCATTTTGCATTGATACAAAAAAATTAGAAAAAAAAATTATTAATTTAAAAAAAAATAAAATAAAAATTACAACTGTAATCGCAACAGACTATTCTGGAAATGTTTGTGATTGGGAGCAATTAAATATTTTATCAAAAAAATATAATTTTAATTTGATTAATGATAATTGTCATGCAATAGGCAGTGAGTATAATAAAACAAAAAAATATTCCTCAAAATATGCCCATTTCACATGTTTAAGTTTTCATCCTGTTAAAGTAATTACATCTGGCGAAGGTGGAGCCATTTTAACAAATAACAAAAAATATTATCATAAACTTTTTGCTTTAAGAGAAAATGGTATTATTAGAAATAAAAAAAAATGGTATGATTATGATGTTATTAATCCTAGCTTAAATTTTAGAATGAATGAAATACAAGCATCATTAGTTTTAAGCCAATTAAAAAAATTAAATTTTTTTATAGAAAAAAGAAGAAAAATTGCAAAATTTTACGATTTACATTTTAAAAATATGAGTCAAATTGTTAGCAGATTTATATTTAAGAATGTTGTTAGCTCTTTTCATTTATATTCTCTATTAATAAAGTTTGATTTGTTGAAAATCGATAAAGAAAAATTTATAGAAGAATTATTTAAAAAATATAAAATAAAATTACAAATTCATTATAAACCACTGTTTAAATTTAGTTACTATAAAAATAAAAAAGGATTAAAAAATCAACTACCAGAAACTTTAAAGTTTTTAGAAAGAGCAGTTTCAATTCCAATATATCCACAGTTGTCAAAAAAAAACCAAATATATATAGTTAAATCGATTAAGGAACTTATTATAAAAAATTTAAAATAATAAAATGATATTGGCTGTAATACCTGCAAGAAAAGGAAGTAAAAGAATTAAAAACAAAAATATTAAAAAATTTTTAGGCAAACCTATAATTACTTATTCATTAAATCAGGCAGAAAAATCTAAAATTTTTGATCATGTAATTGTCAGTACTGATTCAGAAAAAATTCTTAATTATGCAAAAAAAAAAGGTGCAAAACATTCTTTTAAAAGAAGAAGTGATCTGTCTGATGATAAAACTGGGATTCTAGATGTTATGCAAGATGCAGCAATAAGATTAGTGAAACAATTTAAGGATGTAAAATATATTTGTTGTATTTTTCCAGCATCGCCTTTGCTTAGATCACATGATCTTAAAAAAGCATTTAATTTAATAAAAAAAAATAAGTATGATTATGTTTTTTCAGCCACTAATTTTAGCTATCCAATTGAAAGAGGATTTAAAATAAAAGATGGCAAAATTAAAATGATAAAAAGAAAAAATTACTCAAAAAAATCTCAAAATTTTACTGAGACTTTCCATGATGCTGGCCAGTTCTATTTTGGAAAAGTGAACAGTTGGTTAAAAAAAAAAATTATATTCAATTCTAATTCAAAAATTTTAAAATTACCTAATTGGAGAGTTCAAGACATTGATGTTTTAGATGATTGGAAAAAAGCTGAAATTATTTTTAAAAATTTATAATTAATGAAATTTATTGCGTCTTATTTTCAGCCTAATTGTGAAAATTATATTAAATCAATTACTTCTATTTTGAAAAATAGTGTTATTTATTTAAATAAAAATAGATATCTCAATAAAGAAGAAACTACTCTTAAAAAAATAAATTTTAAAATTCAAAATAAAAAATTTATATTATTATCTGGTTCTTCTTCATCAAATTCATTTGAAAAAAAATTGAGAAAAGTTTTTTATAAAAATAATTTACCTGTATATATTTTTTTAGATAGTCTATTTAATTTAAGAAAAAGATTTACAAAATTAGATTTAGAAAAAGCTTTCATTTTTGTTAATGACGATTTTAGCAAAAGAGAACTTTTAAAAATAAAATTTTCTAAAAAAAATGTTTTTAATTATGGAAATTCATTTTTAGATTATCTGATTAGTAAAGAAAAAAAAAAAATTCAATATAAAAGTAAAAAAATCTTATTTTTAAGTCAGCCTCTATCAGAAAGACAATTTAGATTAAATGAATTTTTCTATATAAAAATACTATCAAAAATAATTAAAAAATATAATTATAAAATAGATATTAAAATACATCCAAGAGAAAAAAAAAACAAATGGTCAAATTTTAAAAATAGAAAAAACTTTAATTTGATTACTAGTGAATTAAATAAATTAAATTTAGATAAATATAAATTTATATTTGGAATTTCAAGTGAAAGCTTCTTGGAATGCATAGTAAAAAATCAAAATGTTTATGCTTTAAATTTTAATAAAAAAAATTATAATAATTATTGTATAAGAAATAACTTTGTAAATATCTTAAAAAACCAAATAGAAATTGAAAAAGTTTTTCATACTAAACTAGTTAAGAATTCAAAATTAAAAATAAATAAAAATTATAAAAAAAAAAAAGTACGAATAAAAATTAAAAATAAGATTTTAAATGAAAGCAAAAAGTTCTTTTAAGCTTAAATATTGTAAAACTTGTTTACAAACAAATACAAGGCCTCAGTCCAAAATTCAAAAAAATGGAAAGTGCCCAGCATGTAATTATTATTTTAATAATAAAAATATAGATTGGAATCAACGTTTAAATATTTTAAAAAAAAATAATAAAGGAAAAAAAATCTTCTAGTATTTATGATGGTGTGCTAGGGGTGAGTGGAGGAAAAGATAGTACAAGACAAGCATTATGGTTGAGGGATAAACTTAAATTAAATCCTTTATTAGTATGTCTAGCGTATCCTCCAGAACAGGTGACTGATAGAGGTTGTAAAAATATATCAAATCTAATTAATTTAGGTTTTGATGTTATAGTAGAAAGTCTTGCACCTAAAACCTGGAAATCACTAATGAAATCATGCTTTGATGATGATGCGAATTGGTGTAAAGCATCCGAACAAGCTTTAAAATCAAGCGCAATAAAAGTTGCAATAAGAAAAAAAATTAAAATAGTTTTTTGGGGAGAAAACCCTTCACTTCAGCTAGGAGATTTGAAAACTAAGGGAAAATTTGGATGGGATGGTAATAACAACAGATACACCAACACTTTAAAAGGTGCTGAGATGAAATGGATTTTAAAATATGGTTATAAGTATAAGGATGTTTTCTCATATGAATACCCCAAGGAAATAGATTTTAAAAAAAACAAAATACAAATAATTTATATGGGTTGGTTTTTGAAAGATTGGTCCCTAGCAAACAATGGTAGCTATGCTATATTAAATAATCTTGAGATCAGAAATGATAGTCCTGAAAATACTGGAGATTTGTACGGTACAACTTCGTTAGATGAGGATTGGGTTACACTTAATCAAATGATAAAATATTACAAGTATGGATTTGGAAGGGCTAGTGATTATGTGAATGAGGAAATAAGAAATGGAAATTTATCAAGAGATTTAGCTATAAAATTTGTAAATAAGTACGATGGTAAGTGTAGTAAAAAATACATAGCAAGTTTTTGCAAATATTTGAAAATATCTGAAAAATATTTTTGGAAAAAGGTAAAAAGTGTAACAAATAAAAATTTATTTAAAATACAAAAAAAAAAGATCAGTAAAACTTTTAAAGTTGGAACTGAGCATTATTTATAATGCCATTAAATTCATTAATCATTGGACTTGGAAAAATTGGTTTACTTTATGATTTAAATAAAAAAATTTTATTAACTCACTCAAAGTGTTTAAATCATAATAGAAGATACAATCTTTTAGGTGGTATTGATTTAAATAAAAAAAATCTTTCCAAATTTAAAAAAAAATTTCAAAAACAAATTTGGAGTAATATTAAAAATTATGATTTAAAAAAAAAAGTTGATTTAGTTGTCTTGTCTTCTGCTGCTGAAGATAGATATAATGATATTAAAAAAATAATTAAATATATTAATCCAAAAAATATTTTAATGGAAAAACCAGCAATTAATAACTTAAATACTCTTAATTCAATAATAAACATTACAAAAAAAAATAAAATAAACACATATATAAATTATCAAAGAAATAGTTCAGATCTAATTAAATACCTGGTATCAAAATTTAATAAAGTTAAAAAAAAATCATTAAAAAAAATTATAATTACAGTTCCAAAACCATATAAAGCAAATATTTTTCATTATATTCAACTTTTATTTTTAATAGTTGAGCATAATAGTTATAAAAATTTATACTTATTTAAACCAAATAAAAAAATATCAAATAAAAACTTCATATATCTGAAGTACCTAGACTTTGAAATATTTTTTATCTATGAAAAGAATTTTAATTATAGAAAAGGTAGTATAAATATTTTTTTCGAGAAACAAGAAATAGTCTTTGAGAGATCTGTTTCAAAATTAATTATTAAAAAATTTAAAAAAAAAAATAATCTTTTAAATGATCAAAAATTAGAGATTATAAAAAAATTTAGTAACAACAATAATCAGATAAATTTATATAACGATATATTTGATAAAATAACTAAAAATAAAAAAAATAATTTAATAAATAAATATAATGAAAAATTTTTTTTAAAGTTTTATAAAAAGTTTTTATGCAATTAGAAAAATATAATTCTATAGATTCACGAGATCTTAATTATTTAAAAAAGGTTTATGAAACAAAAGTTCTCTCTGATTTTTTGGCAAAAGGAAAAGAAAAATTTTATGGAGGGAAATATGTAAGAAAATTTGAGGAAGTAGCTAAAAAGTATTTTAAAACAAAGTACGCTATATCGGTAAATTCTTGGACATCAGGATTAATTTGTATAATGGGTTCCCTCGACATAGAGCCTGGTGACGAGGTGATATTACCTAGTTGGACAATGTCCGCATGCATGTCTGCAATATTAAATTGGGGTGCAATACCAGTTTTTGCTGATGTTGATATGCAGAGTTATTGCATTGATCCTAATTCTGTAAAAAAACTTATAACAAAAAAAACAAAAGTTATTATGGCAGTTGATATTTTTGGAGGTAAGGCAAATTACTATTCATTAAAAAAAATTGCAAAAAAAAATAAAATAAAGTTAATTTGTGATTCCGCACAATCAATAGGCTCAAAATATTATAGAAAATTTTCTGGGACCATGTACGATGCAACAGGATATAGTTTTAATTGCCACAAACATATTCAAACAGGTGAGGGTGGAATCATATTAACAAACTCGAGATATATTGCCCACAAATGTTTTAGAATTAGAAATCATGGTGAGAATCAAATTTCAAAATCAAAAAAACAACTTATAAATAATTTAGGCTATAATTTTAGATTAACTGAGTTGCAAAGTGCTTTAGGAATTTCTCAACTTAAAAAATTAAGTGTTAGAGTAAAATCTAGAAAAAAATTGGCTAAATTATTTGATAAAGAATTACAAAAGTTTAACTGGATAAAACTACCTGTTTTTTCAAAAAATTTAGATAATTCATACTATGTTTATCCTATAAGAATTTTAATTAAAAATAGTAAAAAATTAAAAACTATAACAAATTTCATTTGTAATAGTTTTAAGAAATCTAATTTTAATGCTGTTTCTCTTGGATATACAACATTACATAAACTAGATGTTTCAAAAAAGAAAATACTATATGGAAGCAAGGGTTTTCCATGGTCTATTAATAAAAATCGTTCAAAAGAAACTTTCAAAAATATAACAATTTTAAATAAATCTGTAATTTTAATTCAAATGTGTAAATATGAATTGAAGAATAAAAAGGAGCAAGAGTATGTCCTAAATTTAATTAAAAATATTTTATTAGATGCACAAAATCTTTTATGAAAAAAATATATCTTATAACCAGAAAAGAAAATTTTTTTTTCGATATGCATTTGAGTTTTTTAAAAAATATTAAAGTAAAATATTCTGGAGTAATTATTGATAAAAAGAAATATACTAAAAATCAGATAGACAATATTAAAAATAGAATCAATATTGAAGAATTTCAAATCAAGAATTTAAAAAAAAAAAATCTCTATTACATTAACCATAACAGCAAAAGTTTTTTAAATTTTTTTAGTAGAAAAAAAGTAGATTTAATTATTAATCTTGGGACACCTAGGATTTTCAGTAGAGCTCAAATTAAAAATTTGCCGCCAATTTTAAATTGTCATCCAGGAATACTACCTTATTATAAAGGATGCAATTCTCCAGAGTGGGCTTTCATAAATCAAGATAATATTGGAGCAACTGTTCATCTAATGAACGAATATATTGATGGTGGAAAAATAATTTTTAAAAAAATTTTTAGAAGAAAGAAATTTAAAAATTACAAAGATTTCAGGACTTATATCCACATGTCTTGTATTAAATTTTATTGCAAAAGTATTAAAAAAATTATTTCTTCAAAAAATTTTAATAAGCTGATTTACAATAAAGTTGCTATAAACTCCAAGGATGCTAAGTATTGGAATCCAATGAGTAGGTTAACATTTAGCATGTTTATTAAATATTTAAAAAATAAAAAAAATTAAAAGTGATATCATTGTGAGAAGTAGAATTATTGGTTCTTTAATAGTTAAAGATAAAATCGTTGTTCAATCTTTTGGGTTTAAAAAATACTTACCTATAGGAAGTGTAAATATATGTTTAGAAAATTTGGATAATTGGAAAGTTGATGAAATTATTATTAAGTGTATTGACAGATCTAAAAAAAATTTAGGCCCAGATTTAGATCTAATAGATAATGTTTCTAGATTAGGTATTTCCACTCCATTAACTTATGCTGGTGGTATAAGAAACCTTAATGACGCTAAAAAAGTTATTGAGAAAGGAGCTGATAGAATTTGTATAAATAATTTGTTTTTAATCAATAGCTTATCAATTAAAAATATTGCCTTTGCTTTAGGAAGTCAATCTTTGCTAGTTAGTATTGACATCATTAAAAAAGAGGATAAATTTTTTTGGTTTGATTATGTTAGAAGTAAATTATTACCATTAGAATTAATTCCATTAGATTTATTAGATTATGTGTCAGAAATAATTATTACCGATGTGAATAACGAAGGATCTAATAATAAATTTGATACAGATATTGTAAATAAAATAAAAACAAAATTTAGAACTAGAAATTTAATATTTTATGGAGGGATTAACAAAAAAAATAAAGTAAATTCAATAAAGTACCATTTTAAAAATTCATCTTTTGCGATAGGTAACTTTTTTTTCCATAAAGAGCTAGCTAATTGGTATTTTAAATAATGATAAATGAATTAAAGTTTTGTAAAAGATGCCTATATTCATCTGCTCATCCCCTAAATATAACTTTTGATGAAAAAGGTTTATGTAGCGGATGTCAAATTCATGAGGAAAAAAATACCTTAAATTGGAAAGAGAGAATTAAAAATTTAAAAAAAATTATATCGCAATATAAAAGCAAAAAATCTAATTATGATTGTATTGTTCCAATTACAGGTGCAAATGACAGCTATTATATTTTACATCTTGTTATAAATGTACTTAATTTAAATCCTCTACTTGTACATTATAATTCTTATTTCAATACTCCATTAGGTATAAAAAACTTATCAAATTTGAGAATTAAGTTTAATAGAGATATAATTATTAAAAATGTAAATCCAAACAAAGTAAAAAAAATAACTAAAAATACATTAATTAATCTTAAAAGCATGTATTGGCACGTACTAGCAGGTCAATCAGTTTTTCCAGTTCAAACTAGTATTGATTATAAAATCCCTTTAATTATTTGGGGAGCACATCAAGGTATTGAGCAAGTAGGAATGTATTCTTACACTCAAGAGGTAGAAATGAGCCGTAGATATAGAAAAAATCATGACTTAATGGGATTTGAAGCCGAAGATTTAATCAAATCTTATCAAGATATTAACGAGGAGGATATACATGAATACATTTACCCTTCTTTTGACAACTTAAAAAAAATAGGAACAAGAGGAATATATTTAAATAATTATTTTAGATGGGATCCCAAAAAACAACATGAAGAAATGATAAAGTTGTATAAATTCAAAACTTCAAATTTTAATAGAACCTTTGATACATACGATTATGTCCATTGTTACAATTATATGAATATTCATGATATAATTAAATTATACAAACATGGATATTCAAAAGTAACAGATCATGCCTGTCGAGAAATTAGATTTAATAGAATTAATAGAGCAGACGCACTAAGCCTAATAAAAAAACATGAATTACAAAAACCATTATACCTAGATTTATTTTGTGATTGGCTTGGAATTAAAAAAAAATCAATTAATTATTTATTTGATAGGATTAAAAATCCATATTTTTGGCCCAAAAAAGATGTAGCAAAATTCAAAATAAATATTTTATCTTCAAAAATCCCAAGTAAAAAAATTAATAAAAAAAAGAAAATTAAAATTAATTTTATTAAGAATAGTGAATTAAACGATAACAAAAAAGCAAATTATATAATTATTGGAAAAGGTTATGAAAATTAATGTTCATATTAGATGAATATAATCACAATAGTTTTATTCAAAATTTAATACTAAAAGTTTTAGCCTTTTTTAAATTTGAAGTTTTTTTTTTAAATTCATCATCAAAAATTAATAATAAATGCATTAAACCTTTACCAATTGAAGACTTGGAGTGGATAAAAAATACGGAAGATTTTTCTCATGATCCAGAAAAACTTTCATTTAAAATCGAAAATAGTATTTTTACAGAAAGCTTTTCTAAAAATCTTTTAAATTTATTTAATAAAAATGTAACTGTCGATGAACTTAAGCTTTCAATAAGACGTTCACTTAGTTGGAATTATGTTAATATTGTTTCTAAAATCGATATTTATTTGAATAATAGATATTCCCAATCTTCTAAGTTGAAAAGTTATTGTTATTTATTTGTTTTCAAAAATGAAAATAAAATCTTACCAAATTTTAAAAATAATGTTAAGGTTTTAAGGTTCCCTTCATTAAAATTTGGTAATTTAATTTTTAAATTTATTAAATTTTTTACAAATAAATTCAATATTTTTAAAAAGTCTAAAGTTAACATTGAGGCAAACAATAATAATAATTTTAAAATTATACATATTTTACATCATGGGATGCAATTTGCATCTTGGAAAAAAGATTATATTAATTTTGAAAAATCTAAATTTAAAAAAGAAGAAATTATATATTTAGATTATGCAAAAAATTATAATTATCACAATCTTCCGTACCTTTTTATTCAGCCTAATTTTCAAAAAATATTTGGAAACATAAATTTAAAATTTATAAAAAATTTATTACAATTGTTATTTCATTCACGTTCAAAAAATCAGTTTCACTCGTCTTTTTTGTATGCAAGAATTTTTTTAGAAACTAAATATTATTGTTCCCTATTTTCTGATTATAAAAATGTGAAAATTGCAATTATAGATTATGAAGATTTATGTCCACATTCAATTATTTTTGCATTAAAAAAAGTTAATATAAAAACTATAGGTATACAGCAAAGATTTGCTAATATTTTCTTCAATTATCCCCAAATTAATCTAGATTTTTACCTGGTTGGCAGTCACTATATTAAAAATAAATTGTTAGATAATCCAAATATAAATAAAATTCTAGTATGTAATCAATGGCGTACTAAATTTTTTAAAAATAAAATTAAAAAAATTAATATTAAAAAAATTAATATTAAAAAAAAAATAAAAGTAATAACAGCACTTCCATACTATTATTCAACGAATAAAAATGAATCTAAATCACAAGTTATTGTAAATGATAAAAATACAGATTATTTTATCGAGCAATTAATAAGATTAGCTTATGACATCAAAGATATACAGATTTTCTTAAAATTTAAAAACTTACGCTGGTTAAAAAATAGAAATTCTATTAAAATTTTAAATAAAATAAAACTGTGCAAAAATCTTAAAGTTGAAAATAATTTAAGTTCTTATGAATGTTGCTCAATTTCCGATTTAGTAATTGGTAAACCTACTAGCTTATGTGATGAGACTATTTCATCAAAAATTCCTACATTGATATCACTTGATAACTATAATTCTTTTTCAAAATTAGATATTATTCATGATTATTTACATAAGGATATAATTGCAAATAATTATTTTGATTTAAAAAATAAATCTAAAAGAATTTTAAATAGAGACCCACACTATATTGCTCTATATAAAAATTTATCTCGTAAAATTTATGATAACGGTTTATTTAATAATTCCGATAAAATTACGAACGAAATAAACAAAATTTATAAGGAGTTTAATTGATTAATTTAAAAAAAATAATTGATTTTATTCCAGATTCAGAAAACATTTTTTTTCATGCAGGGATTTCATCATTGAAAAAATTTAATAATTATAAAACTATAACTTTGAAATTATTAGATATTTTGGAAAAAAAAAATTTGAAAAGTTTAATAGTTCCAACATACACATATAGTTTTACAAAAGAAAAAATATTTAATAGAAAAATGTCACCATCCGAAGTTGGAAGGTTTTCTGAGGAAGTAAGAAAAATTTGTAAAATTCATCAACGATCAATTGACCCAATATTTAGCTGTGTAGATGTATTTAATTCGGGAATAGTAAATGATTATCTACATACGGAATCTTTTGAAAAAAATTCTATTTTTGAGTATTGGAATAATATTAATGGAATTGTAGTAAATTTTGGATTAAATGAAATTGTTTCTACTCAGTTACATTATATAGAATTTAAAAATAATGTTTCTTATAGAAAAAACAAACTATTCAAAGGGCATATAATAGATCAAAATAAAAAAATGAAAATTGAATATAATTTTTTTTGTAGAAAAAATATAAATAAAAATTTTTTTGATAGAAGTAAAATTTTAAAAGATTTAATTTCTGAAAATTTGATAAATCAAAAAAATATTTCTAATATTAATATCATGTGGTTTAGATCAAGAGATGTCTTTAATTTCCTTTCCAAAAAAATTCAGAATGATAAAAATTATTCATTGATCGCTAAATGATAAATTTTATCAAATCTATTTTTAATTATAATCGGAGTATTACTGGACCTGGAACTTTAAAAACTTTAAGATTTATTAGAAAAAATATAAAAAAATTAAAAATTAAAAAAATAAAAACTTCTTCAAAAGTTTTTGATTGGAAAATACCTAAAGAGTGGCATATTAATGAAGCTTATATTAAAGATGAGAAAGGAAAAATAATAATTGATTTTAAAAATAATAATTTACATGTTTTAAATTTTTCTCATAAAATTTCAAAATGGCTTTCAATTAAAGAAGCAAAAAATAACATATTCCATTTGAAAAAACTCCCAAATGCAATTCCATATGTGACTTCATATTACAAAAAAAGGTGGGGTTTTTGCATGACCTATAATCAATACAAAAAACTTGATAAGGATAAAAAATATTTCTTTCATATAAATTCTTATTTCAAAGAAGGGTTTATGAATTATGGGGAACTTTATATTCCAGGTAGATCTAAAAAGGAAATTTTGCTTTCAACATATGTTTGTCACCCCTCTATGGCAAACAACGAACTTTCAGGACCTGCTGTTTTGACTTATTTAGCAAAATGGATTCTTAAAAAACGTAGGAACCTCTCTTACAGGGTAATATTTATTCCTGAAACAATCGGATCAATAGCTTACCTTTCAAAAAATTTAGATAAGTTGAAAAAAAATTGTATTGGTGGTTTTGTTTTTAGTTGTTTAGGTGACAAAGGAAATTTTTCAGTGATAAAATCTAAATATAACAGATCGTTTATAGATTTTTCAACTGAATATGTGTTAAAAAAAAATCACATAAATCATAAAATTTATAGTTATCTAGAACGTGGTAGCGATGAAAGGCAATTTTGTTCACAAGGTATAAATTTTAATTTTAATACATTAACAAGAACAAAATTTGGAAAATTCAAGGAATATCATACTTCTTTAGATAACTTGGATTTTATTAAAAATAGATACCTTAAAAAAAGTCTTCAAGTATCAAAGCTCATAATTTCATATATAGATGAGTCATATTTTCCAAAAAGTAGAATTAAATGTGAACCATTTCTTACAAAAAGAAAAATATATCCTACAATTAATTTTTTAGGCATAAAACCTGATACTAAAATCTTAGATGTATTGAATTTTTGTGATGGAACAAATAATGTTGATCAAATTTGTAAATTTACAAAAATAAAAAAAATTAAAGTTATTAATTACTTAAAAAAACTTAAAAAACTTAAGATAATTGAATAATATTAATAATAATTTTTAATCAATATACAAAACTTTTATAATTTTGATTAATTATTTTTTTAATCTCGCTTAAACTCATATAGTCTTTATTGTCATAGCTATTATAAGAGAATATTTTTTTTGGTCTTTTTGCATTCTTATTTTTCTTTAAATAATTTTTAATATTAGAATCTACAAATTCAGACCTCATAGTTATTATATAAAAATTTTTATGTTCTACAACATTTCTCATATCATCTTTCGAAATCATTTCTTCATGAACTTTTTCTCCTGGTCTTAGGCCAATAATTTTAATTTTTTTGTTTGGACTAATTGCTTTTATTATATCTGTTATTCTAACTGATTTTAATTTTGGGATAAATATTTCTCCACCCTGCATAATTTTAAAACAATTTAAAACAAATTCTAAACTTTGTTTTAGAGTGATATTAAATCTAGTCATATTTTTATCAGTAAGTTCAATATAATTTTTTTTATTAGATATCAAAAAAGGAATAATAGAACCTTTACTACCCATTACATTTCCATATCTCACAACAGAAAAGCTAATACCTTTTTTACCCCTGTAATTATTTGCTGCAACAAATAGTTTATCCGAGGCAAGTTTTGTTGCACCGTATAAGTTTATAGGTGATGATGCTTTATCCGTACTTAAGGCAATTACCCTTTTTACTTTTGAATTTGGAGAAAGGCATAATTCAATTAAATTTTGTGCACCTATAATGTTGGTTTTAATTGCTTCAGTAGGGTTGTACTCTGCGAACGGAACATGCTTTATCGCTGCTGTATGTAAAATTACATCTACATCATGCATTGCATATCTTAGTCTATCTATATCTCGAATATCACCAAGAAAGAATCTTAATGTTCTTTTAAAATTTTGTAATTTTTTTTGCATTAAAAATTGTTTTTGCTCATCGCGACTATATATAATTATTTTTTTAGGTGAAAATTTACTTAATATATATTCAATGAAATATTGTCCAAATGTACCGGTACCACCTGTCACAAGAATTGTTTTGTTGTTTAAGTTCATAAAAAATATTTTTAGGCCAATATAGTTGATAACAGTAAAGAATAATATTTTTACATTGTCTTTTAAAAAGAAACAATTATTATATTTTACTATAAATAGTTATAATTAATAAAAAAAAGCTATAAAATTTCACCAACTAAGTTAAAATAATTTAGAAATATCAGAATTTTAAAAAAGTATACAATTGTCAAAATTTAGTAAATTCTTTGAGGTTTTAGAAATATTAAAATGTAAAAAAATTTTAATATATCTAACTATTTTTAATTTAATCTATACTATTTTAGAAGTTGCTAGTCTTGGCATGCTAATTCCTTTATTGAATATAGTACTTAAGCCTGATGTTTTTTTAAAAAATCTCACTAATTCAGAAAATTATTTTTTTGAAATAATTGGAAACTATTTAGTAAATTATGAATACTTCACAATTGTAAAAATATTATGTTTTGTATTTTTTATATTAATGTTTATTAAACTAATTTATTCATTATTTTTTGAATGGTATAAGGCAAATCAAATTTACTTAATAGAATATAAATTAACAGAATTATTATTTAAAAAGTATATAACATCTGACTATAAGTATATTTTAGATAGAAACTCTTCAGAATTTCATAGATATATTTTAGGAGACATAGGTTTATTTAATGGAACAGTACAATCTTTAAATATTTTTTTTACAGATATAATTTTTACAATAGGGATATTTTTTTTATTATTGTATGTAAATACTTCTTTAACAATTTCTTTAGTGATTTTACTTGGAATTTTAGGTTATGTTATTTTTAAATTTACTTCAAAACTAAGTTTTTTATATGGTAAAGAGCTAAGTGATAATACTGAAAAAAAAATTAATATAATGCTCCAAAGTTTTGGAGGTGTTAAAGAAATAATTATTTATAATTCTTCTGAATTTTTTTCAAAAATATTTAATAAAATAAATAAAAAATTATTTAACGCTAAAAGAAAAAATGCTGTTTTAATTTCTTTACCAAAACTAACTATTGAATTTATAATTTTTCTAGTATTTTTAATTTTAATTTTAATTTTAATATATATAAATAAAGATCTATCAGACTTAATTGTAGAATTAAGTTTTTTAGCTTTTGCTATTATTAGACTTGCTCCTGCTTTATATAGAATAAATACATCTTTACAGAGGTTAGAATACACTCAAGTACCAATTAACAACATTCATTCTAAATTAAATACTAACGAAAATTTAAAGTTTATAGAAAAATTAAATATTTCTAAATATAATTTTAAAAAAATAGAGTTTAAAAAAGTAAATTTTCAATTTAATCAAAATAAAATATTTGAAAATGGCAATATTTTAATTGAGTCAAATACAACTATAGGTATTTATGGAGATAGTGGCTCAGGCAAAAGTACATTTGTAAATCTTTTAGCTGGACTTTACTTTCCTAACAAAGGAGAAATTGTTGTTGATGGAAATAATATCCAAGAAAATATAGTCAATTGGCGACAGTGTGTTGGATATGTGCCACAAAATGTATTCATACTTGATGACACAATAGAAAAAAATATAGCATTTGGATTAGATGAGGACAAAATAAATAATCAAAAACTCATGTCATCAATTAAAATGTCAGGATTAGAGGAATTTTATCAAAAATTTAAATCATCAAATAACAAGAGTCTAGGAGAGAATGGATCAAGATTATCTGGTGGTCAAAAACAAAGAATAGGAATTGCTAGAGCTTTGTATAAAGAGTCAGAATTACTTATATTTGACGAGGCTACAAATGCCCTTGATGAGAAAATTGAAGATGAAATAATAAGAAATGTTTATTCTCTTAAAAAAGATTTTACTATTATTATTATTAGTCACGATAAACGAATAATTGAAAAATGTGATAGCATATATCAAATAAAGAATTTGCTTTTCAATAAAGAGAAATGAACTGTTTTAAAGAAAAAGATAAGGAATGATTGGTAAAAAAGAAATTAGTTTAAATTATCTACAAAAAAAAATAATTTCTAAAAAAAATAGGTTTAAAATTTTAAAAAAAGAAATTCTAGAGATAAAAAAGTTATTTATAAATGAAAATGTTTTGATTACAGGAGCATGTGGCTCAATCGGTAAAGCATTTACAAAAGAAATATTAAATTTTAAGTATAAAAATTTATATTTATTAGATAAAGATGAAAATAGTTTAACAAATGTAAATAGAGAGATCTCACTTAACAATAGAGCTTCAATTAAAAAAATAAAATTTGTTTGTTCTGATATTACGTCAATAGATATTGATGATTTTTTAATTAAAAATAAAATTACAATTTATTTAAATTTTGCAGCAGTAAAACATGTAAGAAGTGAAGAGAATACAGATTCAATTAAGTATATGTTAAAAACCAATAGCCAAAAATTTTGTCCAAAAAAAAAAAATAACTTAAAATTTTTTTTTTCAGTATCAAGTGATAAATCAGTTAAATCTACAAGTATCCTTGGAATATCAAAGTATTTTATGGAATTAGAATTAGCAAATTATTCATCAAAATTTCCAAAAGTTTTTGTAAGTTCAGCAAGATTTGCGAATGTAGCATTTTCTAATGGTAGTTATCTTGAGTATGTAAAAAAAAGAATAGAGCAGAAAAAAACTTTTGGCTTGCCAATGAAAATTTCTAGATATTTTATAACAACGGAAGAGGCTATATCAATTTGTTTAAAATCAATATTAAAAAAAAATAAAAATCAAATAGTCATCCCTTCATCTAAAATAATAAAAAAAAATGTGAGTTTAGAAAGTTTGATTAAAAAAATTTTAAATATATATAATTATAAAATTTCTTTTACGCATAAGATTAAAAAAGTTAATTCGAGATTTTTTCCTGTAATTCCTAATGTCGAAAATTTAGAAGGACAAAAAAACTTTGAGGAATTTTTTGACAAAAACTTTGAAAAACCAATTAAAAATAATGATGCATGTATAATGACATTGGAGATGATTAAAGATAAGAATGTTTCTTCAAATGTTAGAGAAATCTTAGCACTAAACTCTAAGAAAAAAATTATTAAATTTTTAAATGAAAAAATTTCAACATTTTCTTCTCAAAAAAAATACCAAAAAGTAAGTTTATTAATATGATTTTACAACTAAAAAAAATTGCTGAAAAAATCGAAGATTTAAAAAAATTTAATAAATATGATGTTTTAGATTTGCATTCACCATATTTTACTAGTTCTGAAATTAATAGTTTAAATAGCTGTATCAAAAGTACATTTGTTTCAACTAAAGGTAATTTCATTAAAATGCTTGAGCAAAAAGTAAAAAAAATTACTGGATCGAAATATGTGATTTTAACTAACTCCGGTAGTAGTGCAGCATTTTTAGCATTGAGAGTTTTGAAGATAGAATCTAATACAGAAGTATTTATTCCATCATTAAACTATATTTCTAATGCAAATGCTTTATGTACTCTAAATTTAATTCCACATTTTGTTGAAAGCGAAAAAGATAGTTTTGGTATCGATATGAATCTTTTGGAAAAATATTTTAATAATAATTTTTCTAAAAGAAAAAATAGTTATTATAATAAAAAAACTGGTAATAAAATTTCTGGGCTAATTTGTACCCATATATTTGGCAATACAAGCAACATTGATATTGTTAAAAAATTTTGCAAGAAAAATAAGCTTTTTTTAATTGAAGATGCGTCTGAAGCGCTAGGTAGTAGATATAAATCCCAACATCTAGGAACATTCGGTGATATAGGTTTATTAAGTTTTAATGGCAACAAAATAGTAACTTCTGGTGGAGGTGGAGCCTTAATCACCAATAAAAAAGAAATATATCTTAAAGCTAAACACTTATCACAAAATGCTAAATTAAAACATTTATGGAAATATCGTTACGATGACATAGGCTATAATATTGCAATGCCAAACTTAAATGCTGCATTAGGATTTTCTCAAATAGGTAAATTGAGTAACAATATTAAACAAAAAAAAAAATTATTTTATTTTTATAAAAAAATTTTCTCAAATTTTTCACTTTTAAAAGTTGCTAAAATTAATAAAAATATGAAGTCAAACTATTGGTTGATAACAGTCTTATTAAATAAAAAATCTTTTAAAATGAAAGATAAAATTTTAATTTATATGAATAAAAGAGGTATTAGATGTAGACCAGTATGGCAATTATTACATACAATTAAAGTATTTAAAAAGTTTCCAAAGATGGATTTAAAACAATCTAAATTTTTAGAAAAATCTATAATTAATTTACCAAGTAGTCCTCATATTATTATTAATGAAAAGAAATAAAGTAATTATTTACGGTGATGGTGGACATGCTAGTTCTTGTATTGATTTAATTGAGTCAACAAAAAAATTTAAAATTATTGGCTTGATTAGTAAGAAGTATTTAAAAAGAGATTTAAAAAAAAATAATACATACTCAATAATTGGATCAGATAAAGATTTGTTGAAATTAAAAAAAATTACAAAAAATATTGTTATAGGAATAAGTTTTTATAAAAATTTGACAAAAAGAAAAAAAATTATTTCTAAATTAAAGAAGATGGGTTTTCGTTTACCCATAATACGTTCACCATTATCTCATATATCTAAAGGGGTTAAAATTGGAGAGGGATCACAAATTTTTCATAGAGTAATAATTAATAAAAATGTAGTTATCGATAATAACTGCATCATTAACAATCAGTCTTTAATTGAACACGATGTAAAAATTAAGAACAATACTCAAATTTCTACTGGAGTAATAATTAATGGAGGGTGTGTTATAGGACAAAATGTATTTATTGGATCTGGAAGTATTTTAAGAGAAAATCTAAATATTAAAAATGATACATTTATTAAAATGGGCAGTATTTTAAAAAAATGACAAAAGTAGAAATCATAGCAGAGGCAGGAGTGAATCATAATGGTAAATGCATTTAGCAAAAAAATTAGCTAAATATGCAAAAAAAGCAGGAGCAGATTACATTAAATTTCAAATATATAACCCAGATGAAATTGCAATACCTGATTTAAAAAAAACTCCTTATCAACTTAAAAATACAGGTAATAAAAATGAAAACCAAAAAGAAATGCTAAAGAGATTATCTTTAACTCATCACAATTTTGATGAACTAATTCTTTATTGCAAAAAGATTAAAATTAAATTTCTCGCATCAGTATTTGATACTAAGAGTCTTAATTATTTAAAAAGAAAAACTAATACAATTAAAATTGGATCATCAGAAATTACTAATTTTATTTTATTAAAAAGTTTAGCAAAGCTAAATAAAAGATTAATCATATCAACAGGAATGTGTGGAATTAATGAAATTAAAAAAGCTCTTAATTATTTAAAAGAAAACGGTCAAAAAAATAAAATTGTTTTGCTGCATTGTAATACTGCTTATCCAACTCCTTATTCAGAAACTAATCTTTTAACTATTCCAAAAATGAAATCATTTTTTAAAAATGAGATTGGCTACTCTGATCATACTATAGGTAATGAAGTATCATTTGCGGCGGTTGCTTTAGGTTCTTCAATAATTGAAAAACACTTTACTCTTAATAAAAATTTTAAAGGACCAGATCATAAAACTAGTTGTGATTTTTATGAATTAAAAAATTTGGTCGAGGGTGTAAAAAAAATTCGCAAAACTTTAAAAGTTAAAAAGCTAGCTTTAACTAAAAGTGAAAAAAAAAATCATCTATTAGTAAAAAAATTCTTAGTCGCTAAAAAATTTATTAAAAAAGGTGATAAGTTTACATATGACAATATTACTTCTAAGAGAACTGGTGGAGGGATAGGAGCCAATCAGATAGAAAAAGTTTTAAATAAAAAGGCTAAAAGAAATTTTAAAATAAATCAGATAATTAAAAATAAATGAAACAAAGGATTATAATAATTTCATCATCAAGGGCTGATTATGGAATATTAAAGAACTTAATTTATAAAATGCAGATTGATAAAAGTTTTGACATGAAGTTTGTTGTTACTGGCTCACATTTAGATACCAAATATGGAAATACATTAAAGTATATTTGCAAAGATAAGATTAAAATTGACAAAAAAATTAAAATTAAATTAGGTAAAACTACTAAGAAAAATATATCTAAAAACTTAAGTGAATATGTAAGTAAATTTTCAAATTATTTCCATAATATAAAACCTAATGCAATACTAATATTAGGTGACAGATATGAAATGTTAGCAACAGCAATAGTTGCAAATATACATAATATTCCAATTGTTCATTTACATGGTGGAGAAATAACTGAAGGATCATATGATGATCAAAATAGACACGCTATAACAAAACTTTCTTATATCCATTTTGTAAGTACTTTAAATGCAAAAAAAAGAGTAATACAAATGGGTGAAAATAAGAACAATGTATTTCACATTGGGTCTCTTGGTGTAGAAAATTTGATAAATTATAAAAAAAAAAATTTATTAAGAAAAATATTTAATTTTAAATTAAAAACAAAAAAAATATTAGTATCTTATCATTCAGTAACAAATAACATAAAATCTAGCAGATTAGATTTTTCAAATTTATTAAAATCTTTAAAATTTTTTCAAGATTGCACAATAATCTTTACAAGCCCAAATCACGATCTTGACTCTGACTTTATAACAAAAAAAATTAATAATTTTATTAACAAGAATAGTAATGCAAAAATAATTAAATCAATGGGACAAGAAAATTTTTATGAATGTTTAAAAAGTTTTGATTGTATAGTTGGGAATTCTTCATCAGGAATAATTGAAGCATCATCAGCAAGAATACCTAGTATTAATATTGGAGATAGACAAAATGGTAGAGAAAAACCTGAAAGTACATATTCTATTATAGGAGATAGTGTATTAATTAAACAAACAATTGAAAAAGTATTATTTTTGAAAAAAAAAAATTTAATAAAATATTCTAATCCTTATTATAAAAAAAATTCTTCAGATTTATTAATTTCTGAACTTAAAAAAATTAACTTTATAAAAGTTATACCAAAAAAATTTAAGGATAGTTTTAAATGATTTCTATTAATAAAATTTATTGGAAAAAAACTTTAATTAGTACAGATGCAACTATTTATAACGCTGCTAAAAATTTAAATAGTTCTGGTTTAAGGATTGTTTTAGTTGTATCAAAAAAAAATAAATTAATAGGCACTATCTCTGATGGAGATATAAGGAGAGCCTTAATTAGAGGAAAAAATTTTAAAAATTCAATAAAATCAATACTAAAAATTAATCCAGTATGTGCTGATATCAATAGTTCAGAGAATACCTTAAGGAAGTTAATGAAACAAAATTCAGTTTTACAAATACCCCTTATTGATAAAAAGGGAATAATTAAAGGACTTTATATGCTCAAAGAATATGAGCAAAAAATTAAAAAAAAACATAAAAATAAAATAGTAATAATGGCAGGTGGTTTAGGTCAAAGA
>MDTG01257491.1_pt1 | contig 25634 bp, 29 predicted proteins | sample 811421 | NCBI WGS metagenome assembly MDTG01 (sample SAMN05326645, study PRJNA326480) | marine metagenome | isolation source: seawater | place: Pacific Ocean: South East | collected 2011
AAATATATATTTCCTCCTTTGCCACCGTCTCCACCGTCAGGGCCGCCAAACTCTATATATTTTTCTCTTCTAAAGCTGACGCAACCAGGGCCGCCATCTCCTGCCTTGAGATAGATCTTAGACTCATCTAAAAATTTCATAATTTGGTTAGGGTGTATCTTTCTTCAATTGCACATCAACAAAACATCTTTTAGACGACTTCTTTTTGAAAAATACATTTCCTTGTTTAATGGCAAAAATTGTATGGTCTTTACCCATAGAAACATTCTTACCTGGATGGTACTTAGTTCCACGTTGTCGAATAATTATATTACCAGGCATCACCAATTCTCCACCAAATTTTTTAACACCGAGTCTTCTTCCAGCACTATCTCTTCCGTTTCTTGTACTGCCTCCTGCTTTTTTATGAGCCATTTACATCCTCTTTATTTTTTTTTTTTTCTATCGGATCTAAAATATCTTTATCTTCACTTTTTGTGATTGTTTTTTTATCTGAGCTTAAATTCAAACTCTTAATTCTTATCAGTGTCAAGTCTTGTCTGTGACCAATTTTTCTTCTGTAATTATGTCTTCTTTTCTTTTTGAAAACTATAATTTTTTTATCTCGAATTTGTTCGATAACTTTGGCTTTAATAGAAACTCCTTTTACATATGGAGTTCCAATTCGCATACCCGTCGAATCACTATTGATAAATAAAATTTTCTCAAAATTTATATCATCATCTTTTTTTAACTTTTCGACTCTTGGAATCTTAAGTAAATCGCCTTCTGAAACTTTATATTGCTTATCTTTAAATTCGAAAACTACAAACATAAATATCACCCTTGTTTTCGTTGTTTTATACTATTTCAGAAAAAATTATCAAATATTTTTTTTTAAATTTTAAACTATTAAGTAAAATTTCTATGTAATAATGTCTATTTTTATGCTATTTATCCTTAAATTTAATTAAATATTATAAATGACTGACATTGTAATAACCTCAGCTAAAAGAACTCCGATAGGAAAATTCATGGGTTCATTGTCTGATTTCTCTGCTCCAGAACTTGGCAAAATTTCTATTGATTCAATATTCCAAGATGTTGGGATAGATAAAACGCTGATTGATGAAGTGATAATGGGCCAAGTATTAACTGGTGGTTCAGGGCAAAATCCTGCTAGACAATCGCAGATGTTATCAAAAATTCCGCAAGAAAAAAGTGCAATGACAATTAATCAGGTGTGTGGATCAGGTTTGCGTGCTGTAGCAGTTGGTGCTCAATCAATTCTTACAAATCAATCATCAATAATCATAGCTGGAGGACAAGAATCGATGAGCAATGCTCACCATACAATCAATATTCGTAACGGGCTAAAAATGGGCGATGGAAAAATAAAAGATAGTATGATCATTGACGGGCTTTGGTGTGCAATGAATGACTACCATATGGGTACAACAGCGGAAAATATTGCTGAAAAATTTGGAATTTCAAAAGATGAGCAAGATCAATTTGCTACAAATTCACAGAACAAAGCAGAAAATGCCCAAAAGAATAATCATTTTACTAATGAAATTGTTCCAATACCAATAAAAATAAAAAAAGAAGAAGTTAATTTTGCTGATGATGAGTTTCCTAGACATGGAAGTACAATTGAAAAAATTAGTTCTCTAAAACCTGTTTTTAAAAAAGATGGAACTGTGACTGCAGGAAATGCATCTGGTTTAAATGATGGTGCAGCAGTAGTTTTGCTGATGAAAGAAAAAAAAGCAGAAGAACTTGGAATCAAACCTATAGCAAGGATTGTTTCCTGGGCAACTGTCGGTGTAGATCCATCAATCATGGGAATTGGTCCTGTACCCGCAGTAAAAAAAGCACTTGAAGTCGCGAACTGGAAACTTGAAGATCTCGATCTAATTGAGGCCAATGAAGCTTTTGCAGCACAATCTCTGGCTGTAACAAAAGAAATTGGATGGGATATTGAAAAGGTGAATGTAAATGGTGGAGCAATTGCCTTAGGACATCCAATCGGAGCTTCAGGTAGTAGAATTCTTGTTTCATTAATTAATGAACTACATAGAGCGAATAAGAATAAAGGAATAGCAACCCTATGCATCGGAGGGGGTCAAGGAGTTGCAATGTGTGTGGAAAGGATTTAAAAATGGAAAAAGTAGCATTAGTTACAGGAGGAACTCGTGGAATAGGAGAAGCTATTTCAGAAAAGCTTCACAAAGATGGCTTTATTGTTATTTCTAATTATTCAAGCAATGATGAAGCTGCGGAAAAATTTTCGAAGAAAACAGGGATTGAAGTATTAAAGTGGGATGTTAGTGATTTTGAATCCTGCAAAACAGGAATAAATCAGATTTATGAAAAACACCAAAAAATTGATGTTTTAATAAATAACGCAGGAATTACCAGAGATGCTCCTCTTCATAAAATGAGCTTAGAAAATTGGAAAAAAGTTATTGATGTAAATCTTAATTCAATATTTAATATCACATCTCAAATTGTGAACAAAATGAGAGAAAATAATTTTGGGAGAATTGTTCACATCTCATCAGTAAATGGACAAAAAGGTCAGTTTGGTCAAACCAATTACGCAGCTACAAAATCAGCATTAATTGGTTTTTCTAAATCTTTAGCTCTAGAGGGAGCTGCAAAAAATATAACCTCAAATGTAATATGTCCAGGTTATATAAACACAGAGATGGTTGCAGCTATTAGAGAAGATATACTTAAAAGTATAATTGATACAATCCCAGCTAAAAGATTGGGTGATTCTCAAGAGATAGCTGAAATGGTCTCATACTTGGTTTCAGACAAAGCAAATTATATTAATGGTGCTTCTCTCTCAGTAAATGGCGGCTTGTGGATGGATTAGAATTCGTCTTTCATTTGTCTAAGTATTTTTAGACTTTCTACAATTGACTGATTCTTAATACCAATTTTTTCTAAGAAAATATTATCATCAAATTTTAAGAATGGATTGAATTTCTTTTCTTCACCCAATATTGATGGGATGGTTGGCTTATTTTCTTCTCTTTTTTTCTTAATCTCTTCTATTTTAATTTCCAAAAACTTATTTTTTGGTTCTAATTTTTTTACAAACATTGCATTAGATAGGGTGTATTCATGACCACAAAATATTTTTGTTTTATCAGGCAAATCCCTGATCTTTGAAAGTGACTTAACCATATCCTCGGGCGTACCTTCGAAAAGCCTTCCACATCCGAGTGAAAAGAGTGTGTCACCACAAAATAAAAAATTTTCATTTATAAAATAGTATGCGATGTGACCAATTGTATGGCCAGAGACTTCTAATACTTTACATTCAGACTCACCAAGTTTGAAATAATCACCATCTTTCAAAAAAATATCAATTCCTGGAATTCTCTCCTTGTCGTAAAAATTACCAACTATTTTACAATTATGTTTTTTTTTTAAGTCAAGATTTGCTCCAACATGATCATTATGATGATGGGTGCTCAAAATATAATCAAGATTTATTTTAAGTTTTTCTAATAAATCATTAACAGGATCGGCAACTCCTGGATCAATGCAAGCTGATTTTCTGGTAATTTTATCAATTACCAGATATACATAGTTATCACTAAGAATTGGGATTTGATGAATTTCAAGCATATCTAAATAATATTAAATATTTCATTTTTTTGAAACACAAAAAATTACTTGATAAGCTAAAAAATTTCTAAAAAAATAAGATGAAATCCTCACCCCATTCTCATTCAAAAAGATCACATCATTTACTTTGATATTTTTTTTTTTACAAAAATCAAAAAAATCTTTAAACGTGCATAGATGAATATTCGGAGTGTCATACCATTCATATGGTAACATTTTATTTTTGGGCATCTTTCCGTAAAATAAAAACTCTTTTCGGATCTTCCAAAATCCAAAATTTGGGAATGATATGATCGCACGTTTTCCGATTCTTATTAAATTTTTTAAAACTCTTTCAGGGTAAATCATAGCCTGAATAGTTTGACTTAATATTACACTTGAAAATGATTTATCAGGATACTCATCAAGTTCATAGTTTGCATCACCTTGTATTACTGATAATCCTTTTTTAAGACAAAGATTGACTCCCGATTGTTTTATTTCAATTCCTCTGCATTCGGCATTCTTATGTTTAGAGAGATAATCAATTAATTTTCCATCACCACAGCCAACATCAAGGATTTTTTCATTTTCATTTATCAATTTAGAAATAATCAATAGATCATTTCTTAAGATTTTTTCATATTCTATTTTTTTTAATTTGGCCATACAAAAAACCTCTCAAAGTTGAATGGAATTCGGGATCATCCAATAAAAATGCATCATGGCCTTTATCTGTTTTAATTTCAACAAAACTTACCTTAGCATCAGATTTATTTAATGATTTAATAATTGTTTTAGTCTCAGATGTTGGAAAAAGCCAATCAGAAGTAAAGGTAAAAAAACAAAACTTTAATTTACTATCCTTGAATGACTTAGACAAACCTCCTTTTTTTTGAGAAAGATCAAAATAATCCATAGCCTTTGTTATGTATAAATAACTATTTGCGTCAAATCTCTCTACGAAAGAGATTCCTTGATGTTGCAAATAACTTTCAATTTGAAAATCAGTTTTAAAGCCAAAAGAAAAAAATTTACTATTTTGTAAATTTCTACCAAACTTTCTTTGCAATGCTGACTCAGACAAATAAGTTATATGGGCAATCATTCTAGCTACAGACAATCCTCTTTTTGGATATTTTTTTTTATTGTAATAATTTCCATTAAACCAATCCGGGTCAGCCATTATTGCTTGTCTTCCAATTTCATGAAATGCTATGTTCTGAGCTGAATGTCTATATGAAGCTGCAATAGGAACTACAGAATCAACCTTGTGTGGAAAACTAACTGCCCATTCCAAAGCCTGCATTCCACCCATAGATCCACCTATTACAGCAAACAATTTATTTATTCCAAGGCTTTGAACAAGTTTCTCTTGTGCTCTAACCATGTCTCCAATTGTAATTACAGGAAAATTCATTCCAAATACCCTATTAGTCTTTGGATTGATAGATGATGGACCAGAACTTCCCATACACCCTCCTAAAACATTACTACAAATTACAAAAAAAATATTTGTATCAATAACCTTCCCAGGGCCAACAAGAATACTCCACCAACCCCTTTTATTTGTGATCGGATTCTTTTCGGTACAAAATTGATCACCGGTTAGTGCATGACAAATAAATATTGCGTTGTTTTTCTTTTTATTTAATTTTCCATAAGTTTTAAAAGCTATCTCACAATTTGCTAAATTACTTCCCGAATCTAGTTTGAGAGATTCTTTTAAAACAATTTTTTCTTCAATATTACTATTCATCTAAAAAATATTTGACTTAAAGGGCATCATAACTATGTTGGTTTAGTAGTCAAAATAATTTTATTTGATAAGATCTAAATAATGAAAAAAAATGATATTCAAAAACTAGTAAAACCATCTATTAATAAGATAGCAAAATATATTCCAGGGGAGTCCTCCATAAATGGTAAAACGAACATAATTAAGTTATCTTCAAATGAATCACCTTTTTCGATACCTAAAAAAGTATCAAAATCAGTGAACAGCGCAAACATTCAAGTTAATTTATATCCCGATGGAGATTCAGTTTTTTTAAAAAAAAAAATTTCGAAAACATTCAATTTAAACAAAGACCAAATTATATGTGGGAATGGGTCTGATGATATTTTATCAATTATCGCACAGGCTTTTTTAAGAGAAAATGATGAGGTCATTTGTAGTGAGTATGGTTTCATTTATTACCCGATAATTGCTAAAGCATCGGGAGCTAGAGTTATCACCGCAAAAAGCAAAAATTTGAATATTAGTTGTGAAAATATTTTAAAAAGTATCTCAAAAAAAACTAAAATAATTTTTTTCGCAAATCCAAACAATCCAACTGGATCAATAATTTTCAGGAAAGAACTCAATCAGTTTCTTCGCCAAATTCCTAAAAATATTATTGTTGTAGTTGATGGAGCTTACTCAGAATTCATTTTGAATAAGAAATATTCTGATGGATTGGATTTAGTAAAAAAATTTTCAAATCTTATAGTAACAAGAACTTTCTCTAAAATTTTTGCTTTAGCAGGTTTGAGATTAGGTTGGGCATATGCCTCTAGAGAGATAATATATTTACTAGAAAAAATAAGAGGACCTTTTAATGTCAATTTGTATGCACAAAAAATAGGAGCTTCAATTCTTCAAGAAAAGGGATTTCTAAAAAAATCAATAAATCACAACATAAAATGGCAAAAAAAACTTCCTAAACTAATCAAAAAATTAGGATTATATGCTCAACCAACCTATGCTAATTTTATTTTAGTGAAAGTTGATAAAAAGAAATTTGATAAAAAAAAAATTATTAAGGGGTTACTTTCTGAAAGAATAATTGTAAGAGATTTATCTAGTTATGGTTTGGATGATTTTTTTCGAGTCTCAGTAGGATCAGATACCCAATTAAATATTTTTGTAAATTCTCTAAAAAAAATCCTTAATAAGGCCTCAAATGCAAAAAAAAATTAATCAAATTACTATAATTGGTACTGGTTTAATTGGTTCTTCACTAGGACTGGCACTTAAAAGAAAAAAAATTTCTAATTCAATAGTTGGTATTGACGAATCAAAAGTTAATTTAAGTAATGCAATTAAAAATCAATCGATTGATGAATCTAGACTAAAGATAGATTCTAGAATCCAAGAAAGTGATGTAATCTTTTTATGTACGCCAGTTAGCTTGATTGACCCAATAACTAGAAAATTAATACCATTTATTAAGAAAAATACCATTATTACTGATGTAGGTTCTGTTAAGGATTGCTTTGATGAAGAAACAATTAAAAAATCTAAAAACTTTTTTCATATAGTTCCAGGCCATCCAATTGCAGGAACAGAACATTCAGGATCAAAATTTGCCGAAGAAGATTTATTTAAAAACAAATGGTGCATAATTACACCTTTGAATAATAATAAAAAGGTAATAAATATTATCTGCAACATATGGAAAAAGATTGGAATGAAAATCTCGATTATGTCAGTTCATGAACATGATAAAATTATGTCAATAACCTCTCACCTTCCTCATTTAATTGCTTTTACGATAGTTGGTACCGCTTTTAATATTGACATAAAAAAAAAGAAAGAACTTATAAATTTTTCTGCTGGAGGTTTCAGAGATTTCACCAGAATTGGTTCATCAGATTCAAAGATGTGGACCGACATTTTTATCAAAAATAAAAAGTTTATTCTAAAGACATTGGATAGTTTTTTTGATGACATTGATATTTTGAGAAAATGTATAATTTCAAATGATTATCAGAAAATATATAATTTATTGAAAAGAACAAAAGAAATAAGAAAAAAAATATTAATTCAAGAGGAGACCAAAAGGAAAAATTAATAGAAAATTTTCTCAATCTTTTTTCGCAATTCAACCTTATTCAAACCATCCTTTAGAGCTGGGTATATTTTAACCTTTATAGATCCCTTGTGTTTAATAAACTTTTTATTCTTCCAATATAAACCTGAATTATGTTTTATAGGTACGATGGGTATTTTTAAAATTTTATTAACTGCGATTACCCCAGAATTTAATTCTTTTTTTTCACCAGGTGCAACTCTCGTTCCTTGAGGAAAAATTATGAATGCTTTTACATCCTTTTTCACTAATTTCGAAATTGAACTAATTACTTTTTTTAAGGAACTAAATCCTTTTTCACGATTAATATATATATACCCCAACTTTGAAAAATAACTAGACATGATTGGAATATTTTTTAACTCTTCTTTTAAAACGAAAACTGGATCACCAAATAAAGCTACAAAGAAAAAAGTCTCCCAAGCAGACTGATGATTGCTTGCAACAAGAAAAGGTTTGTCTCTAGGAATATTATCTTTGCCTTCTACAATATAATCAATACCAAGAATTTTTTTTGAAAACCAAATGATTGAGGCTGTCCAAAACACAGAAAGTTTAATAGCAATTTTTCTTCTAAAATATTTGACTGGAGAAAAAACTATGAAATAAACGATCGTCCAAGTGTATACAATAATATAAAAGAAGAAGCTTCTTAAAATCATTTAATAGTCATTAATGTGTAAAGTACTTTAAAATATTCTGAAAAAATTAATTTAATATGAAAAACCACCTCTCCTCTAAATTTATTTTTTTCAACGGCTGGTGAAGTAATAATTTCAATGTTTGGAATAATTTTCTGAAAAATTATCAAACTCCTTGGTATGTGATAGTATGAAGTGACTAGAATTATATTTTTTATATCATTATGTTCACTCAACCATCTTTTAACCTCCATAGCATTCTCAATTGTATTTTTTGATTTTTCTCCAAAAAATACACAACACAAAAATTGAGATTCGAATTTTTTTTCTAAACTGTACTTTGTTTCAATTTCCGAACTCTGGAAAACTCCAGATATAAAGAGTTTTTTTCCGTAACCGTTTTCTAAAAGATTTAAACCCTTTTCAATTCTCATTTTACCACCTGTTAAAACAATAATAGCAACTTCTTGGGGTTCATAATGTTTTTCTTGAAGATAATATTTTTTAGGAAATAAATTAAATATTAGAATTAGCCACCACAGAAAGCCTAAAAATATTAAAGTGAAGAAAAAATAAAAAAATTTCTTAAGTTTTGTCAAAGAACCTTTTCTCAAAAAAATAAAATAAGTAAAAAGTTAAAAATATTAATAATAGAATTACAAAACTAATTAAAAAAATCACTAATAAAATTAGTTTTGTTGCTATTAATTCAAAAAAAAAGGAGGGATTAAAAAAATTAAAATTTACTCCAAATAAATTAATTAGAATAACACTAATTATAAAAACAAAAATAAGACTTAAGACTGCCCCAGGAAAGATCTTTTTTACAATACTTTGTGAAATATTTTTCGCTAATTCAAGACTACTTGCACCCATTATTTGTAACATCTCTAAAAACTTGAAATTAGTGATAAGTGCAGCATTTACAATATTAATTACTAAAAATGAAAATAATATAATTACGACTAAAAACATAAAAAATATAATCATTTTTATCCTATTTACTATTATGCTTGCCTCAAAAAGTTGATCCTTGTGGGAATATTTTTCAACAAATCTATTTTCAGAAATATTAATGAGATTTTTGTAAACTCTGTCTACAATTATGTCTTCACTAGCAACGATTTGAAAAATTAAGGGTAAGTTCAAACCTGAAAAATCGTTTAGGTTTTCCAAACCAAGACTTTCCTTAACCAATTCTGATTCGAGCATTTTAAATGAATCTATTTCTGAATCGTTTGACAAAAAATCAAAAATTTTTTCATTAATTGAATCTGGAATTTCTTTTTCATCAAAATTATTTGTTAGGATAAAAGTCGTTTTTTTAGATTCATTCTCTATCCAATTACTAGAGAATTTGTAAAAATTAAAATAAATTACTACATGAATAGCAATGAGGCTGATCACAACAAATGAAAGTCCATGGAAGAACTTTTCTTCTTCTTTTAATAAAATTTTTTTTAAAACATCTTGATAATTTATCATAACTAAAGATTTATTTCTTTGTAGTTCACATTGAATTGCCGCTGAAAATTTGATGTCATTATTACAGTCACCCCTAGCTTGTTTAAAGACTCAAACAAATAAAATAGTTTTCTTGATGCATTCTCATCTAAATTATTGTCAGGTTGATCAGCAATTATTATTTTTGGGTTATTTATTAAGGCTCTAGCTATTACGACTCTTTGTTTCTGTCCATTTGATAACTTAAATACTAAATCATTTTTTATTTTTCTTAAGCCCAACCATTCTAGAATTTCATCAATTCTTTTATGAAAATTGTCTTTCTTATTTTGAATCTGACTCGCCAGTTGGATATTTTGATAAACAGTAAAAAATGGAATTAAAAAGTCATTTTGTAATATAACCCCTAATTTTTTTCTGTAAGCTAAAATTCCATCTCTCTCAGTTTCCTTAATTTTTTTTCCAAATAAAAAAATATTACCTTTTGTTGGTAAAATCTTTAAGTATAACAATTTTAACAACAAAGATTTACCAACTGCATTGGCACCTTTTATAATCAAGAAATCACCAGAGTTTATTAAAAAACTCGTGTTGACAATTTCTTTATTATCAATTGTCAGTGTAACATTATCAAGACGAAGAATTTCATTCATATTCAATTAAGTTTCAAATATCTTCTTTCCATCAATCATTATCTCTTTTGCCAAACCTCTTAAATTATAATTAGAGGCCATACAAGAACCGTATGCACCTGTAGAACAAATTACCAAATAATCATCTTTTTTCATTTCTTGTATCTTCATATTTTTTAAAAAAGTATCACTAGTTTCACATATTGGTCCCACAACATCATATTTCTTTTCTTTTTTACTTTTCTTAACTGGTATGATTTTGTGAAAAGCATTGTAAAGTGATGGTCTTATCAAATTATTCATTCCTGCATCAATAATAAGAAAATCTTTATTTTCACCTTTTTTAGTTCTAACTACTTTTGATAACAATACTCCTGAAGATCCAACAATGTATCTTCCAGGTTCTAAGATTATCTCTATATTTAAATCTGAAAATATTTTTTCTATTAGTGCTGCATAATCAGAAATTTTTAAAGTTTTTGAATCATCGTAATCTATTGCAACTCCACCGCCTAGATCAAGGGTTTCACATATAAACCCCTCTTTTTTTAAATTTTCAATCATATTCTTTATTTTTTTAAAGGCTCTTTTAAATGGCTCTAATTTATTTATTTGTGAACCAATATGAATAGATAGCCCATTGATTTTTATATTTTTATTTGATTTGTACTTTTTAAAAATTTTTAAAATTTTATTTTTAGATATTCCAAATTTATCTTCTGATCTTCCTGTAGAAATCTTTTCGAGTGTGCCAGCATCAATGTCAGGATTAACCCTCAAACTCACATTTATTTTTTTTTTAAATTTAAACAAATTAAATTTATTTCAGATAATTCCTCCTCACTTTCAACATTTAATTGTTTAATATTTTTTTTAATAGCGTACTTTATTTCTTGTTCTGTTTTTCCAACACCAGAGAAAACAATTTTTTTTCTATCAACTCCACAATCAAGAGATAATTTTAATTCTTCGCCTGAAACAACATCCATACCAGCACCAATTTTTGACAAAACATCAATAATTTTTTTATTGAAATTTGCCTTAACTGCATAACAAATGATCGGTTTAATTTTTTTAAAAGAATTTTTTAATTCCAGAAAATTCTCTCTTATTTGCTTTATTGAATAACAATATATCGGCGTATGAAATTTCTCGCCTAGTTTCAACAAAGATGCTTCCTCGATAAATAAATTATTACCTTTGTAAGATATATGCTTGCTCTGTCTATGTATATCGATTTTCATTTTACTCAGGATACTGCTTTGGATAATCACTGCCTGGATATTTTTCTAAGCTTGACTTCTTTCCACATGAAACAATAAGGAAGATAAATAAAATAAATGTAACTCTCAAGAAAAATTTCATCTTAATTCCTCATTTTTCTTTTTGCTCTCAATATTGATTTTTTAACCTGAGTAGTTGATGTTCCTCCATAAGAATTTTTTTGTGAAATTGATTTTTCAGGAGATAAAATATCAAATACTCTTTTATCAATTTTTGGTTCTATTGATTGAAACTTTTCAATTGGTAAGTCATGCAGAAATTTTTTTTCATTTTCTGCAATAACTACGATTTGCCCTGTTTTATTATGAGCATCTCTAAAAGAAAGACCAATTTTTGAAACCATCCAATCCGCTAAATCAGTAGCTGTTGTATATCCTAGTTTTGATGACTCATACATTTTTTTAACATTTAGTTTTGTTGATTTTATCATCTCATTGGCAACCTTTAGCATGAGTGATATTGATTCATAAGAGTCAAAAGTTGGTTCTTTATCTTCTTGCAGATCTTTACTATAGCCAGTTGGCAAACCTTTCTGAATAATCAGGAGATTTAAAAGTGATGAAAAGATCCTACCTGTTTTTGATCGAATCAATTCTGCTGAATCTGGATTTTTCTTCTGTGGCATTATAGAAGAACCAGTTGATAATGTTTCTGGAAATTTCATGAAATCATATGAACTACTTGACCAAACAATAAAATCCTCAGAAATTCTTGAAAGATGCGTTGCAAGAATCGAAATATTTGAATGAAATTCAATTACAAAATCTCTATCAGAAACACTATCAAGGGAATTTTCAGTTGGTTTTACAAAACCTAATTTTTTTGCAAGAAATTTCCTATCTATTTGAGGGAAATTATTTCCAGCCAAAGCACCTGAGCCTAATGGGCACTCATTTAGGTTTGATTCCATTCTTTTTAATCTTATTTTATCTCTTTCCAGCATTTCAAAAAAAGCCATAAGATAATGAGAGAACAAGATAGGTTGGGCATTCTGAGAATGAGTAAACCCTGGCATTATAATTTCTATATTTTTTTCTGCTTTTTTGATGGTGGTTATCTGAATAGTTTTTATTTGCTTAATAATAATTTTAAGTTTTTCTTTTATCCATAATTTAAGGTCTGTTGCAACTTGATCATTTCTGGATTTTCCAGTGTGAATTTTTCCTGATAGGTCACCTATTTTTTTTTTAAGCAACATTTCAACATTCATATGAATATCTTCATAATGATCTGAAAATTTAAAATTCTTTTTTTTAACTTCAATTAATATTTCATCAAGTGCTTTTTGGATTTTTTTATTTTCATTAACAGAGATAATTTTTCCTTTACACAACGAATCTGCATAAACTTTATTTAACCTTATGTCTTCATCTACTAATTTGAAATCAAATGAGATTGAGTTATTAATTTTTTTAAGCAAATCAGAGTTTTCTGTTTTGAAACGTCCTCCCCATAATGGATTTATTGACTTTTTCATTTATAATACTAATTAATTATTATGATTTTTAAAATTTTAGTTATCTTCTTATTTATCTCAAATTTATCTTATTCAGATGATAAGAATCAACTATTATTACACAAAGAACAAAAAAAGATTGATACACTCAATTTATTAGATATTTCAGGGCAGGAATTTTCATACTCAAGTGAAACAAACAAGGTTATTCTTATCAACTTTTGGGCCACTTGGTGCGCACCGTGTATTAAAGAAATCCCTGAGCTGATTCAGTTAAAAAAAAAATTTAAAAATGAAATTGAGATTCTATTTATTTCTGTTGATCAAAATGCACCCAAAGTAGTCCCAAAATTTTTGGAAAAAAACAACCTTAAAGAATTAACTATTTTTAATGATCAGAACTTATCAATTGCACAATCACTTGGTGTCAAAATCATGCCAACTACCATAATTTTGAATAAAAGCTTTGAGGAGATTTCTCGAATTTCTGGTTATATCAACTGGCTAGATCCCGATTCGCAAAAATTTATTGAAAACATCCTATAACTTTTCTTCAAGCTTTGGTAATACCTCAAATAGATCTGCTACTAAGCCAAAATCTGAGAATTTGAAAATTGGTGCTTCCTCATCCTTATTTATACTGGCTATAAATTTTGAATCTTTGATACCTGCGATATGTTGTATAGCTCCTGAAATTCCAACTGCAATATATAAATCGGGTGCCACTATCTTACCAGTCTGACCTACTTGCCAATCGTTAGGTACAAAACCAGCATCTACTGCAGCTCTACTAGCACCCATAGCTGCTCCAAGTTTATCTGCAATGCCCTCTAAAAGTTTAAAATTTTCACCATTTTGCATACCCCTACCCCCAGAAATAATTATTTTTGCTGAGGTTAATTCTGGCCTATCTGACTTGGATTCATTATAATCGACAAAACTAACTGAAGAATCTATTTCATCATTAACTTCAATATTTTCAGATTGAACATTTGACTCCAATTTACATTGCTCAAAACAAGTTGATCTGACTGTTATAATTTTTACTGGATCCTTTGACCTAATTTTTGCAATTGCATTTCCTGCATATATCGGTCTTTCAAATGTTTCGCCATCAATTATACTGATAATATCTGAGATTTGTTGAACATCCAATTCCGTGGCAATTTTTGGAGAAAGATTTTTACCAAATGTACTTGATGGAGACAATACATGCGTAAAGCCAGAATCTTTTATAAAATTAACAATCGGTTTTGCTAAATTTTCAGCAATAGGTTTTGAGAAACATTCTTTGTCTATAACAGAAATTTTTTTTAAAAAATCTGCTTTTTTCAATTCATCAATCACAGAATTTAACTGCGACCCAATAACAATTGCCTCCACATCATTACATATCTTTGATGATGCTGTTATTGTTGAATATGTGGAGGGCTTTACTGTTTTATTATCGTGCTCAACTACTACTAATGCTTTCATATTACTTTTGCCTCATTTTTAAGTTTATTAACAAGTGTATCAATATCTTCAACCATTACCCCTGGTTTCCTAGATGGCGGTTCGTTAACCTCAAGCAACTCTATTCTTTTTTTTATCTCAACTCCAAGATCAACAACAGTGATATTGTCAATTTTTTTTTGTTTTGCTTTCATAATGTTTGGAAGAGATGCATACCTTGGTTCATTTAACCTTAGGTCAGTCGTAATTACACATGGTGTATTCACTTTTATAGTCTCCAAACCACCATCAACTTCTCTGGTTACATTAAAAGAATTTTCATCAATTTTTTCAATTTTTGAAGCGAATGTTGCTTGAGGATATTTCAATAAAGTTGCAAGGATTTGTCCCGTTTGATTACAATCATCATCAATTGCTTGTTTTCCTAAAATTATTAATTTAGGTTCTTCTTTTTCACAAATTTTTTGGATTATTTTACCTATATTTAAGGGGTCAATATCTTCTTCTTCAGATTTAATTAAAATACCCCTGTCTCCTCCCATAGCTAGTGCTGTTCTTATCGTTTCTTGGCAGCTTTCATTTCCAATTGATAAAATTACTATTTCACTAACAATACCTTTTTCTTTCAGTCTTACAGCTTCCTCTACTGCAATTTCATCAAATGGGTTCATTGACATTTTTACATTGTTAGTTTCAACACCCGACTTATCTGTTTTTACTCTTATTTTCACATTGTAATCAATAACTCTTTTTACACAAATCAATGCTTTCATTTTGCTATTCCTCTAAATTTTCGTTTTTATTAGGAACCCAAAGTATATCACCATGTTTTTTATTCTCAATCCTTGCTGCTACAAAAAGGAAATCTGACAATCTATTAATATATTTTATTATTTCAGGATTAATTTTTTCATTTGAATTTAACTCTGCAATAGATCTCTCTGATCTTCTGACAATAGTCCTAGCCATATGAAGAAATGAAGAGGATTTTGTTCCACCTGGTAAAATGAAAGAGTTTAATGATTCTAATTTTTCATTAATTTTGTCTAGCTCTTTTTCTAAATAAAATGTAGCGGTTTTAGAGAAACTTAATGTTTTTTTCCGTCCGTCTTTGTCAGGTATGCACAAGTCACCGCCTATATCGAAAAGGTGATTTTGAATTTTCCTGAGTATCTTATTAATTTCTTGTGAACAAAAGCAAGATGCTAGTCCGATGCTTGCGTTAGCCTCATCAATGTCTCCGTAGGCTCTTACTCTTTTTGAATTTTTTTTTACTCTCTTACCATCACCTAAACTAGTGAGGCCTTTATCCCCGCCTCGAGTATAAATTTTATCAAGCTTTACCAATTTAAAAATCCTAAATCAAGTTTTGAGGTAAAGAGCAATCGTTAAAATGACCAGTGTGACAAACTGTATGCCAACCCTGTATCTCATGAAAAGATTAACTTTATTTTGTTCATCATCATTTCCGGACTTAGCGGTATGGAACAGACCTAGAATTAAAACGATAAAGGTTGTAATCAAGCAGATTACTATCAAACTATCTATTAAAATTTCCATTATCTCCCGATCAAACCTTTTGCAACTATTTGAGCTTGAATTTCGGCGGCGCCTTCAAAAATATTTAAGATTCTTGAATCACACAAAACTCTACTAATTGGATATTCGAGGGCGTATCCATTACCTCCGTGAATTTGAAGTGCGCTATCGGCATTGGACCAGGCAACACGAGCAGCTAACAATTTAGCCATACCTGCCTCAATATCACATCTGATATCATTGTCTTTTTCTCTGGCTGAGAATAATGTTATTTGTCTAGCAACAGTTGTCTCCATCGCCATCCAAGCAAGTTTCATTGCTATTCGTGGAAACTTTATAATTTGTTTTCCAAATTGACTTCTATCTTTTGCGTATTGTAAACCTAACTCAAGTGCATTTTGAGCAACGCCAACAGCTCTAGCAGCGGTTTGAATCCTTGCTGACTCGAATGTTTCCATCAATTGCTTAAAACCTTTTCCTTCTTCCTCACCAAGTAAATTTTTCTTTTCTACTTTTATACCATCGAGAGCAATTTCATATTCTTTCATACCCCTGTATCCAAGAACTTCGATTTCACTGCCAGACATACCTTCCATAGGGAAAGGATGTTCGCAGTTACCCCTAGGTTTTTCAACTAAGAACATACTAAGTCCTTTATAACCTTTTTGCGAGGAATCGGTTCTTGCAAGAACCGTCATCAAATCTGATCTAGCTCCATGCGTTATCCAAGTTTTGTTTCCAGTGATTACATAATGATCACCCTGGAGTTGTCCTCTAGTAGACAGACTTCCAAGGTCGGAACCTGTGTTAGGTTCAGTAAAAACAGCTGTCGTAAGTATTGATCCGTCAGCAATCTTTGGAAGATATTTTTGCTTTTGTTCTTCGGATCCTCCTAATCTAATCAATTCTCCAGCAATTTCTGCTCTTGTGCCTAAGGATCCTGCTGCCAAGAAACCTCTTGAGAGCTCTTCAGTTACAACACACATAGCCACCTTGCCCATACCCAGACCTCCATAACTTTCAGGTATTGCAATACTGAAAACTCCAAGCTCCGCCATTTTCTTTAAAATTTCATCGGGTATCAATGCATCCTTTAAGTGCCATTCATTAGCTGAAGGGATAATTTCCTCATCTGTAAATTTTTTAAATTGATCTTGAATCATTTCGAGAGTGTCGTCGTTTAATCCCAGGCTAGGGAAAAAACCATTGTCAAGGGAATCAACTATTTTCATTTTAACAACATCAGATAAACCATGGCTTATTGATTTTTGAGAAGAATCAAGGAATGAAAAGTCGGATTTTTCAAGCCCGAGAAATTCTGGTCTTATTATCTCGCTTTGACTCATCATGATTCCTTGACTCAACTGAGTTAGGTATTCTGAGAAAGCAAGATGTAAAATATTTGTATCTATATCCGTTTGTTTTTTTTGTTCGCACAGTCTTTTGTACCAATTTAGGGTTTCCCTTAGACTTATTATGTATGTCTCAAACCAAGCTAAACCATGGGACTGAAATTGATATTTTTCCAGCAAATAGTTGTCAATCCTATCGTCTTTCAGTGTTGATTTTCTGATAAATTCTTTAGATTTTGTAGAAATTTTTTCTAATTCTTTTGAAATAACTGAATAATCTTCGATGATTCTTTCATTATCATTAAGTGATTGGCTTATTTCAGATTCTGCGCTTAAGGATGTATCCATAATGAGTAATATCTAATAGTTTTTTTTTTTAATTCAAGTAGCTTGATTATCCTACATCATTAAGCGTCTTCATTCCAGTTTTTTTCGCTTGAACCAATGCAGCCATGTTCCCAGGTAAATGTTGATTATTCATCATTTTTGTGTGTGCAGCAGGAATTTTTTTCCATTCAAAACATTCAGACATTAAAGGACTAATTAATTTATTAATCATCATATCATTTGCTTGATTAGCTTGATATAAGTTTGCAAAGTGACTACCTTGTATTCTTTTTTGTCTCATCCACACATACCTCGCATCCATAGTCAAATTATAACCTGATGTTCCAGCACAAATTACAACCATACCTCCAGTTTTAACAAGGTAACAAGATACAGGAAATGTAGATTCTCCAGGATGTTCGAAAACTATGTCTACATCCTTTTTTCCAGTTATATTCCATATATCTTTTCCCAAAACTCTGCATTTTTTTATGAAATCTGAATATTCTTTTGGTTTTTTTACATCAGGAAGTTGTCCAAAACAATCATAGTTCTTCCTATTCAACACACCGGATGCTCCAAGTTTCTCTACGAATGGTATTTTTTCATCGTCTGATATAACTCCTATCGCATTAGCTCCGACTGCCTTGCATATCTGCACAGCCATACTTCCAATACCCCCTGATGCTCCCCAAACGAGTACATTCATTCCTGGTTTTAAAGCATGTGGCGGATGGCCAAATAACATTCTAAATGCAGTTGCTAATGTTAAAGTGTAACAACCACTTTCTTCCCAAGAGAGATGCTCTGGTTTTTTCAACAACTGTCTTGATTGGACAGTAGTAAATTGGGCGAAGGAACCGTCATTTGTTTCATAACCCCAAATTCTTTGTGATTTTGAATACATTGGCTCACCTCCATTACACTCCTCATCGTCACCGTCATCTCGATTACAGTGAATTATAACTTCATCCCCCATTTTCCATCTTTTTACATTTTCTCCAACAGCCCAAACTATACCAGAAGCATCTGATCCACCAATATGATAACCTGTATCTTCCCCAATAACTGATATTGGAATACCTTGAGATGCCCAAACATTATTATAATTAATTCCAACTGCCATAACCATGACTAAAACTTCATCTTTTCCAGGTTTTTGCACTGGCATTTTTTCTATTTGCATGGCTTTTTCTGGCAAACCCAACCTATCTTCTCTAATCACCCAAGCATACATCTCCTCGGGTACTTCTCCAATTTGAGGAATTTCACCTATTTCATAAATTTTCTTTGCAGTCATAACATCACCTGTGATAATTTTAAAAAAAACTTTTATACCATTAATTTAAAAAAAATACATAAATTTTCTTGTTCATGAACAAAATTAGTATTATTTTTCATTTCAAATGAATATAACAAAAGATAAAACTTGGTTAATAAGAACTTATGCTGGCCATTCCTCGGCAGAGGCATCAAATAACTTATATAGAGAGAATTTAAAAAAGGGTCAAACTGGTTTGTCGGTTGCTTTTGATTTGCCCACACAAACCGGTTATGACTCAGATCACATACTTTCCAAAGGTGAAGTTGGAAAAGTAGGGGTGCCCATTAGTCATATTGGAAATATGCAAACTTTATTCAAAAACATACCACTAGATAAAATGAATACCTCTATGACAATCAATGCGCCAGCAGCATGGCTTCTTGCTCTTTACATTGCAACTGCTGAAAAGCAGGGGAAAAAAAGGAAAGACCTTTCTGGTACAACACAAAATGATATTACTAAAGAATATTTGTCTAGGGGTACTTATATTTTTCCACCAAAACCTAGTTTAAAATTGTCAACAGATATTATTCAGTACACCACAAAAGAAATTCCAAAATGGAACCCGATAAATATTTGCTCTTACCACCTTCAAGAAGCAGGAGCCACCCCAGAGCAAGAATTGTCGTTTGCATTAGCAACAGCAATAGGAATTATTGAAAATTTTAGTAGCGGTTCTAAGATAGACAAAAAACTTTTTGAAAAAATTGTTGGAAGACTAAGTTTTTTTGTGAATTCAGGGATGAAATTAATCACCGAAACTGCAAAAATGATTGCATTTACTGAATTATGGGATGAGATTTGTAAAAAAAGATTTAAAGTGAAAGAAGAAAAATACAGACGATTCAGATATGGAATGCAAGTTAACTCTCTTGGCCTTACAGAATTACAACCCGAAAATAATGTTTACAGGATTTTAATCAAAATGCTCCCAGTTGTTATTGCAAAAAATTCAAGAGCACGTGCTGTTCAATTGCCAGCGTGGAATGAAGCTCTGGGTCTTCCAAGGCCGTGGGATCAACAATGGAGCCTTAGACTTCAACAGATAATGGCACATGAAACTGATTTATTGGATTATGATGATATTTTTGAAGGGTCAAAGGTATTAAAAGATAAAGTAAATTCTCTCAAAAAATCAACTTATAATGAACTTAATAAAATTGACAAAATTGGTGGATTAGTTGAAGCCATAGAAAATGGTTACATGAAAAGTTCTTTAGTTGCATCACAAACATCAAGACAAAAATCAATAGAAGATGGTATGCAAAAAGTGGTTGGTGTAAATTGTTATACAGAAGGTGAAACCTCACCACTGATTAATGAAAATGATGGAGGTTTTATGAAGGTAGATGAAAGAGCAGAAAAAAAACAAATAAAAAATGTAATTGATTGGAAACTTCAAAGAAATAAAAAAAATGTAGAACAACTCCTAAAAAATTTAAAAGAAAAAGCTTCAGCAGGAGAAAACATAATGGATATCTCAATTGAATGTGCTCATGCTGGAATTACAACAGGCGAGTGGTCAGATGTAATGAGAAATGTATTTGGTGAATATAGAGCCCCAACAGGTATTGTTTCATCACATATTTCAAAAGAAAAACAACAAAAAGCTGAAATCAAAAAATTGCAATTAGAAGTTAAAAAACTAACTAACAAAATGAAAAGAAGACCAAAAATGCTCGTCGGCAAACCAGGACTTGATGGTCACTCAAATGGAGCAGAGCAGATTGCTGTGAGGGCAAGAGATATTGGTTTAGAAGTTGTTTACGACGGTATAAGATCAACTCCAGAGCAATTAGTGATTGCTTCAATCGAAGAAGGGGTTCATATAATTGGTTTGTCTATATTATCAGGTTCACATATCCATCTTGTAAAAACAATTATGAATTTGCTTAAAAAGAATAAGTTCTCTAAAATACCAGTTGTGGTAGGTGGTATAATACCTCCACAGGATGAGAAGAAGTTATTATCATGCGGGGTCAAGGCGGTTTTCACTCCAAAAGATTTTAGAATTGAAGATATTATGAAAAGCATTGTTGAAATAGTAAGGAAATCTTATGAGTAAAAAAAAACTCTGGATTTAACCATAGAGTTATTAAAAGATCTTTTTTATTTTGATAAAAAAAATTTCATTCCTATAAAATTTAGTAATTTAAATATTGGCTGGGTTCACAAAGAAAACAATCAGTTAAAGAAAATATTTTGTACAAGTAAAGATTATATTGATGTAAACGAGATTCTTGTAATATTAAAAAACAAAAAATTAGTAGAACAAATAATTGAAAAGAATTTTAAAGAAGTTGAATTTTGTCCAGTTTTTAAAAAAGAATCAATTTACCCAAAGTTGAATTTTAATCACAAAGAAAATTTTGGTGCCAAAAGTTTTTTTAATATACAAAGAAGCCTTTTGTCTATATTTGGTTTTCCGCAATACGGTGTTCACTGCAATGCATGGTCCAAGATAAATAGGATCGCATACTTTTATTTGGCTAAAAGATCAAAAAAACTTGATGATTTTCCAAATCTCTATGATAATTTAATTGGAGGTGGGCAACCCACTGGAATTTCAATAATTCAAAATTTAAAAAAAGAAGCATTTGAAGAAGCTGGTATAAAAAAAATTTCAGAAAGACAACTCAAAAGAGGAAATACAATTAAATATTTTCATAATCATAATAATCGAGCCTTCTCGGGAATAATTTTTACTTATGATCTTGAAATGACTGGAGAGAATAAATTCGTAAATATGGATGGTGAAGTACAAAGCTTCAAGTGTATTCCTATAGATGAGTTGTATAAAATTTTAGAAAAGAACATGTTAAAACCAAATGCGATAATCCCTATTGCTGATTTTTTTCTGAGAAAAATGAGTTGTTATTTCCCGAAAAAAGGTATTTTAGAAATAAAAAAAATTTTAAAAAATGAGTAAAATTTTAGAAGGACCTATCATTAATTCACTCGACAAGAATTCAGATAACATTGTTATTTTTCTTCATGGGTATGGAGCCAATGGAAATGATCTGATTGAAATAGGAAAACATTGGCAACAGCATTTACCAAAGACACTATTTGCTTCACCCAATGCTCCCTTCAATTGTGAATGGGGTGGAAATGCTTATCAATGGTTTGATCTCACCTCGATTGCTCCTGAAAAAATTGGGGAAGGTCTTCAAAAGGCAGGTCCTTATTTGAATAAGTATATAGATCATATTTCAGATTTTTATCAAATTAAGAATGATAAAATTTTTTTTGTTGGATTTTCTCAAGGAACTATGATGGCACTTCATCATCTTTGCAAGAGACAAAAAAGATGTGCTGGCTTGATGGGATATTCTGGACTTTTATTTGAAAACCAAAATTTTGATAATCAGGTGTTATCAAAATTTCCAATTACATTATATCATGGTAAACAGGATGATGTTATAAATTATGATTTTACACTTAAAGCTTATACAAAACTCAAGTCCCTAGGTTTTAAGGTAAATTATGATTTAAATGAGTTTCTTGGGCATGGAATTGACGAGAATGGATTAAAAATTGGTTTAGATTTCATAAAAAAAACATTTTATGTTTAATTTTCTGATAAAAATCCAATATAACTAAGTAGAGGAGTATTATGTCACTAGCACAGAATAGTTGTCCGGCACTGGTTTTAAATGCAGATTATCAGCCTTTGAGTTATTTTCCTTTATCAACATGGTCATGGAAAGACTCGCTGAAGGCAGTTTTTTTAGAAAGAGTTAATGTAGTTTCAGAATACGATCAAGTTGTTAGATCACCTTCAATCGAATTCAAACTCCCCAGCGTTATTTCTTTAAAGGATTTCGTTCCATTACCTGATAAAGTTGCTTTCACAAGATTTAATGTTTTTCTGCGAGACAAATTCATTTGTCAATACTGTAGCAAAAATTTTAAAGTTGAGGAACTAACTTTTGATCATGTTTTGCCAAGATCAAAAGGTGGTAAGACAATATGGGGAAATGTTGTGACATCATGCAGAAAATGTAACACTCTTAAAGGAAATAGATCTTTAAAAAAAATTGGTTTGAAATTAAAAAGATCTCCTTTTACTCCGGATCATTATCAGCTTAAAGAATTAGGTAGAATGTTCCCTCCTAATTTCCTGCATAAAAGCTGGAATGATTTTTTGTATTGGGATTCTGAGCTAGAACCTTGATTAAACTTTTTTAGAAATTTTTATAGCTAAACTTGTAAGTTTACTTGTGAACTTTTTAAACATCTTTACTTTAAAATCATCAGCAGTCAATGAATCTTTGGCATCTTGTCTATGCTCATCTTCTTCATCACAGAATTGCTTTATTTTTTTTAATAAATCATCGTTCGTTTTATTTTTTTTTAAATATTCCATCTGATTTTTATAATGATCAACTATAACTTGCTCAACTGATTCCGTACAGGCATGAACATATTTCTCTCCTAATTTAGCAGTAATAGCTCCAAGAAATGACCCACCAATTTCCCAAACAGGAGTCATAAGTGTGGGCCTTGTTCTGTAATCAATCATTTTTTTATTAAAGTAGTCAAAATGCCTTTGCTCGTCGTCAGCTATTTCCATTAACTTTTTTTTTAGTTTTTCATCTCGGGTAAATTTTATTTGACCTCCATAAATCATCTGAGCACCGAATTCACCAGCGTGATTCACTCTAATAATTTCATCGATCTTTTTTTTAATATCTTTTTTCATCTTTACTAAAAGTAAAATATAAATTTAAAAAAATAAAAAACAAAGAAATTAAAAAATTTATGTTAGCTAGAGATAAACCAAAAAGAGAAAAAATTATTTCATCGCATTTTGTTAATGGCACCGTATCCAGGTGTGCTCTTAAATCATCAATATTATCAAATGCAACTGGAGTAGATGTACACCCTACATCAAAATTTACAATTCCTCTCTCAACTAGTGAGTGAAATAATGAAATAGAAGCGCTAGAAAGAAATAAGAAAAAAATAAAATAAAATGGAATTTTTTTATCTTTTAAAAAGATTGAAAAAATTGAAACTAATAAAATAAAGAAATATGGAATTCTCTGATAAATACATAATTTACATGGAGGTAAATCGTAAAAATATTCCATTATATATGCTGAAGACAGTACTGAAAATGACAAAACAATCATCACAAAAAAGTAATAATTCCTTATAAGGTTCAGACTTCTCATTTTTTTTTAAAATTTCATTGTTTTAATATGTTTCCATAATCTTTTTAAGCCGGTTGGAGCATTTGTTTTTCGTCTTGTTGGCCATTTTCTTGTAGGATCGGAAACATGATCGTCATCTCCTATGTCAATTACAGCAGGATTTTCAATTATGACTGTGTAATAACCAAGACTCTTATATTTTACATTTAAATCTAGTTCATTTGTGAAGCCTCCATATCCTCCAATCAATTCATAATCTTTTAATCGTTTCACTCCCGGTCTAAAAGAAAAATATCCCCACTCCCAACCGGGTTTACAAAAAACTTTTCTAAAACCTATTTTACCGTTCTTTATAGTTTCAAGTGGACCATAGTCAAAAATATCCAGTCTACTCGCACTTTCTTTGCTTTCTAGCCAAACCTGAATGATTTTTTCATCAGTTTTTAAGATTTCCAGAGAGTCTTCGATGAATTTTTTTCTAGTGTAAATCCAATCATCTTCGCAATGGAAAACATATGGAGTTTTAATTTTTTTGTAAGTATCAACTATTGATTTTATCTGACCCTTTTTTTCAGCATTAAAAAGTAGTTCAATCTTTTTACTCCATTTCTTTCTTATAGCTTCATAAACTTCTTCATTGACTGAATCTTCAACAAGATAATATTGATCAAGTTTAAAAGTATTCATTAAAAAAAAACTTTCCAAAGTCCTATTTAACAATTCAGTCCTCCCACAACTTGTTAACACAAATGTCATTTTATCCTTCATGAAATTAATATAGCTTCAACTTATAAATTTCGAAAGTGTTTAACTGGAATTAAATTTTTAAATTTAGATGATTAATAAGAAAATAATACCTAATGTTATTATAATTAAGGTTATGACATTAATGTATTTTGCAACTAAATCTTTAGCTAAATTTCCATATTTATGAAATAAGTAAGCAACAATGTAAAATCTGAGCGCTCGTGAAAAAAAAGAAAAAATCAAAAATAGAAAAATATTTACTCCAATGATACCAGATCCAAGGCATGTAATTTTATATGGGAAAGGAGAAAATCCTCCAATCACAATCAATAACAAACCAAGACTCTCAAATTGATCATTAAAATGATTTATCTTATCAACATAACTTGGGTAATATTCATAGAAGGTGAGAGATAAATTATTCCAAAACCAAAGTCCAATTATGTAAGCCACTAATCCTCCTAAAACTGAAAAGATCGTTGTCAAAATAACTAATCGATGGAAACTTTTTTTGTTAGAAAGAATAAATGGTATTAAAAAAACATCCGTAGGAATTGGAAAAAAAATTGATTCAATGAAAGAGGTTACATAAAGAACTACTCTTGATTTTTTTTTTTGGCAAAAACTTAAGCATTTCTTTACAAATTTTTCATATAAATTTCTCACCTTTACCTTATAACATTTAAATGTATAAATTATAAATTAGAAAATCATCCTATTGCCCCTATGGCGGAATTGGTAGACGCGACGGATTCAAAATCCGTTGAACTTCGGTTCATGTCCGTTCGAGTCGGACT
>MDTG01127238.1_pt1 | contig 25629 bp, 23 predicted proteins | sample 811421 | NCBI WGS metagenome assembly MDTG01 (sample SAMN05326645, study PRJNA326480) | marine metagenome | isolation source: seawater | place: Pacific Ocean: South East | collected 2011
ATGTGGTGCACACATCGTGCGAGGAGAGCCACGAGGCGATCCGCCGGGCACGACAACAGGGCAAGCGCGTCTACGGCGAGCCGCTGATCCAGCATCTGACGCTGGATGACAGCGAGTACCGTCATCCGGACTGGGATCACGCCGCGCGGCGGGTGATGTCGCCTCCGTTCCGCGACAAGAAGCATCAGGACAGCCTCTGGGCCGGGCTCCAGTCGGGATCGCTGCAGGTGGTCGCGACCGACCATTGCGCCTTCTCCACCGAGCAGAAGCGCACGGGTATCGGTGATTTCACCAAGATCCCCAATGGCACCGGCGGGCTTGAGGACCGAATGCCGATGCTCTGGACGCACGGGGTCGCGACCGGCCGGCTCACCATGAATGAATTCGTGGCCGTCACCTCGACCAACATCGCCAAGATCCTGAATGTCTACCCGAGAAAGGGCGCGGTTCTGGTCGGTGCGGACGCGGACCTCGTCGTCTGGGATCCGAACAGGCGGAAGACCATTTCGGCGGCGACCCAGCAGTCGTCCATCGACTACAACGTCTTCGAGGGCAAGGAGGTGACCGGCCTGCCGCGCTTCACCCTGACGCGCGGGCGTGTCGCCGTCGACGACGGCACCCTCAAGCCCGAGGAAGGTCATGGCCGCTTTGTCGCCCGTGAGCCGTTCCAGGCGGTCAACAAGGCGCTGTCGACCTGGAAGGAACTGACCGCGCCACGCAAGGTGGAGCGCAAGGGCATTCCGCAAAGCGGCGTGTGAAGAGACGAGGCGGGCTCATTTGGCCCGCCTCTTGCTTTGTCGAGAGGGCGTCATGTGCGCGGCATGAGCCGCCTTGACCGGGACGCGAGAGGGAGACGGGGTAAGGATGCAAGCACGGCCAGCGGAAGAGGCGATCGCGCCCGTCATCGACATCGACAACCTGTCGCTGACCTTCGAGACCAATGACGGTCCGGTCCATGCCCTTTCCGACATCGACCTGGAGATCGCGCCGGGCGATTTCGTCTCCTTCATCGGGCCGTCGGGCTGCGGCAAGACCACGCTCCTGCGGGTGATCGCCGACCTTGAGGCCCCGACCGGTGGATCAATCACGGTCAATGGCATGAGCCCGCACGAGGCGCGCCTTGCCCGTGCCTATGGCTACGTCTTCCAGGCGGCCGCGCTCTACCCCTGGCGCACGATCGCCGACAACATCGCCCTGCCGCTGGAGATCATGGGTTTTTCCAGGGCCGAGCGGGAGGAGCGCACCCGCCGCAACATGGAGCTGGTCAATCTCGCCGGCTTCGAGAAGAAATACCCGTGGCAGCTCTCGGGCGGCATGCAACAGCGCGCCTCCATCGCGCGCGCGCTATCCTTCGATCCCGACCTTCTGCTGATGGACGAGCCCTTTGGTGCGCTCGACGAGATCGTGCGCGATCACCTCAACGAGCAGCTGCTGAAACTCTGGGCAAAGACGAACAAGACCGTGGTCTTCGTCACCCACTCGATCCCGGAGGCGGTGTTCCTGTCGACCAAGATCGTCGTGCTCTGCCCGCGCCCGGGCCGTGTCCATGACGTGATCCACTCGACCCTGCCGCGCGAGCGTACGCTCGACATCCGCGAGACGCCGGAATTCCTCGAGATCGCCCATCGCGTTCGCGAGGGCCTGCGCGCGGGGCACAGCTATGACGATTGATCAGAACACTTTCCCAGGCGCTCGACAGCTGGAAAAACGTGATGCAGTTTGAGGTCCCGACGTCGTCCAGAGTGAGCGTTGACCGGGTTCCCGAGGGGACGAACATCACTGTTCGGGCCAAACGGCGCACTTTTCTCATGGCCTTTCTTCTGTTCTGGCTTTGCGGCTGGACCATTGGCGGTTTTGCCGCCGCAGGAGCGCTTGTCTCCGGAGGAGCGGATGGTAAGGCCTCTCTATTTCTCCTTGTCTGGCTGGGAGCCTGGGCGCTTGGCTGGCTCTATGCCGCTGCGACCCTGTTTTGGATGTTTGCCGGTCGGGAAACGCTTGTCGTCAGCCGCGCAGGCATAACCAAGACCGTTTCCATTCCGATCCTGTCGCGATCATGGCACTACAATCCCGCGCATGTAGCCCATGTTCGCAGGCATCAGACTGAGCAGCAGGTATTCAGCCCAAGGGCCTTCGAAAACCCCCTTGGCGCGAATGGAGGCGTCGCATTCGACTACGGCCACAAGACCGTGACCTTCGGCACGTCGATTGACGATGCAGAGGCAAGGCTGATCATCGAGGCGCTCAACAGTGGCCTCGGGCGCAGGGAGGCGGCGGCATGAGCGATACAGCCCTCACGGCTCCGGTTCGTTCGCCCTTTGCCGGCCTCGTGCGCGGCACGACCGGTCCGGTGATCGTTGTCGTCGCGACGATCATTGCGGTCTGGTATCTCGCGGCGGTGCTGCTCAACACGCCGTTCCAGCGTGACATGTACAAGCGCGGCGGCCAGGAGAACGTCTCCCTGGCGCAACTCGTTGCCGACACGCTGGCGCAGGAGCGGCCCGTGATGCCGGCGCCGCATCAGGTGGCCGTGGAGATCTGGAACACCACGGTCGAAAAGAAGATCACGTCCAAGCGCAGCCTCGTCTATCACGCGCAGGTGACGCTCTCCTCGACCCTGCTCGGCTTCGTTTTCGGTACACTGCTCGGCATTCTCCTTGCCGTCGGCGTGATCCACAGCCGGGTGCTCGACAAGTCGCTGATGCCCTGGGTGATCGCCTCGCAGACGATCCCCATCCTCGCCATCGCTCCGATGATCATCGTGGTGCTCAACGCGATCGGCATCTCGGGCCTGCTGCCCAAGGCGCTGATCTCCACCTACCTCTCCTTCTTCCCGGTCACTGTCGGCATGGTGAAGGGACTGCGCTCGCCCGAGAGGATCGAGCTGGACCTGATGAAGACCTATTCAGCCTCGGCCGTGGAGACACTCTGGAAGCTCCGCCTGCCCTCGGCCATGCCCTATCTCTTCGCCTCGATGAAGGTCGGCGTGGCCGCGAGCCTCGTGGGTGCAATCGTCGGCGAACTGCCGACGGGCGCGGTCGAGGGGCTCGGCGCGCGCCTGCTGACAGGCAGCTACTACGGCCAGACCGTGCAGATCTGGTCGGCGCTGATCGTCGCCGCGACACTGGCCGCCCTGCTCGTCGCCGTGATCGGGTGGGCCGAGAAGCTTGTCCTGAAACGCATGGGGATGGCACGATGAGCGCGCGTGTGCAGCTTGGGATGCGGCGGTTTTCGCCCGTGTCCTCCGCCCTTGCCTGGCTCGGACTGCTGTGCGGCCTCGTCGTCTGGCTGCTGCCCCTGCTGTCGGGGGACGCGGGCAGTGCAGGGCTCCTGTCTCAGCCGATGCTGGCCGGTCTTGCGTTTTCCGCTCTGGCGATCCTGGCGCTGCACCGCTTCTCGCGCCAGGGCTTCGGCCAATATGCGGCGCTGGTTCTGGCGGCGGCCTCGCTCGGGCTTGCGCAGATGCTTGTCCGGGTGATTTCGGACCATCCGGGCGACGCGGGTCCGGGGTTCTGGCTTCTTGTCGTCATGGCGTGGGCCATCGCGTGGTTGCAGGTGGAGGAAATGGCGGCCCTGTCGCCGCGCGGCGAGGTGGCGCGGCGCGCGCTCGACCTCGCGGTCCCGCTGGCATTCGGTGTCTGGCTGCTGATCCTGTGGCAGCTTCTCGTGACAGGCTTCGCCGTGCCCAAGGTGCTTCTGCCGCCGCCGTCCGACATCTGGGCGAGGGGCATGGCGTCCCTGCCGCAGCTCTGGGCCGATTTCCGCCAGACCTTCCTGAAGGGCGTGCTGATCGGCTATGCCATCGGCTGCGGTTCGGGCTTTCTGGTGGCGCTCCTTGCGGACAGGGTCGACTTCCTGCGGCGTGGCCTTCTTCCGGTTGGCAATCTCGTATCCGCCCTGCCGATCATCGGCATCGCGCCGATCATGGTCATGTGGTTCGGCTTCGACTGGCCTTCGAAGGCCGCCGTCGTGGTGGTCATGACCTTCTTCCCGATGCTGGTGAATACGGTGGCGGGACTGGCGGCCGCAGGCCGGATCGAGCGCGACCTCATGCACACCTATGCGGCAAGCCATGCCCAGACGCTCGTCAAGATGCGCCTGCCGCTTGCCATGCCCTTCGTTTTCAATGCCTTGAAGATCAACTCGACGCTGGCGCTGATCGGCGCCATCGTTGCGGAATTCTTCGGAACGCCGATCGTCGGCATGGGCTTTCGCATCTCATCGGAGATGGGACGCATGAACGTCGACATGGTCTGGGCGTCGATTGCCGTCGCAGCCCTGGCCGGATCGCTGTTCTATGGATTGGTGGCGCTCGTCGAACGGGCCGTCACGTTCTGGCATCCGTCAGTCCGGGGATAACGGGCGGCGGGGCCGACACCAGAGGGAGCTTGTGATGAGAAAGACAGTGCTTGGCGCCGCTGTGGCGCTCGCGTTCGGCCTTGGCGGAGCACACGCTGCCGACGAGGTGACCCTTCAGCTCAAATGGGTTACCCAGGGTCAGTTCGCCGGTTACTACGTGGCGAAGGACAAGGGCTTCTACGATGAGGAAGACCTCGACGTCACGATCAAGCCCGGCGGGCCGGACATCGCGCCGCCGCAGGTGATCGCCGGAGGTGGCGCCGACGTCATCGTCGACTGGATGCCCTCCGCGCTCGCCAGCCGCGAGCGTGGCGTGCCGCTTGTCAACATTGCCCAGCCGTTCAAGAAGTCGGGCATGATGCTGACATGCCTGAAGGAGACGGGCGTGACCTCGCCGGACGATTTTCCCGGTCGCACGCTGGGTGTCTGGTTCTTCGGAAACGAATATCCCTTCCTGGCCTGGATGAGCAAGCTGGAGATCCCGACGGAAGGTGGCGAGAAGGGGGTGACGGTCCTCAAGCAGGGCTTCAACGTCGATCCCCTGCTGCAGAAGCAGGCGGACTGCATCTCCACCATGACCTACAACGAGTACTGGCAGGTGATCGACGCCGGCATTCCGGAAAGCGAACTGATCGTTTTCAAGTATGAGGACCAGGGCGTCGCGACGCTTGAGGACGGCCTTTACGTTCTCGAGGAGAACCTGTCCGATCCCGCGTTCGTCGACAAGATGGCCCGCTTCGTGCGCGCTTCGATGAAGGGGTGGGAATACGCTCGCGAGAATCCGGACGAGGCCGCCGATATCGTTCTGGAGAACGACGCGACGGGTGCCCAGACCGAAAAGCACCAGAAGCGGATGGTTCGCGAGATCAACAAGCTCACCGAGGGCAGCGACGGGACGCTCGACATGGCCGACTATGAGCGCACGGTCGAGACGCTGCTGAGTGGCGGTTCGGATCCGGTCATCACCCGGCGTCCCGAGGGCGCGACGACGACGGTTGTTACCGACAAGATGTGACGTCGCGAGACGGGACCAGATGCGAAGGCCGGCGGAACATTCGCCGGCTTTCGTGTTTTTGTATTGATAAAATTGGATAATTACATGCCGGGAGGCCGCTTCTGAGTGAATATTCAGATTTGATTGCTTTGTTTACCTAGCGGTATCAAATCTCGGATTATCACTTTTGACAGGGGCGCGAGCGATCGGCTGGGCGTCCGTGCAGACCTGGTGGTGCCCATGCTGAAGAACGCAAGTATCACGGCGAAGCTCGTCGTCACGAGCAGCATAGTTCTGGTTGTTACCCTCTTTTGCGGAATCGCCATTATCGCGTGGCAGTCGTCGCGTGTTGCGCGCGATATCGCCGTTGGCGAGGCGAGGGCGGTCGGCGAGCGCGAGGCGCAGTCGATCCGGCGGCAGCTTGAGGCAGGCCTGACGATCACCAAGGGCATGGCTGCGAGCATGACCGCGCTCAAGGCGTCCGGAGACGTCGACAGGAATGCCTGGACCGCCATCATTCGGGAGACGATGAAGGGCGAGAAGAACCTCTCGGGCGCCTGGGGTGTCGTCGTCACGGATGACCTCGACGGGCGCAACGCCGAGTTCGCGGGCACGGACAGCATGCATGACGCCACCGGCCAGTGGCGCCCCTATGTGTTCCGCAATCCTGACGGCAGCTTCGGTGAACGTCCCACGGGAGAACTTGCCGATGCGTCAGGCGAGGTCAGCGATGCCGCCGACAAGGAGTGGTTTTCGCACACCTACCGGACCGGCAAGATGTTCGCGACGGAGCCCTACACGTGGCCCGTTGGCGACACCACCGCCATCGGCGTCTCCATGTCCGCTCCCATCATGAACGATGGCAGAATCCTGGGCGTGGCCGGTATCGATGTCTTCGCCACCGGGTTTTCCGAGCAGCTCGCCACCATCCGCCCGCTAGGAACCGGACAGGTTTCTCTCGTGTCGCAGCAGGGAACCTGGGTAGCTCATCCCGACACGGACCTGATCGGCAAGCCCTTCGCGGAGGCCTTTGACGCAGAGCGCGAAACCGGTCTCGCTTCGGCCTTGGAGGCCGTTCGCGAAGGCCGGAACCTCGACTATGCGGGCTGGTCGTCGGGACTGGGCGAGGACGTTCAGCGGATGATCATTCCGGTCCGGATCGGTGAAACCGGCCAGACCTGGTCGGTACTCGTCACCGTTCCCATGTCGAGCCTTCTGGTCGCCTCGAACACCATCGTGGCCTGGATCGTGGGTGTCGGTCTGGTCCTGCTCGTCATGGTCTCCGCCGCGCTCTACATCGTTGGCCAGCGCGTCATCCGCAGGCCCGTCGAGCACACGCTCGGGCACATTCAGTCACTTATCGACGGGAACTACTCGGTCGAGATCGATACGGCCCGTCGCGCCGACGAGATCGGGCGCATCGGCAAGGCCCTCGAGGTCTTCCGGGATCAGGCGGCGCGTGCCGAGGAACTGTCCGCGGAGCAGGAAAAGGAGCAGCGTCGTCGTCTTGCGCGCGCCGAGGCGGTGGCCAGGCTGACCGCGGACTTCGACGCCTCCGTGGCGCAGCTTCTCCAGTCGGTTTCCGATTCTGTCGTGAACCTCAATACGGCTGCGGGAGAGCTGACGGGGGCGGCCGAGGACACCAGCCACCAGAGCACGGCGGTGGCTGCGGCCTCCGAGGAAGCGTCCTCCAACGTCGGGACGGTGGCGGCGGCGGCCGAGGAGCTCTCCGCCTCGGTGTCCGAAATCTCGCGTCAGGTGCGCTCTTCGGCCGATATTGCCGAAAGCGCGGTGGCGCAGGCACAGCAGACGAATGCCAGGATCGAGGGGTTGTCGAGTGCGGCCAGCCGGATCGGACAGGTCGTCAAGCTGATCAACGACATTGCCGAGCAGACCAATCTGCTGGCGCTCAATGCGACCATCGAGGCCGCCCGCGCCGGCGAGGCGGGCAAGGGCTTCGCGGTCGTGGCGGCGGAAGTGAAGGAACTCGCGACACAGACCTCCAGGGCCACCGAGGAGATCGTCGCGCAGATCCAGCAGGTCCAGGGCGAGACCGACGGCGCCGTGGAGGCGATCCGCGAAATCTCGCGGACCATCGAGGAGATCAACAAGATCTCCGGCGATATTGCCGCCAGCGTCGAGCAGCAGGGCGCCGCGACCAACGAGATTGCCATGAACGTGCAGGAGGCGACGAGCGGAACACAGGACGTGTCACGCAACATTGCCGGTGTTTCCAGGGCAGCTCAGCTGACCGGGAACGTCGCGGTGCGCATCCGCTCCGACGCAGAGGTCCTGCAAAACGAGGAAGAGCGGCTGCGCAAGAGCGTGGAAAGCTTCCTGAGCGACATTCGCGAGGCGAGCTGAGCCGCCCGGCCCCGGCATCGCGGTGTGCACATGAACAGGGGGCGCGTTCTCGTGAACGCGCCCCCTGTCTTGTCTTGAATACGAGGCGACGGCCCGTCTCAGGCGACCTTCGCCAGCCGCTCGGTCATGAAATGCGCCAGTCGCGCCGCTCCGGCTTCATCGACGGCAAGGCCGAGCTTGGAGCGCCGCCACAGCACGTCCTCGGCGGTGCGGGCCCACTCGTTGTCCATCAGATACGCGACTTCGCGGGCGCTCAGTTCGGCGCCGAACGTCTCGCCGAGATCCTCAGGTGCGTTCACGCCCTCGAGAATGGTCCGGGCCCGTGTTCCATAGGCATGAGCCATGCGGGTGATCAGCTTGCGATCGAGCGCCGGATGGGCGCGGGCCAGGTCCTCAACGAGGTCGTCAAATCCGGTTGTCGGAAAATCGCCGCCAGGCAGCGCCGGCTTGCTTGTCCAGGCAGCGCCTTTCGTCCCGATGGCCTTCTCCACGAGCTCCATCACGGAAAGCGCCAGCCTGCGATAGGTGGTGATCTTGCCGCCGAAGATATTGACCAGCGCAGGATCCTCGCCGGTGTCCTGGTCGAGCTTCAGGACGTAATCGCGGGTCGCCTCCTGAGCCTTTGAGGCGCCGTCGTCAAAGAGCGGACGCACGCCGGAGTAGGTCCAGACCACGTCGTCACGGGTGATCGGTGCCTTGAAGTACTCGCCAGCGGCGGAGATGAGATAGGCAATCTCGTCCTCGCTGGCCCGAACCTTCGCCGGATCGCCGGTGTAGTCGCGATCGGTGGTGCCGATCAGCGTGTGGTCGCCTTCGTAGGGGATGGCGAAGACGATACGTCCGTCGCCGTTCTGGAAGATGTAGGCGCGGTCATGATCGAAGAGCTTGCGCACGACGATGTGGCTGCCCTGAACAAGGCGCACGTTGCGCACGTCGTTGCGCTTCATGGCCGTATGAAGCACGTTGTCGACCCATGGGCCGGCCGCGTTGACCAGCATTCTTGCGCGGACATGTCGGACCTCGCCGCTTTCGGTATCGGTCAGGCCGACATGCCACAGTCCGTCCTTGCGCTCGGCTGCAGTGACCTGCGTGCGGGTGAGGATCATCGCGCCCCGGTCGGCGGCATCCCGGGCGTTGAGAGCGACGAGACGGGCGTCGTCCACCCAGCAGTCGGAATATTCGAAGGCGGTCGAGAAGCCCTCCTTCAGCGGGGTGCCGGCCGGGTTCTGGCGGAGGTCCAGCGTCTTCGTCGCCGGAAGCAGCTTGCGCCCGCCGAGATGATCGTAGAGGAACAGGCCGAGCCGCAGCATCCAGCGCGGCCGCAGCCCCTTCTGGTGCGGCAACACGAAGCGCAGTGGGCGGATGATGTGCGGAGCGATGGACCACAGGAGTTCGCGCTCGCTCAGTGCTTCGCGCACGAGACGAAACTCGTAGTACTCGAGATAGCGCAACCCGCCATGGATGAGCTTGGTCGACCAGGACGAGGTGCCGCTGGCGAGGTCGTTCATTTCCGCAAGGCACACGGAATAACCGCGCCCGGCCGCGTCGCGGGCGATGCCGCAGCCGTTTATGCCGCCGCCGATGATGAGGATGTCGAAGGGGGGGGCTTCGTCTTGCGCCGTCATTGCGCCAGGTCTCCATTCAGGTTCGTTTCGGCCGGGGCGTCCTCCTCGTCCTGGCCGGCGATTTCGATGCGCACGCCGTGCTCGCGGCAGATCTCCACCACGGACGCGGGCGGCGCCTTGTCCGTCACGAAGATGTCGATCTCGGAAATGTGGGCGATGCGCACGGGCGCACTGCGCTGGAATTTCATGGAGTCGGCGACGAGCAGCACCTGCCGGGCATGGGACAGGATCTCGCGGGAGACCCGGACCTCCCGGAAGTCGTAGTCGAAGATCGTGCCGTCCGTGTCGATCGCCGAGGCGCCTATGACCGCATAGTCCACCTTGAACTGGCGGATGAAATCGACCGTCGCCTCGCCGACGATGCCGCCGTCGGAGGCGCGCACCTGACCGCCGGCGATGATGACCTCCACCGCCGGCGCCGTGCGCAGGATGTTGGCCACGTTGATGTTGTTTGTGATCGCCATGATGCCGTCATGCTGGCGCAACGCGCGCGCCACCTGCTCGGTGGTGGTGCCGATGTTGAGCATGATCGAGGCGTTGTCCGGAACCAGGGCCGCGGTGCGGTCGCCGATCAGGCGCTTCTCGTCGGAGGCGATCTGGCGTCTCGCGTCATAGGCATAGTTCGCGATGCCCGAGGGCAGGACGGCGCCGCCGTGTACGCGCTGCAGCATGCCGCGCTCGCACAGGTCGTTCAGATCCTTGCGGATTGTCTGTGGGGTGACGCTGAACTCGTCGGCGAGCGAGTCCACGTCCACGCGCCCCGTTCGGCGTGCCCTGTCGAGTATCTCGGCCTGCCTGGGCGAAACCGGATCCATTGCGCGGCCTCTCCTGGAGATATTTCGTTTTCTTTCGTATTTTTGCCAGTTCGCGCGCGTCACCAAATCATGAGGTGATGAAGGCGCGAAACTGCTCGGATTTTGCCCATCTTGCGCAAGGAATGGCAAGTTCGTTTTCGAGTTGACGTTCGTTTTTTTTCGTTTGATAGTCAAAGGGCAAGTTTGCTTGGGAGCTTACTTCAGGGAGGAGATATTCATGCGCAAGGATATGCGAGCGGCCGTAGCGGTCGTTGCGCTTCTTGTCGCTTCCCCTTCGGCGTTTGCCGGAACGGAAGAGGCGAAGAAGTGGATTGACGAGGAATTCCAGCCGTCTGCCCTTACCAAGGAGGAGCAGCTCGCCGAGATGGAGTGGTTCATCAAGGCGGCGGAGCCCTTCCAGGGCATGGAAATCAACGTGCTGTCGGAAGGCATTCCGACCCACGAGTACGAGTCCCGTACACTCACCAAGGCGTTCGAGGACATCACGGGCATCAAGGTCAACCACCAGATCCTGGGCGAGGGCGAGGTCGTCCAGGCGGTGCAGACGCAGATGCAGACGAACCGCAACCTCTATGACGCCTATGTGAACGATTCCGACCTGATCGGAACGCACTCGCGCCTTCAGCAGGCGGTCAACCTGAGCAAGTGGATGGAGGGCGAGGCGAAGGACGTGACGTCCCCGACGCTGGATCTCGCCGACTTCATGGGCAGTTCCTTCACCACGGGCCCGGACGGGGATCTCTATCAGCTTCCCGACCAGCAGTTCGCGAACCTCTACTGGTTCCGCAAGGACTGGTTCGACCGGGAGGACCTCAAGGCGCAGTTCAAGGAGAAGTACGGCTACGACCTGGGCGTTCCGGTCAACTGGTCGGCCTACGAGGACATCGCCGAGTTCTTCACCGAGGACGTGAAGGAGGTCGACGGCGTGCGCGTCTATGGTCACATGGACTACGGCAAGCGCGCGCCCGATCTCGGCTGGCGCATGACCGATGCGTGGCTGTCCATGGCCGGCGCCGGATCGCCGGGCGAACCGAACGGCCGTCCCATCGACGAATGGGGCATCCGCATGGAAGAGGGGTCGTGCAACCCGTCGGGCGCGTCCGTGTCCCGTGGCGGCGCGACGAACGGCCCGGCCGCCGTCTACGCCATCCGCAAGTGGGATGAGTGGCTGCGCAAGTATGCGCCTCCGGGTGCTGCCGACTACGACTTCTACCAGTCGCTCCCGGCGCTCAGCCAGGGCAATGTCGCCCAGCAGATCTTCTGGTACACCGCGTTCCTGGCCGACATGGTCAAGCCGCGTTCGGAAGGCAACAACACGGTTGACGAGGAAGGGACGCCGCTGTGGCGCGCCGCGCCGAGCCCGCATGGTCCCTACTGGGAGGAAGGCCAGAAGGTCGGCTACCAGGACGTGGGATCCTGGACGATCCTCAAGTCCACTCCGACCGACCGGGCCAAGGCCGCATGGCTCTACGCCCAGTTCGTGACCTCCAAGACCGTCGACGTGAAGAAGAGCCATGTCGGCCTCACCTTCATCCGCGACAGTTCCGTGCGTCACGAGAGCTTCACCGAGCGTGCGCCGAAGCTCGGCGGCGTGGTCGAGTTCTACCGCTCGCCCGACCGGGTGCGCTGGTCGCCGACGGGCATCAACGTGCCCGACTACCCCAAGCTGGCGCAGCTCTGGTGGCAGCAGATCGGTGACGTGAACTCCGGCACCTTCACGCCGCAGGAGGCCATGGACCGTCTCGCCAGCGAGATGGACACCATCATGGCCCGCATGCAGCGTGCCGACGAGGCCAACAACACCTACGGCGGGTGCGGCCCGCGCCTGAACGAGCCCAAGGACCCGTCCGAGTGGCTGGGCAAGGGCGGTGCCAAGGCCAAGCTCGACAACGAGAAGCCTCAGGGCGAGACGATCAACTACGACGATCTCGTTCAGCGCTGGGCGGAGAACTGATCCCTCCCGCGTGACAAGGCCGGCCCGGGGCTTCGCGCCCCGGCCGTGCCGTGCGCGGCGGCGCCACCGTAGTCCGGGTATCATGCTCCGGATGAGACGCCGCCTGTGCCACCACGAACCCACGAGACAGGGCAGCGTCACATGTCGCTAGAACTGAGGCAGGTCGCCTTGCGCGTCGGCGCCGAGACCCATATCCACCCGACGGATCTGGTCTGCGAGCCCGGCAGCTTCAACATCCTGCTTGGCACCACGCTTGCCGGAAAGACCACGCTGATGAAGCTGATGGCCGGGCTCGAGCGCCCGACCTCCGGCCGGGTGCACTTTCAGGGGCAGGACGTGACCGGCGTCTCGGTGCGCCATCGCAACGTGTCGATGGTCTACCAGCAGTTCATCAACTACCCCAACATGAGCGTCTACGAGAACATTGCCTCGCCGCTGCGGGTGGCGCGGATGGACGAGGCGGAGATCAAGCACCGGGTCGGAACCATGGCCGAGCTTCTCAAGCTGTCGGCCATGCTCGACCGCAGGCCGGCGGAACTGTCTGGTGGTCAGCAGCAGCGTACCGCGATGGCGCGCGCGCTGGTCAAGGACGCGGACCTCGTGCTCCTCGACGAGCCGCTGGCCAACCTGGATTTCAAGCTGCGCGAGGAGTTGCGGGACGAGCTTCCCCGCCTCTTCGCCGACAGGGACTGCATCGTGGTCTATGCGACGACAGAGCCGGTGGAGGCCCTGCTTTTCGGCGGACATACCGCCTGTCTCTTCGAGGGGCGCGTCACCCAGTTCGGCCCGACCGGCGGCATCTATCGCGCGCCGACGGATCTCACCAGTGCGCAGGTCTTCTCCGACCCTCCGATCAATGTTGTCGCTGCGCGCAAGGAAGGCGGCCACGTCAGGTTGCCTGGTGGCGAAGCCTTCGAGGCGGTGGGAGGTTTCGGGGGGCTTGCGGACGGCGACTACGTCCTCGGACTGAGGCCGCATCACGTGTCACCGGTCCCCGCCGGCACGACGCCGGTCGCGGTGGAGGGGGATGTTCTGGTGACCGAACTGTCGGGCTCCGAAAGCATCATTCATTTCACCCTGCACGGCGAGACCTGGGTCAGCCAGTCGCACGGTATTCACCCCTTCGAGGTCGGCACGCGCCAGCGCCTCTATGCCGACGTGTCCAGGGCGCTTGTCTTCGCTCCCGACGGCACGCGCATCGCGACCTGAGCCGAGGAAACGATCATGGCAAGAATCCTTCTCGAGGGTCTCGGACACGCCTATCGGCCCGATCCGCAGACGGACGATGACTGGGCGCTGAAGCGGCTCGATCTGGAATGGGAGGACGGCGGGGCCTATGCGCTGCTCGGTCCTTCGGGCTGCGGCAAGACCACGCTCCTCTCGATCATCTCGGGTCTTCTGCGCCCGACCGCAGGCCGGGTGCTCTTTGATGGTGAGGATGTCACCGCGCTGCCGCCGGACCGCCGGCACATCGCGCAGGTGTTCCAGTTCCCCGTCGTCTACGACACGATGTCGGTCTACGACAATCTGGCTTTTCCGCTGCGCAATCGCGGTGTTGCCGAACGTGAGGTCGATGCCCGCGTGCGCGAGATCGCCGGCATGATCGATCTCACGCACATGCTCGACCGGCGCGCGTCGGGGCTGACCGCGGACGGCAAGCAGAAGATCTCGCTCGGGCGCGGTCTCGTGCGTTCCGATGTGAACGCGATCATGTTCGACGAACCGCTGACCGTCATCGATCCGCACCTCAAGTGGCAGCTTCGCTCAAAGCTCAAGGAGCTTCACCAGCGGGTGCGCACGACGATGATCTACGTCACCCACGACCAGACTGAAGCCCTCACCTTTGCAGACAAGGTTGTGGTGATGAACCAGGGCCAGGTGGTGCAGATCGGAACGCCGGTGGATCTCTTCGAGCGTCCGAACCACACGTTCGTCGGCCACTTCATTGGCTCGCCGGGCATGAATGTCCTGCCGTGCGAGGTGTCCTCGGGACGGGTGCATGTGGCGGGCAGGGCACTCGATCTGGGTACCTCCGGAGCCCCGGAGGCGGGAGGGCGCCTGGAAGTCGGCGTCCGCCCGGAGTTCGTGTCGCTTGCGGACGGGGAGGGCGAGGGGCGCCTGCCGGCCCGCATCGTCAAGGTCTCGGATGCAGGGCGCTACAACGTGGTCGAGGCGGATGTCGAGGGGCTCGGCGTCAAGCTGCTCGTCGCCGAGGGCGTCGAAATCCCGGGCGAAGGAGCCTGGCTGTCCTTCGACCCCGAGCACACGGCCGTCTATCGCGACGGCTGGATCACCGGCTGAGGCGGGGAGAGACCCATGAACAAGACCTTCGACAATCGCGCCTGGCTCTTTGTCCTGCCCGTCGTGGCGCTCGTCGCCTTCAATGCCATCATCCCGCTGATGACGGTGGTCAACTATTCTGTTCAGGAGACATTCGGAGACAACGTCTTCTTCTGGGCCGGCGTGATGTGGTTCGAGCAGGTGCTCACCTCGGAGCGGTTTCATGACGCGCTTTTCCGCCAGCTCGCCTTCACCTTCACGATCCTCCTGATCGAGATTCCGCTGGGCATCGCCATCGCGCTGACCATGCCGCGCAAGGGACCCTGGGTACCGGTCTGCCTCGTGTTGATGGCACTGCCGCTGCTCATCCCCTGGAACGTCGTGGGAGCGATGTGGAACATCTTCGCGCTGCCCGACATCGGTCTTCTTGGGCGCACGCTCAATGCCATCGGCATCGACTACAATTTCACCCGCCAGCCGGGAGATGCCTGGTTCACCCTGATCCTGATGGACGTGTGGCACTGGACGTCGCTCGTGGTCCTCCTGTCCTATGCCGGACTGGTGTCGATCCCCGACGCCTACTACCAGGCGGCCAAGATCGATGGCGCCAGCCCGGTTGCCATCTTCCGCTACATCCAGCTTCCGAAGATGAAACGGGTGCTCACCATCGCCGTGCTGTTGCGTTTCATGGACAGCTTCATGATCTACACCGAACTTTCGGTGCTCACCGGCGGCGGTCCCGGCAACTCCACGACGCTTCTGTCCATCGATCTCGTCAAGATCGCGCTTGGCCAGTTCGACCTTGGGCCGGCGGCAGCCATGTCGCTGATCTACTTCCTCATCATCCTTGCGCTGAGCTGGGTGTTCTACACCCTGATGATGCGCAGCGAGCAGCAGTGACGAAAGGTCTTTCCATGACCCGTGCCAGCCGTTTCGTTCCGGCCCTCTACATCCTGTTTCTGCTTCTGCCGATCTACTGGCTCGTGAACATGTCGTTCAAGACAACCAACGAGATCCTGGGCACCTTCACCCTGTTCCCAAACGAGTTCACGGTGGAGAATTACGTCAAGATCTTCACGGATCCGACGTGGTACATGGGCTATGTGAATTCGCTCACCTATGTGGCGATCAACACGGTTATCTCGGTGCTGGTCGCCCTGCCGGCGGCCTATGCCTTCTCGCGCTACCGCTTCCTGGGCGACAAGCACCTGTTCTTCTGGCTGCTGACCAATCGCATGGCGCCGCCCGCGGTCTTCGCGCTGCCCTTCTTCCAGCTCTATTCCGCCGTCGGCCTGTTCGATACGCCGATTGCCGTGGCGCTGGCGCACACGCTGTTCAACATTCCGCTCGCCGTATGGATCCTGGAAGGCTTCATGTCCGGCGTGCCCAAGGAACTGGACGAGACCGCCTATGTGGACGGCCATTCGTTCTGGTCCTTCTTCGTGAAGATCTTCGTGCCGACGATTGCCGCCGGCATCGGCGTTGCCGCCTTTTTCTGCTTCATGTTCTCCTGGGTGGAATTGCTGCTCGCCAAGACGCTGACCTCCGTGGATGCTAAACCCATCGCGGCGGTCATGACGCGAACGGCCAGCACATCCGGTTACGAACTCGGGCTGCTGGCGGCGGCCGGGACGCTGACAATCATTCCCGGCGCCTTCGTCATCTATTTCGTGCGCAACTACATCGCCAAGGGCTTCGCGCTCGGTCGCGTGTGAGCACACAAGACAAGGGAGTTCTGCCATGGGCCTGAGCTGGATGGCGTGGACCGGACCAACAGCCGCCTTTTTTCTCTTTATCGCGGGCTGCTTCGTGGTCATGTCGGTCTGGGAATACAGGCAACCCGGCGGCGGACCCCGCCACGGGATTCTCGGGCTCGACACGACGCGCGGCGACCGATTGTTCATCTCGCTGCTCGGCAGCGCGTTCATCTTCCTGGCGTGGCTCGGGTTTGTCGGTCCGCCAGTGCTTGGCGCGCTGGGTCTTTCCGGCCCCTTCCTGTGGGCGCCGTTGGGTGTCGCGGTTCTTTACGCCTTCGCGGTCTTCCGCTGGGTCTGAGGTTCCCGGCGTTCCCGGCCAACGCCTTGTTGAGCCTGCCGACTCGGGCGAAGCTTCGCGCTGCGCCACGACGTGCAAGGCGAGGATGCGGGGATGCGGCAGGCTTGGATACGCGATGGTCTTTCGGGTGGGCGTGAGCGCACCGTGCGCCTTCTTCTGAACGCTGGTCGCGCGGTTCTGGCCCTGGGGCTTCTTGCAACCGGTCCCGCGTTGTCCGAGGGGGGCGAAGATGTGGGCGGGAAGGGCTGGCAGACCGGCTCGCAGATCGAGGCGGTCTGCAGCGTGGAACCGGAGCGCAATGCCATCGCGCTTACCTTCTGCCTCGGCTACCTGCAGGGCGCGCTCGACGCCTTCCTGCTTGGCCGCGCCAACTGCATTCCGGAGGATATCGATGCCAACGGTCTGCGCGCGGCGGTTCTGGAGCATGTGCGCCGGCATCCGGACCGGGCCGGGAAAACCCGGGGGCCGCTTCTCGTCTATGACGCCTTCCGTGAGACTTGGCCGTCGTGTGCCCACATGCCCGGGCTCGGTCGCTGAGGGGAATGCCCCCGACAGCAAAAAGGCGCGCCGGAGCCTGTCCGACGCGCCTTTGAGACTGAATCCAGCCCTGGAAAGGGTTCAGGCTACCGCGCGGGCAAGCGCGCACTGGCTCCACAGCGATTCCAGCGACCGCACCAGATGATCGATGTCACCGTCCGTGTGCAGCGGCGAAGGGGTGATGCGCAGGCGCTCCAGGCCCTTGGGCACTGTCGGATAGTTGATCGGCTGAATGTAGATGCCGAAGGTATCGAGCAGGATGTCCGAGATCATCTTGCACTTCACCGGGTCCTTCACCATCACCGGAACGATGTGGCTCGGGTTCTCCAGATGCGGGATGCCGACACGGTCGAGGCTGCGCCGCACCGCCTCGACGCGGTCGCGCTGACGCTGGCGCAACTGCTCGCCCCCGTCCGACTTGAGGAAGGCGATGGAGGCCTGTGCGCCGGCGGCGAGAGTGGGCGGCAGCGAGGTCGTGAAGATGAAGCCCGAGGCATAGGAGCGCACGAAGTCGCAAAGCGCCTCGGAGGCGGCGATGTAGCCGCCCATCACGCCGAACGCCTTGCCCAACGTGCCTTCGATCACGGTAAGCCGGTCCATCAGCCCTTCGCGCTCGGCGACACCGCCGCCGCGCGGGCCGTAGAGGCCGACCGCATGAACCTCGTCGAGATAGGTCATCGCGCCGTACTTGTCGGCGATATCGCAGATTTCCTTGATCGGAGCGATGTCGCCATCCATCGAATAGACGGATTCGAACGCGATGAGCTTGGGCCGACCCGGCTCGATTTCGGCGAGTTGGCGTTCTAGATCCTCGATGTCGTTGTGCTTCCAGATACGCTTCTCGGCACGGGAGTGGCGGATGCCCTCGATCATCGACGCGTGATTCAGCGCGTCGGACAGCACGACGCATCCGGGCAGCATCCCGGCGATGGTGCCGAGCGCCGCCCAGTTCGAGACGTAGCCGGACGTAAAGAGAAGGGCGGCTTCCTTGCCGTGCAGGTCCGCGAGCTCGTTCTCAAGCAGAACGTGGTAGTGATTGGTGCCTGAAATGTTGCGTGTTCCGCCCGCGCCGGCGCCGCATCGCTCGATCGCCTCATGCATCGCGCCGGTTACGACCGGATGCTGTCCCATGCCCAGATAGTCGTTCGAACACCAGACGGTGACGTCCTGGGTACCTTCGCTCGTGTGGCGCGTGGCGCGCGGAAACTGTCCCGCCTGGCGCTCGAGATCGGCGAAAACCCGGTAGCGGCCTTCCTTGTGCAGTCCATCGATCTTGCTTCGAAAGAAGCTTTCGTAATCCATCGGGGCCTCCGGGACATTGGCCTTCTCGCCGGGCCAACCGTCGGCGCCGGGGGAAGTTTCAGTCATCCGCAAATTAGTTTCATTCCAGTTTATAGACCAGGGAGCAAGGGCGAGTGAATTGGGAATATGCCTGAGGGGGCATTTCGACGCACTCGGCCCTTGTTGTTTCAGCCTTCTTCCTTGCGTTGCAGGGGCTGCTTGTCCATAAGTCCGCAACGGGCAGAGTGAACCGCCCGCCATTCATGGTCAAATTCGGGAGATGGAACGTTGAGCCAGTTCCAGCCGCGCGTGTTCTCGGGCGTCCAGCCCACCGGCAACCTGCATCTCGGCAACTATCTCGGGGCCATCTCGCGGTTCGTGCCGCTGCAGGACGAGATGCCGACGATCTACTGCGTCGTCGATTTGCATGCGATTACGGTGAAGCACGACCCCGCCGTCCTGACGGCGAACACACGTGAGGTGACCGCCGCCTATCTCGCGGCGGGTATCGATCCCGGGAAAGCGATCATCTTCAACCAGAGCCAGGTCCGCGAACATGCGGAGCTTGCCTGGATCTTCAACTGCATCGCACGCATGGGCTGGCTCAGCCGCATGACGCAGTTCAAGGAGAAGGCCGGCAAGAACCGCGAGAATGCCTCGGTTGGCCTGTTTGCCTACCCGACGCTGATGGCGGCCGACATCCTGGCGTACCGCGCGACCCATGTGCCGGTTGGCGACGACCAGAAGCAGCATCTGGAGCTCACCCGCGACATCGCGCAGAAGTTCAACAACGACTTCGCCGACCGGGTCAAGGAACTCGGACTTGGTGTCGCAAACCCGGCGCCGAGCCCGGAACTGCCCGACGAGCTGTTCTTCCCGCTCACCGAGCCCATGATCGCCGGTCCCGCGACCCGCATCATGTCTCTCCGTGACGGCACCAAGAAGATGTCGAAGTCGGACGCCTCGGACCTGTCGCGTATCAACCTGCGGGATTCAGCGGATGAGATCGCCAAGAAGATCCGCAAGGCCAAGACCGACCCCGAGCCGCTTTCGAGTGAGCTGGACGGGCTCTCCGAACGTCCCGAGGCGCTCAACCTGGTGGGCATCTATGCCGCGCTTTCGGGCCGAACGAAGGAAGAGGTGCTGTCGGAATACGGCGGGCAGCCCTTCTCCGTGTTCAAGCCGGCGCTGGCGGATCTCGCAGTCGACAAGTTGGCGCCGATGACGGACGAAATGAACCGGCTTCTCGCCGACGAGACCCATATCGACGGCATTTTGCGCGAGGGTGCGGGGCGAGCCTCGGAAATCGCCGCTCCGGTGCTGCGCGACGTGCGTCGGATCATGGGGTTCCTCGAGGGACGTTGAGAGCAGGGCCGGGACGCTTCCGCGTCTCTGGAAGAAGATCGCCAGGGGGTCGTGCCGTGCAAACGGCGCGACCCTTTTTTGCAGGTGGGTTGTTGCGCCCGTCGCAAGCGCAGGTTTAGTGTGCTGCTGGAACAAATACCGAACTTGTGGCCTCATGACCGACAACAGGGTTAGACTTGATGATCCGCTGAGTGATGGCCGGCAGTCGGAAACGGCAATGCGGGTGTGGCGCGGGGCGGCACGGATGCTTCGTCAGGCAGGGTTTTCATGTCTTGGGGAGCTGCCCCTGGCGTCCGGGCGCCGCGCGGATCTGGTCGGCATGTCCGCGAAGGGTGAGATCTGGATCGTGGAGGTGAAATCCTCGGTTGCTGACCTGCGCGCCGACGGAAAATGGCCTGAGTACAGGGTCCATTGCGATCGGTTGTTTTTCGCAACCCATCCAGATGTTCCGGCCGATATCTTCCCTGCCGAGGCCGGGTTGATCCTTTCGGACGGCTATTTCGCCGAGATTCTACGCGATGCCCCCGAACACCGGTTGACCGCGGCCACGCGCAAGGCCGTGACCTTGCGCTTCGCGCAGGCTGCGGCCAATCGCTTGCACCTGCTGCATGACCCGGGGCTTGCCGGGATGGAGCAGGGGCGCTAACCGAACCGGAACGGCTTCCGGTCGCGACGGCGAGAGCCATGACGGTGACATGGTCGCAAGGCACGATTGTGCGGGAGACGTGTCGATGTGGGAAGGCGGGGAAGGGAGGCGATGAGCGCGGACACCCTTGTGACCTTCCCCGAATTGCAGGCGTCGGACGGGACGGGTTTGCGTGCGCTCGTCTGTGTTGCGATCTGCACCTGTGATCGGCACGGATCGCTGCGTGACACCCTGACCTCTCTTTTGTGCCAGAGCGCGGGCACCGGCTTTCAGGTCATTGTCGCGGACAATGGCCGCGACCCGGCCGGACACGTGGTGGAGGAGTTTCGCGGCAGGCTTGACCTCGTCTACGAGCGGGTGCCCGAGCCGGGCCTCACGGCGGTGCGCAATCGCTCCCTATTCCTCGCGCGTTCCAGCGGCGCACGCTTCGTCGCCTGCATCGATGATGACGAGATCGCTGATCGCGACTGGCTTCGGTGCCATGTCGAGGAGGCGGAGCGCTTTGGCGCCGATATCCAGACGGGATTTGTCGAACCGCGATATCTGGGCGATCCGCCGGACTGGATCGTGTCCGGCGAGTTCTTTGTCGTGGACATGGATATCGCGACCACCGCCAACCTGCTTCTGCGAGTGGCTGTGCTGCCGGATAACGAAGCGGAATGGTTTTCGCCGGCCTACGCCGTGACGGGTGGCGAGGATCACGAGTTTCTGAACCGGCTCGCCCGCGGTGGCGCCAGAATGCGGTTTGCCAGGACGGCCCGGGTGATCGACATGCTTCCGGCCGAGCGGTTGACTCTGCGCTTTATTCTACGCAGGGGGTTGCGTGACGGCGTCTATTTCGGGCTATGGGCTCGTCAGGAACATGCATCGCTTGTCCGTAGAACTGGTGTTTGCCTTCGCAAGGCGGGCGCGAAGCTCGGGTATGCGCTCAACCACCTTTTTTGGTCGCCTTGCGCCCCCTGGCGCGCGCGCAAGGCCGGGATGGACCTTGCGACCGCGCTGGGAATCGCGATCGGCCTTGCTGGCGTGAGGGTGCGTTTCTACGGCCACGCCGTTGCTGGCACACCCTAGCGGGGCGCGCGCTTGGCCAGGATGCGCTGAAGCGTGCGCCGGTGCATATTGAGCCTGCGGGCTGTCTCGGAAACATTGCGGTCGCAGAGTTCGTAGATCCGCTGGATATGCTCCCAACGCACCCGGTCGGCGGACATCGGGTTTTCCGGCGGGCTTGCCTTCTCCTCGTCCGAACTTGTCAGTGCGGCAAGCACGTCGTCCGCGTCCGCCGGCTTCGCGAGATAGTCGACCGCGCCGAGTTTGACCGCCGTCACCGCCGTTGCGATGTTGCCGTATCCCGTGAGCACGACGACACGGGCTTCCGGACGACGGCTGCGGATCGCTTCGACCACGTCGAGGCCGCTGCCGTCTTCCAGGCGCATGTCCACCACCGCGAACTCGGGCGCGACGATGCGCAGCTTGTCGAGGGCTTCACGCACGCTGTCGGCGGTCTCGGTGACGAAACCCCGCTTTTCCATGGCTCGCGCGAGGCGCTGCTGGAACGGCCGGTCGTCATCGACGATCAGCAGGTTGCGCGTGGCGCCCGTCTCACTGTCAACTTCCTCTGTCATTCCTGTCGTCCGCACCTGTCGCTCTGTGTTGCCTTCGTTATATGGGGGATTTTCGTTCAGGCAAATCCGCGGCCGGTCGTTCACTGTTCCCCTGGGCGCTCCGGTCAGGAAACACGCCGCCCTCGCCTGGCCATGTCGCGGGTTCGCCGGCCCCACCCCTGGTCCACGAGACGCTTACCACGGCGCCGTGGGCGGGCGGTGTCCTGTTGCGCAGGCGAAGTGTCGCGCCCGTGCGCTCCAGAAGCGTTTTGGCAATGAAGAAGCCGAGACCCAGCCCGCCGCCTCGCGCGCCTTGGCCCGGGCGCTCGTCCCGTGTCTCGCGACCGTCGCGCGAGGCCCGACGCGTCACATAGGGCTCGCCGAGCCTGGTGATGACGTCAGCGGCAAAACCACGGCCATCGTCCGCCACCTCTATGGTGAGATGCGTGCGGGTCCACCGAGCCGTGATGGTGACCCTGGAGCTTGCGAAGTCTATGGCGTTTTCTAGGATGTTGCCGAGGCCGTAGTGGATCGCCGGATTGTGCAGCCCGGTCGGCTCCGCGCCCTCGCCGCGACTGTCGATGACAATGTCCACGCCGAACGCCCGGCAGGGCTCGACCACCTGATCGAGGAGATGGGAGAGCGGCTCTCCCCGGAAATGCCGGTCGCGATCGTCGGAGAGAGAAGACAGTTTCGAGAGGATCTCGCGGCAGCGTTCGGCCTGGGACAGGATCAGCTCGATGTCCTCGCGCAGGGTCTCGGGTTCGGCCGTTGGAACATCGCCGCGTCCGCGCAGGTCGTTGGCGAGTTCCTTGGCCGTCAGATAAACGGTGGCAAGCGGTGTGCCGAGTTCGTGGGCGGCTGCCGCCGCCAGTCCGTCGAGCGCGTGAATATGCTGCTCGCGGGCAAGAACCAGCTCGGTCGCGGTAAGGGCGTCTGAAAGCTGGCGTGCTTCTTCCGCCACCCGGAACGCATAGACGCCCATGAACCCGAGAGAGCAGATCAGAGCGGTCCAGACTCCGAGGGCATAGAGGCGCGGCAGTGCGAACGTCTGCCCCTCCGGCCATGGGAGCGGCAGGTGGACATAGGCGAGAAGCGTGGCGATCGCCCCGGCAAACAGGCCGAGGTAGAGTGTCTTGCGCGCAGAGAGTCCGGTGGCCGACACCATGACGGGGGCCAGAAGCAGGAAGGCGAAGGGATTGCCGAGGCCGCCGGTCAGCAGAAGCAGGCCGCCCATCTGCGCCAGGTCATAGGCAAGCTGTACCGTCGCCATGCGTTCCGAGAGACGCCGTGTCTGGGGCGAGCGGATCTTGAGCAGGATGTTCAGCCAGGCCGAGGCGGCGACAAGGGCGATGCATGCGCCGAAGGCGAACGGGTAGGCGAGGACGAACTGGACGACAAGCAATGCCGCCGTCTGGCCCGCGACCGCCATCCAGCGCAACCGCACGAGCGTGTCGAGCTTGAGGCGCCGGTGCGCGGATCCGCTTTCGGCAATGGTCGTCTCTGACATGAAAGGCGTCTCCGCAAGGGAAAGGAAAGTCGCCGGCCCGCGGCGCTTGGCAACCGGCAGCCCGGTTGTGCCGTTCGTGCGCCCGGACGTCAATCAGACCTTGTCTTGCCAGTCTGGCCCGTGCTAGCCAGCCTCACGAGTTGCCGCAGCGCTCCGCCCGGGCGCGCGGCGGGGAATTTGCAGGACATTGCACCGTCAGGACAGGAAACCAGCATGAGCGATACCAATGACGCGGCCGAAGGCCAGGTGAACCAGGCCGGTGGCGCGCCGGGCATGAGCATCATCGCCCAGTACATCAAGGACCTGTCCTTCGAGAATCCCAACGCGCCGCAGTCGCTGCAGCCCAGCGAGCAGCCCAAGCTCGACATCAACGTCAATGTCGGCGCGCAGCCGATGAGCGACGACCAGTTCGAGGTTGTCCTGACCCTCACGGCGAACGCCAAGACGCCAACCATGACCGTCTTCGCGATCGAGCTGGTCTATGCTGGCGTGTTCCGTGTCGTGGGCGTGCCGCAGGAGCACCTGCATCCCTTCGTGCTCATCGAGTGCCCGCGGATGCTTTTCCCCTTCGCGCGCAACATTCTCGCCGAGGCGTCGCGCAACGGTGGCTTCCCGCCGCTCATGCTCGACCCGATCGACTTCGCGGCTCTCTATCGCCAGAACGCGGAGCAGGCTGCGCAGCAGGACCCTTCGCGTCCGAACTGATATCTCCGGTTTTGAGAGCCGGATACGAAAAAGCCGCGGAGAGATCCGCGGCTTTTTTCGTTTCGCAAGTCGCCCGTGTGTGTGTCAGGCGTCGGGATACGGCGGACGGGCGTGTCCGCGTTCGGCCATGAAGCGGTCGAACTCCTCCTGATCCTTCTTGCGGCGCAGCTCCTGAATGAAATCGTCGAAATCGGCGCGCATGGCATCGATCCGGCGGCGTTCCTCCTCCAGGCGGCGCAACTCGCGGTCACGATAGGAGTCGAAGGCGCTGTTTCCGGTTTCGCCCCGCAATCCGCCGGCGAGGCCGCGACCCATGGGCGATGTACGCATCTGTTCGCGCATCTCGCTGAAAGATCCCCGCAGGCGGTCGCCCCAAAGAATGTAGGCCAGCATGGCCAGGCCGAGCGGCCAGGCGAAGATGAAGCCGAGCACCATCAGGCCGATGGTAAGCGGAGACCAGCCCGGGCGCAGGCCGCAGGACCGTTTCCGACCGGCGTGCTCCGCACCGCTGTCGAAGGTGGTGGTTGTGGTCATGACAATCCTCTCATGTGCCAGGAACACCGAATGAGGTGGTGACGTGCGCGGCAGCTTTCAAGCCGAATGCAGCGCGGGGCCACTCCAACGGACGCGATTGCGGCCCGCAGCGGAACGCGCCCGCATTGGAGGCAAGAGACGAGGGACACGCCGTGCTCTCGCATACGATGGGGCTCCGCCCGGATGCCGGCTGACGCGGTGCGGGCGGTTTCAAGGGCTCAAGGCTTGGGCATGTGGGGAGAGGGATGCCGGAGCCTCGCCCGAGGCAGCCGCATCCCTTCAGGTTCCCACCCGAGTCTGACGATGAGATGACGGAAATCCGCCGCTTCCGGCCTCGGAAGCTCCCGTGTGAGCGCTCGGACGCTATCCCGCCGGTTCTCGGTTCCTTCCCCTGTGCATATTTTATCTTATTGATTTTGTTTGATTTTGTTTGGTTTTGGGTATGTTTGTTCACAGGTGTTTGTGTTGGATTTGGGTGATTTTTTTGCGGGCTGCGATTTTTTTTGAGAAGGCGCTTGACGGTTTGCGAGGGGGGTGGCTATAAGAGCCCCACAACGACGGCGGCGCCGGAACGAACTTCCCGGCGCCCTTCACCGTCTCCTTCACCTGGTCAGGCTGATGAAGCTCAGCGGGCCCTTTCGGGGCTCAGGGTTTTGTGGTCTTCGGGTTTAGGTTGAGAGCTCAGGCTCTCCGCTCTTTGACAAGTGAATATGGAAGAAAGAGAAACGTGGGCGGCGGATGTCTTGCGGATGGTCCTTCGGGGCTGTCGGTGAAGCAAGAGTTTTCCGGCGGACACGTTTCGAGAAACCGATCTTCGGGGCCTTCGGGTTCTGGATGATTGGTTCTCTGTCAAGCGATGCGCAGCGATGCGCATTGACTTTGAGCGTGACCAAGTAAGCCGGATCGATGACTTTTGGTTCAACCTGAGAGTTTGATCCTGGCTCAGAACGAACGCTGGCGGCAGGCTTAACACATGCAAGTCGAACGGTCTCTTCGGAGGCAGTGGC